>Ga0182027_10013155_pt1 | contig 11570 bp, 10 predicted proteins | sample 712E1DmetaG_FD_121300 | JGI IMG/M metagenome (GOLD analysis project Ga0182027, IMG submission 121300) | Permafrost microbial communities from Stordalen Mire, Sweden - 712E1D metaG (Illumina Assembly) | ecosystem: Environmental > Terrestrial > Soil > Wetlands > Permafrost | place: Sweden...
GGGCGTGGTGGCGCGCGCCAAGGGGATGGCGCAGATTGCCGAGCAGACAGGACTGTCGCGCGAGCAGCTCTATCGCTCCTTCAGCGAGAAGGGAAACCCGACGCTGAAGACTACGCTGGCAGTGATGCAGGCACTGGGAATTGAGCTGACAGCGAAGATTCCCTCGGCGGCCTGACCAAGAAGACCGCCCCTACCCCACCCTTCGCTAGAAAAAAGCGAAGGATGGGGCACCCACTTTTGATGGAAAAGCAAGATTCCAAAAACTTTGGGTGGGCCACCCGCCCTCCGGTGTACACTTGCTACCGTATCTCACACGCGGTCCGTCCATTGGCTAAGCCAAACTGCAATCCGAAATCTGGACCTTCGCTCTTCTGTCATGTCTGCTTTCCAATCATACTTGGCGCAGGGATTTATAGTTTATGGCGATCTAAGCGATTGCTGGTATTTACTTGGTACGGATGGCTTGGATTGCAGGCACCATTACTCGCGCTTAGGGCGAACTTGGCGGGCGTACGGCATTTTCTTCCAGATTTCGTGCTTTATTCCCTTCCCGATGCTCTTTGGGTCTACTCTTTCACGTTCCTAATGCAGTCGGTGTGGTTTCTACATCCCAAGAGCTACGGACGCACATTTTGGATTCTCTTGCCTGTATCGCTAGCTGTGGGCGCGGAAGTTGGACAGCTTCTTAAAGTTGTTCCAGGCACATTCGATCTCATGGATATAGCTGGTTACATTGCAGCCTGGGCTGCTGCCACTATGTTCATAAGAACCTACTGTAGGAGGGATGAACTTGAAATCAGAGCGTAAGGCACACCTTGTATCTCTCCTCTTTCTGGCGGTTTTCTGCATCCTGGCGGCAGGAAGCATGGATACCCCTGCTCCAACCGGGTCCGACGCCTCCACCACCCAATCCCCAGCACAGGATGTAAGCGCGGAACGTCTCTTTCTGGATTATCAGCGAAACGAGGTCTCCGCAGACTCAATGTATAAGGGAAGGACGCTGGCTGTGATGGGGACTGTTTCCAGCATCAACAAGGACTTTACCGACAGCGTCTATCTGGTGCTTGGAACAAGCAACCAGTTTATGGGAGTTCACGCAAATCTTCGAGAGAGCGAGACCTCGAAGGCATCTACTCTTTCAAAGGGCAGTACTGTAACTGTTGTTTGCGAGGGGAACGGAATGATTGTCGGCAGTCCAATGCTGAAAGACTGTGTGATCCAGCCCAACCAGCAGCAGGAGTTTGGGGTGTCAAGTCAGCAGGTGCAGGGTTCCAATCTGTCCGCCGCTCAAGCTTCTCCAACGCCCCCAACGCCCGAGAACATCATTAATGCAATAAACGAAGAGGACTCAAGCCCTGAAAACAAGTCCAAACCGTACCCGGTGGACGGCGATCTTGAGATCGCCGTGTGGCAGGCCTTGAACACCTCCAAGGCACTGAAAAGCGCCGTCATTACCGTGGTATCGCTTCATCGTGAGGTTACCCTCTCTGGGACGGTGGTAGACGAGCCTTCCCGCAAGCTGGCTGAGGACATTGCCAGTCAAATTCCTGGCGTGGTAGCGGTGCATAATAATCTGACAGTCGGCGGTGTCGCGAAGCCTCAATAAGTGCACCGTCGGTACTGTTTTAACAATTAGAATGCTCCCTGAAGGGGAAACGCTATGGGAAGCAAGCGAGGATGCATCGTACTTAACCGAAGTCTCTATGCTCTGACGCTCATTTTCTGCACCATCTCCGCACTGGGACAAGACCAGACAATCGGACTGAACGGCGAAGGATCATTCATCCCTGGCCCGCAGGGTGTTCCCATTTTAGTTCTAAATGATGGAGACGTATGGACTCAACCCCTTGTAGTGTTCAAGAACAGCGATATTGAAATCATCATTCCCGACATCAGAACATCGAATTGGGCCGCACTATACGCAGTTGCATTCAAGAAAGAAGGGACCTATCCTATGCCCTTCTACATCTACGGAATAAAAAGCCACAGAACCATGCGCGAACTGCTCTACGTCAATACGCGGACGAAAGTTGCAGTAGTTGTGACGAATGGTTTGACTCCACCAGACCGCTATGATCTTTGCAAGCCCGACCCTTCGATGCCAATTGATAGAATCACAAGCATTGTTGAAGACGTATCAAACAAGTTCCACGGCCAGACCGTCGATGAGGCGATAGTCATTCAAGAGTATTTTCTGGCACAGCAAGCTGACTGTGTGCATAACGACCCCGACTGCAACCTGAGTGGCGCAGACTATCGTATTAAGCATCCACGCAGCCCGAGCCCCAAAACTCCAACGCAAGTGCTCTTAGCTCAAATCGCACAATTTACAGCGCGGGCGCCAAAGGACTCCTGCAAGGCGGCTCCAAATACGTCTGCTCGTCATAATCCCGTCCCGCCCCTCGCCGCCGACATCACCCTCACCCGCGTCGCTATGCTGCCCGAGCACATCGTCTTCCATGAAGATTCCATTGTCGTCGGCCACCAAGATCCCTTTGAAGACGACCTCTATGTCGTCGCAAACGTCCGCGTCATCAATCGCCTCAAAGTGCCTCTCCACCTCAACGACATCACCGTAGTTCTCACCGCGCCCGACGACACCCAGACCACCGCCGCCGCAGCCAATAAAGAGGACCTGCCCAACCTCTACGCCACCTTTCCTGCGCTCAAGCCCTTCGTCTCCGATCCGATCCTGCGAGGCACCGTCCTTCAACCCGCAGGCGAGACCTCAGGGATGGTCCTGTTCACCTTCCCCATCACCCAGGCTGTGTGGGACCAGAGCAAGTACGCCGTCATCTCCTTCGACTTCATCAACCAGACACCAGTCAACGTCATCATCCCCAAGCCAACTCAGCCTGCACAGAGTCAGTCTGAAAGCACTTCAGCGGACAACAACATGCCTAACTTCGGCATCGGCTCGGGCATTGGATCAGGGTCGGGCGGCGGCTATGGCGGCGGAGCGAGGCAGATCGGCGGCGGAGTGATCGGGCCGAAGATTATCTACCAGCCGGAGCCGGAGTTCAGCGAAGAGGCGCGCAAGGCGAAGTTCAATGGCGCGGTGCTGGTGGGCCTAATCGTGGACCAGAACGGAACACCACAGAACGTGCATGTGATACGGGGAGTGGGGATGGGGCTGGACGAGAAGGCCATGGAGGCGGTAAGACAGTACCGGTTCAAGCCAGGGACGGAGAATGGCAAACCGGTAGCAACGTTCCTGAATGTCGAGATCAACTTTCAAAGTGACCCGGCAACTCCTGCCTCGCCCATCAAAGAGCAAACTCAGGACTCAGAGGCCGATGTGCAGACCGGCGAGGCAACCGGACACAACATCGCCATGAGCACCGTCCAGACTCGCGCCGGCACCTTCAATATCGGAACCGACACCGCTTTCGGAACCCGCTTCGCTACCTACGTCCAGCAGATCACCCAGAAGGTCGCCGCCCAGTGGTACACCGGGATGCTCGACCCACAGGCCGCCGGACACCGCGTCTACATCACCTTTCAGGTGGAACGCGACGGCTCGCTCACTCACATCGTGCTCGCCCAGCCCAGCCGTGATCCCACGCTCGACAGCACCGCGCTCAACGCCGTCCGCCACATCGACACCTTCGGCCCCGTCCCCGACGCCTACAGCGGCAGCCACATCAACGTCACCTACTACTTCGATCCCCCACCCCACTCTGCCGCGCCTGCCGTCCTGCAGACGGAAACAGCCTCCCCCGCACCCACCACGCCGCCCGCCATCTCTCCCCGCGGGACCATCATGGTGCAGATCGCCGCCGTCTCCAGTCAGGATGTCGCCGACATCCTTCTCGCCTCGTTGCAGAAAAAAGGTTATAGCGTTAGTGTCCGCCACGGGCCTCAGGACAATCTCCTGTACGTCCAGATCGGCCCCTTTGCCACCCGCCAGGAAGCCGTAGCCATGCAACAGCGTGTGCTGGCCGACGGCTTCAACGCCATCGTAAAGTAACTGGTTGAGCGGCCTCATTTCCTACCGCAGCGCCGCCACTATCGCCCCATGTGGCCAAGGGAGTGGGGATTGGTGGGTGGATACAACCGGAAGAGTGTGGCCCAGACTACTTTCAAGGTCTCAGCGTTGACTTTCTGGTTTTCCAGTGTTTGAACCATCAGCGTTCTCCTCGCCGGCGGGCTGTCATAGCGTTCATCTCGCGGGTGAGTATCTCCACATGAGTGAAGCAGCCCGATGCCGCATTCTCCGGCAGCATCATCCGAGGGAGGTGATCAATCCGTCTTTTCAGCTCGTCGCAATCCATTGGGGATGGGTTCTTACATGTCTATTCTTGTGTACAGATCGCTTCTGCCATCAGCTTGTCTTTCGTAAGAGAGCCATATCGCCCTAGTAAACGACAAGCGGATCTTCGCTGCTGTAGTGTGTTTGAACCAGTGCGCGAAAGCCATTGCAGTGGCCTTCTTGCCAGACAATAGCGGTGCCATCAGTCTGGTAATCAAATTCGATTGGCTTCCAGTCCACGTCGTCATGAATGCACTCGGGATCTTCGTGCACGATAGCAGATCCTGCGTATCGACCGTAGCCTTCGAATAGATGCCGGCCGCCAACCCAGTCCTGTTCCTTGCCGCAACGCGCGCACTTCATTCTGCCTTCGACCGAGTCATACGGAGCGAATTCATTGAACTGGCTGAGGCTGACGATCTTCCAATCGTGTTGGCGCCTCCCAGGTCATTCGGAACAGTCCTGCTCACAAGGCGTTTTCGGATGACACCCAAATTCTCACAATCGCGAATGGCGGAAGGCAATTGGCGAGATGTACAGATTTCGCTGTGCGATCCTCCACGATGGCGCGACTGACCTGAACAGCCTGGACATCTCCCCGCAGAAAATTCAGTGTATCTACCAGCTGGCGAAGCTGCTTCTGGCTTGGGTGCAGGCTCTCGCCATCGAGTCCTTGAAGTCGAATGGAATGGAGCTTGGGACCTTTTGGTCTAGCTTCGTACTCGATTACCTCTATACAGAGCGGAATCAAACTGTAAATGCTGATCTTGCGCGGTCTGACAAGTTGTTCACCTTCGATTGGGAAACCAACGTGTGGCCTGAGACTTTGTTTTAGCGCGTTGGAGCACGATTCGCCACTCTATGAACGTTGGATCCCCAACAGGTTTAACGCCCACAGATACGTCAGCCACGTATCATGGAGTCATCATTTCGCAGGGTTGGCGTAGCACGTGAGGACTGCATGTTTCTGCGCGAAGAACAAAGGGTATTGATCGAACAACTGAAGCGAAAGAGCACACCAATCGCGGACATGTACTACGGCGGCCTACGCTCTTTTGCGGATGAAGAGAATCCCTATCGTTTCCATCTGGCAGCCCATGCGTTTCGGGAGCTGATTGCCCACTGCGCTCAGTTAACGGGCGAAACTGTCGTATATGGAGACGGTATGAAATCACGCCTCAAGCCCGTCAAAGAAGCGTACCAAGAGTGGAAGCGGACAAGTTCATTGGGAGCCGATCCAACGACAAACGTCGTCGGGTTGTCCGAAGACCTCATGGTGGCGTTGGAGTCATTCTTCGATTGGCAGGAAAGCAACCGTCCGGAAGCCAGGAAAAAGACCGCAATGATGCTGACGCAACTTTCCGGGGCGGGCCCGGCGCTTCCGTCTGACGTTGTAGCGAACGAGATTTCAGGGTGGATGAAGGCCGATGAGTATTTCAAAGCCGTCGCCCACAACAAGCACAAAGCGAAGCAGGACGAGTTCATCGGCAAGCTGTTTCTCATAGAGGACATCTTGCTGAGGCGTGTGCAGCCTCCGCCGGTGAGCGATCTGGACGAAATCGACGCTCTGCTTCTCGAGGCTGACCATGCCAACTAAAGCGCAAGTGGATAAGGCCATCGAACTGATTCAAAGGGGTGGCGGCAATTACGAATATTTCTTCGGACAACTCAGCAGCCCTAGTTGGATTGCTCCGCTTGTGGAGCGGGGACGGTTCAATCATCCGCCAGCGCTTGAGCGTGTTTCGGAAGAAGCTTACCGTATTCCTCCTTGGCCGGAGGGACAGTACCTCTTGCGTATGGCTGGCATTGCACCCGAAGAAGTCGCAAAGGCGATTGGAGCGGACTGCTACAACTCGGACAATCCGATCGTTCATACCGTGCTGCTAGAGATAGCCACGGTTCTACCTGGTCAAGCCGCGAAAGCAATTGCAGCGCGTGAAGTCGAATGGCTTGCAAAGCAGCGGTCAACTTTCACGTTGTATCCGCAGAAGGCTGCGGCTCTTGTCCTCCACCTCGTTGAGCAAGGAGAGACGGACAGTGCCTTGCGCCTAAGTCGAGTGCTGTTTCAAGTGTGGGCTCCGAAACTCAAGGATGGAGGGAAACCTATCGAACTTGAGGATGGGACCACATACACATACCGTCCTTCTCCCGAGCCCGCGGGGCGAATGGAACCAGTATGGTCCGAGGTATTCCGCCATAAGGTCATTCCCACGCTTGCGTTAGCGGCGGCCCCATCTCTGCTGAAAGACCTCTCTTCCAACCTCAATGAAGCGGTGTCGATTCACAACAGCAATCATGAGGACAAGTCGGACGACTACTCCACGATATGGAGGCAGTTCATTGAGCATGGCTCGCATTACGGCACTTTAGATGAAGCTGTGAGCGCCATGACCGACGCTATCAAGGTGTTGATTGCTGAAGCCCCAGGGACGGAGGGGCTGATTATCGCGGAGCTGGGTCGATACAACTGGCCAATCTTCGACCGTTTGGGTGCATTCACGTTGAAGATTGCTCGGAACGTCGATCAGAAACTCCTCGGGGCATACGTTGACGATCCGAGCAAGTTCAAGCGTCGTTCGAGCAATCCGGAGTTCGTGGAATTGCTTACCGCCAAGGCCAACGAATTGGCGCCCGAAGTGCTGCAAGCAATCTTGGGCCGAATCGATGAAGGCCCCGATCCAGCTTCGTATGAATACCACTTGACGCATCGTGTTGCTCCGGAAGATCGAGAATCTGTTGCGGCTACTATCGTGGATCAATGGAGGCTGGACTGGCTTCACCCACTCGCAGCAGTGCTGGACGAGGAGCATAAGGCTCAACTTGATAAGCTGCTGGCAAAATTCAATCCCCCCGCAGAGCGTCCCTTCCACACCTCTGGAGCTTTTGCCGTGCAGGAGCACAGCCCTTTGGATCTTGATGGATTCAAGGCGATGGAGGTCGGTGATCTCGTCGAGTATCTACGGACCTGGACGCCACCCAGTACCGGCATACCTTTTGATCGTCCGTCGCGCTCCGGGCTGGGCGGGACTCTTGCCCAATGGGTTACGGACAATCCACAACGAGCGTCGGAGGTGATCGATCAATTCCTGACGATGGAACTTGACCCCATTTATCTGACCTCGATGCTCGATGCATTCCAGTCTCTCCTTCGAGACAAGGCCGATTTCGATGTGTATGCGGTGGCGCGAGCTGCGCATTGGGTTGCAGAATCTACCGACGCCATCACGACAGTTGGAGAGGATGATGGTTGGCATCGCCCCACATGGAACTGGGCTCATATGTCTGCCGCCCGATACATGGCAGAGCTAATGCTCAAGACTGAGCGACTCGATCTCAAGCGCGCAGACGAACTGTTCTTGGTAGTTCGTGCGATGTGCTATTTGCCGCACCCAACGGAGGAAGAAGAGGCCCCGTACAAAAAAGAATCGAGCCGGTATGCCTCGTTTGCTCTAAACACGCCACGGCCGGTTGGCGTGGAGGCGATGATTCGGTATGGGCGATGGCTGAAACTAGCCACGCCAGAAGCAGAGTTCAAGCGAGAGCAACTCGGCCCAACACTTGCCGTATTGGAAGAGAAGCTCAATTCCGTTGAAGAGCCCTCGGCGGCGGTGCGTGAGATGTTCGGCATGCAATTCCGGACTCTTGCATGGCTCGATCACGAGTGGTTCACCTCGGTTGTTCCCAAGCTGTTTCCTGGCAAGACTGGAAAGTTGCCAGTGGAGAAGACGCAGGATCGGTTTGCCTGGAGTGCGTACCTCCGTTACGGTGGCCTTGCACTTTCTATGTTGCCTGCCATGCGGAATCGTTATGCGGCTGCAATCAAGTCATTGCCGAAGAACTCGACAGAGATTGAAGAGGTGGAGCGCACACTCGCGAACCATTTGATGCAGTATTACGCTCACAGCAAAATCGAGTTGGATGACCCACTGTTGACGCAATTCCTCGCTCTCGCGAGTCCTGCATTGCGCGCGCAGGCCCTCGGCGATATCGGGTGGAGTATTGGCAAAGAAGAGACTCCCCTTAGCGAACCGATTAAGGAACGGTTGATGGCTCTTTTGGACAGCCGAATGTTCCTGCTAAAGAACGATTCCCGCGATGAGGCAAAGGAACTTGAGAGCTTCGGGTGGTGGTTGGACAGCGGGAAATTTCCAGAAGAGTGGGCAGTTGGCCAAGCAATGCAGATCTTGGAGGTGCAGCGCACGCTCCGGCCTGACTTCGCAGTCGTCAAGACTTTCTCGGAACTGGCGAAGAAATATCCCTACCAGGCTGTTCGCGTCGCCCATGTACTTCTTGAAGAAGACCGGGATGGTTGGTCGATCCACGGCTGGAGTCAGCATTTGGACAGCATCTTGGAGACTGCGTTGAAGGATGGTGACAACGCAAAAGCGGAGGCAACAGCAATGATCGATCTTCTAGCGGCGCGCGGCTTCCGGGGATATCGGCGGCTGTTGGCGCCGGACGGGGTATAGTCGTCCACCAACGCACAAGGAAGGCGTCCTCTTTCATCGTGCAATCGGCGATCGCCTACTCGATGCTGAACATGACCTTAGCCGCCTCACTTGGTGCCAAATCGCCATAACCGGCCAATCTCTGCCCATTTTTTCTTCAGGTGGTGAGGAGTTTACGTGTTTCGGAGATGATCTTGGTGAGGCGGTTTGCTAGCCGATCGAGGCAAGATCGCACACTGCCGTTTGGGAGTGTGCGACGGAACATTTCCATGGCATGTTGCGACGCTAGCAAGGAATCGACGAGGCCGTCGAGGCCTGTGCGCAGAGGTGTGAGTGATGCTTTTGGTTGCGGAGCCAGATGTCTGGGTTTGGAGCGAGCCAATTGAAACTCACGCTGGAGATCGGTCAAGGTCACATCGGCATAGCGCATGGTCATGTCGGGATGTTTGTGGCCGAGTAACTTCATCAGGACTGGGAAGCTTACACCGGAGCGAAGCATTTCTGTGGCATAGGTATGTCTGAATTGGTGCGGGACGATGCCTGTGGAGAGGCCGAGAGTGTGACAGACCAGATGCAGGGAATCGCGGAGTTGCACAACGAGAGCTACTTTGCTTCCTGGACGAGCCAGCAGCCGACCATCGGGAGGCAGCGGATCGATGGATCGGAAGAATCGAAGCCGTTGGACAAGGGTAGAGGCAAAAGCATCAATAGGGACCATGCGCTCGGTTTTGAGTTTGCCGAGTGGTACATGGATGGCCCATTGATCCGGGCCGATGGAGCGAAGGCAATCGAAGGACAAGTCTGCACACTCGCCGATACGCATGCCGGTGTGGCGGAGCAACAGAAAGACATTTCCCCCCAGATCGTTGCGGCGGAGAAACTCCTGCTGCAAGAGCTGGTCCTGCTCTGCAGTGAGCGGTCGTGGCAAACTCTGCGGTGAGCGCGGAATATCCTCGCTGCGGACCAGCCGAGCGAGTTCAGCATGTTGGCTTGTCCAGGCCAGTTCGCTGAAGATGGAGCGCAGAGCGATGAGTCGGCCGATGCAGGTCACGGTCGCCATGGGTGGTGTTTGCGAACGCATGCGGGACATCCATCCGAGGATGTGAGGATCGCGGCACAGTTGCTCCAGACGGGTGACCTCGGGGTGCTCGGCGGCCAGATAGACGAGGAAATTGCGCACCGTCATGTTGTAGTGACGTTTGCTGCCAGATGTGAGTGCGGTGCAGAGGGACTCGACAGCACGCTCGAAGGCCGACGCCAGAGGATGCTGGAGTGGAGGGCGGCGCCAGCGTTTCATAAGGCGCTCCTGGTCAGAGGGCGGACGCACTGCGCGGCGGCGCGGGCATACTGTAGAAAGACGTCCTGTGGGGAGACTTGCACATAGTGCATGGTGGTTTCGATGTCGGCGTGACCCATCAGCTTCATCAACGCGGGCAGGCTGATACCAGCACGCACCATATCCGAGGCGAAGGTGTGCCTGAACCGGTGCGGGTTGGCAAGCTGAATGCCCGTCGTCTGGCGATGGTAGCGAAACAGGGAGCGTAGCCCGGCGGCCGTCATGCGTGTGCCGCGTGCGGGTCCCTTCAGCACGACGAAGAGTGCAGCGGAGCAAGGATTAGGCCGTTCCAGGCGCAGATAGTGATCGATCAGTTGTGTGGTTTCCGGCGCCAGAGGGAGGAAGCGGAGCTTGCTGCCCTTACCGCGTACGCGCAACTGGGCTTCGGAGAGCAACACGTCCTCCGGGTTCAGATCCAGCACCTCGGCAGAGCGGAGCCCGTGCATGAGCATCAACCCGACGATGGACAGATCGCGCGCTGTGCGAAAACTGGACCAGAAGCGCGCGACTTCATCGACCGAGAGGGGAACGATGTTCAGCCTGGGTTCCTTCACTCGCAGCCTACTTAACTCGAACCTCGGACGGCCCAGACCCATTGGTCTGCGGTGCAGGAACGGCTGATGAAAGCCATGCGCCACCTGACAGGGAGCTTCCGGGAATTCGTTGCGGATGGCGCGATCTGCGGTAGCGACGCGGTCGTTGATGGTGGAGGCAGAAGGCTGAGGTTGTCGGCCAGACTGGTAGCGCACGTAATCGAGCAGGGTCGATTCGGCGAGGTCTGTCAAGGAGATATCGCCGGTGTGATGAACGCTCTCCCACCAGCGCATGAAGTTCAGCAGGCTGTGTGCGTAGCTGTACAAGGTCTTGTCTGAAAGACGGCGAACAAACTCGCGGTCCAGATAGCGATTAATCCAACCGACGCCCTGACTGGTGGACTGCTCGACTACATGAATCGGACTGTCTGCACCCGATGAAATCTTTTGACGGACCACGCGAAATTTCATGGCTGAGTGACCTCCAAAAGAGACTGGAACTGTGGCGCGTCTCCACCCTGAACGAAGAAAGAGTTGGGATCGTGGCCTTGTGGCAAAAGAACGCGCCGGGCAGTGATGCCACGTGCGCTGAGATGTAGAGCCAGTTGCTCGGCGGCCTGCTGGCCGCTCTGGTTGGCATCGACGTCGAAGGTGAGATAGACAGTGCGTGGACCGTCGCACAGTTCCAGAAACTGATCCGCGTTGAGATGGGTTCCCAACGAACAGGTGACGTTATGAAAACCCGCCTGTCGCAACACGGCATAGTCGAACAGTCCCTCGACAAGAATCAACTCGGGGCAGTTCCTGACCTTCTCCCATGTATACAAGCCGCCTTTGGTGCCGGGCAGAAAGCGATGTGCGAAGGCAGCGCCGATGCTGCGGCCGTAGAGGTTGACGATATGTTCGCCCTGGCGCAGCGGGAAGACGATGCGCTGATAGAAAGCGTCAGAGCCGTTCGCGTTGAGTAGGCCGACTTGCCGCAGCAGATCGAAGGAATAACC
>Ga0182027_10013156_pt1 | contig 11570 bp, 7 predicted proteins | sample 712E1DmetaG_FD_121300 | JGI IMG/M metagenome (GOLD analysis project Ga0182027, IMG submission 121300) | Permafrost microbial communities from Stordalen Mire, Sweden - 712E1D metaG (Illumina Assembly) | ecosystem: Environmental > Terrestrial > Soil > Wetlands > Permafrost | place: Sweden...
CTGGCGTGTTGGATCATGGTACTCTACCCCGAAAGTGTTCTGTTGGGCAGCTCACAGATGCGGGAGCCCTTTTTAATCTCCCTGGCGGCAGTGGCTTTTTGCAGCGTGCTTTCCTGGAATTTCAGTTCGCACAAGCCGGCCCTGGCGGCAGGCTTCATTGCTTGTATGGCTGGCTTGCTGTTGTTTTCTTCGCGCACTGCGCTGCCCATCCTGGCGGTCTGTGCAGTTTGGTTCCTGCTTGATCGCACCACCCAACCGCGCCGGGGTGTGTGGAGGTGGTTAGAATGGTTCGCCCTGGCGGTTGGCGTGGCGGCGGCGGTTGGTTTTACCTGGGAATGGCTCCATAGCGCCACTCAGTGGGGAGTGCTCCAGATGACCAGACTGTCCGGGATGATCCAGGGATTCACCAGGGGGATACCTGCGGTGATTAAATTACTCCTGGTGATATTTTATGGCCTGGCGCAACCGGTTTTACCGGCGGCAGTGATAGACCCGGCTGCGCCGGTCTGGCGCTTGATTGGCGTTCTGCGCGCGCTGGGTTGGTATGCCCTGGCGCCGCTGTTGATTTATGCGTTATGGGTCGTTTGGAAGGCGGAGCAGTCCATTACCCGGCGACTGCTGGTCTGCCTGGTTGTGATCGTATGGGCCTGGATATTGATTTCATCGGCGCGGGGGGGAGGCAACCAGTGGGATAATCCCCGCTACCGCACGGTTTTTTTGGTCTGGATGGCGATCCTGGCGGCCTGGACCTGGAATTGGGTACGCGAGCATCATGATGTGTGGTTTACCCGCCTGGTGATGGTTGAGCTGGTTTTCCTGGGCTTCTTTTTCGCATGGTACGTGGCCCGTTATTACCGGCTGTTTGACATCATCCCATTTGATTTAATGGTTGGATTGATCATCTTCTTTGGCCTCTTGGTGTTGGTTGGGGGATGGGCATGGGACCGCACTATCAAAAAAAATCGAAAGAGTGCATAGCTATGGATTCAATCGAAATGCGCCGTATTTCTACCCTTCGTATTTATTTGTTCATCTCCGTTATCATCTATCTCTTTGTCTTTTGGATGAGGTTGCCTCCAGCCTATGGGATTGGCACCATTTTGGGCTTTTCTGGCGCGCTTTTGGTTAAGTTAATCGTGATGTTTATCGGGTTCTTGATCAGCGCCGGATTACTGGGGATGAGCTATACCCCCTGGCGCGCCAGGTTATTGAGCCTGGCTGAAGCTATCCGCATGAGGATACCGCGCCAGCCAGTGGTCGATGGGTTGGTGTTCGTCCTGCTGCTGGTTGTTTACCCATTGGTATGGTTCAGTCCGGCTGCCAATGCCATCAACGTATACCTGCCCAATTGGTGGCTTTTCGGGCACCTGGTGCTGCTGGGTTCGCTTTTTTTGCATGCTCTCTGGCCGAAAGTAAACCTGGTGAAAAGCCTGGTGGTGACTGCATTGGTCTTCGGCGTGGTTTTTCAGGTGGTCACATTCATCCCTAATATCACCTCGTATCCGCTGGGCCTGGATTGGTCTGAGCCGGGTCGTTTTTATAACGCCTCTACATTCGTTGCCAGGCTCGTCTACGGTAAGGCTTTGCCTTTGCCGGTGTTGGATGCCAGCCGCGCTTTATTGCAATCGATCCCTTTCCTGATATCGGGATTGCCGTTGTGGGTGCACCGCCTGTGGGAAGTGCTGCTCTGGTTGGGTTTTATCTGGGCGGGCAGTTGGGCGTTGACCAGGCGGATCAAGTTAAGCTCTCGTTTGTTGGGTTTGTTATTAACCGCCTGGATCTTTTTGTTCCTTTTCCAGGGGCCCATCTATTACCATCTCATGCCAATGGTGGTGGTTATTCTTTTAGGTTTCAATCGCGACCATCCCTGGCGTTCATTGGTAATCGTATTATTGGCTTCGGTTTGGGCCGGCTTGAGTCGCGTCAACTGGTTCCCTATGCCGGGTTTATTGGCAGCCACGCTGTATATCTTAGAAACGCCTCTTTCTGGTAAGCCTTTTTGGCGTTATTGGCTGCCGCCGCTGACCTGGGTGGCCGGAGGAACATTGGTGGCTTTTGCTGTTCATTGGCTCTACATACCTCTCTCGCAAAATCCGGCCCAGGTATTCGATTCAAGCTTTTCATCACCTTTATTATGGTATCGTCTCTGGCCGGATGCCACCAATTATTCAGGGATCATCCTGACGCTTGCCTGGTTAATTTTCCCGGTGGTCGTGATCTTGCTGAACAAGCTCATTCCCAGGCTGAAGGACTGGCGCCCACTGCGCATTTCCGCATTGGCGGTGATCCTGGTGGGGATTCTGGGCGGTGGAATTGTGGTCAGTGTGAAGATTGGCGGCGGGAACAACCTGCATAACCTGGATGCCTTCCTGGTTTTATTATCCGTGATGGCGGTCTACGTAGGTTGCGATCGCTTTGCACCGGACAGCCAGTTGTCACAGGCTTCCTACCAGCCGGCCTGGCTCTGGGTGGCCCTGGCAGTGATGACGCCGCTTATGATGCTGATGAACGTAACTGCTGCACCGAAATACACACTGTCTCCTGGCTTTCAAACGCAGCTTACGGCTTTACAGCAAATGCTCGACCAGGCTCAACAGCAGGGGGGCAAGGTGGTCTTTGTGAACCAGCGGCAGTTGGTCACTTTTGGAAGCGTCAGCGGCGTGGCGATGCAGCCGGAATACGAGCGGGTTTTCTTGATGGAAATGGCGATGTCAAACAACCAGTATTATTTGCGGGGGTTTGTCGGAGATATGGAGGCGCACCGTTATGCTTTGGTGATTTTCGATACCCTGCCCGAGCAGTTGAAGGGCCGTGAAAATTCCTTTGCCGATGAAAATAATGCCTGGGTCTCGTATGCAACCCATACTTTACTCAAATATTATCAGCTAAAAATGAGTTACCCGGCGCTCCAGCTCAGTGTTTTAACGCCTTGCCCTACAGCAGGATGTGGAGGAAATTAATGCATGGGTAAAGGTGAAGTTCGCCGGATCAACATTATTCGCCTTTTCTTATTCCTGTCTTGTATATTTTATGTGCCTGTTTTTTGGGTACGCATACCTCAGGCCTATGGGTTCCGGCATCTATTGGGCTTTTCTGGCTCCCGCTTGTTGCAATTATCCCCCCTGTTTATCGGATTTATCATCAGCGCCGGTCTAGTGGGGATAAGCTTTACCACCCCCTGGCGCGCCAGGCTGCTTAGATGGGCTGAGAGCATTCGGATAAGGCTGCCATGCCAGCCTTTGATCAATTGGCTCTTCTTCATTTTATGCTTGGTCACCCCATTAGCGTACTTAAGCGCTGCCGCCAGTGATATAGACAAATATTTACCATTCTGGTGGTTATTCGGCCACCTGGTTTTACTCGGATCACTGTTTTTTTATGCTAACTGGCGAAAAATAAGCCTGGCAAAGAGCCTGGTAATTACTGCTTTGTCCTATACCTGCGTTTATCTGGTCGTTTTCACCCTCATTCAGCAGGTCAGTAATTATCCGCTGACCATAGGATGGTCCGAAGCCAGCAGTTATTACAATGCTTCCCTGTTCTTCGCCCGTCGCATTTACGGTGCCAGTTACCCTTTGCCAGTTTTAGATCCAGGTCGTTTTATGCTTCTGGCGATCCCATTCCTGGCGCCGAACCTTCCGTTGTGGGTCCACCGTCTTTGGCAGGCGATGCTCTGGATAGGATTAACCTGGGCTGCCGGCGCGGCACTGGCGCGGCGGCTTAAACTGACTTCTACTTTGACCGCCCTTACTGTTTCTGCCTTCGCTTTTTTATTCTTATTTCAAGGGCCGTTTTATTACCATTTGGCGCTGGTTGCGACCATCGTCTTATTGGGCTTCCGCAGTGATCGACTTTACCAATCATCCATTGTGGTTTTATTAGCATCGGTTTGGGCCGGATTAACGCGGCTCAATTGGTTCCCAATTCCAGGACTATTAGCTGTTGTTTTGTACGTACTGGAGAAACCTCTGGTTGGAAAATCCTGGTGGCGTTATGGGTTGATGCCGCTTGTATGGGTTGCTGTTGGAACCCTGGTGGCTTTTGTTAGCCGGGATGTTTATAACGTCATTTCCAATAATCCTTCTGTGGCGTTTTATTCCAACTTGAAGTATCCTCTGTTATGGTATCGCCTTTGGCCCAATGCGACTTTTCGCTCCGGCATTATCCTGGGGTTCCTATGGGTTGTATTCCCCATTGCCGCCTTTTTGGTCGGCACATTCTGGCGCAGTCACAAGAGTTGGCACACGCTGCGAACAACGACTTTGCTGGTTGTGTTAATGACGCTCCTGGCCGGAGGCATCCTGGTCAGTGTGAGGATCGGTGGCGGCAGCAACCTGCACGATCTGGATGCTTTTTGGATGGTGTTGTTAGTGGTGGCGGGTTATCTTTACTTTGACCGGTTTGTTCCTGACGGATCTAAAAAAGGTAAGCCTTCTAAATTGACCTGGGTTTGGATGACCCTGGCGGTGATAATACCGGTCACCCAGTTCATGGGCAACATACCGGTAGTGCCCAAAATACCTCCTGATTACCAGAATCAGCTAGCCGCTTTGCAGGATTTACTCGATCAGGCTCACCAGCAAGGGGGTAAGGTGCTTTTTGTGACTCAAAGGCAGTTGGTCACTTTTGGTTCAGTCCATGGCGTGGAAATGCAGCCAGAATATGAACGGGTTATGTTGATGGAAATGGCCATGGCAGGCAACGAAGGTTACTTGCGAGATTTTGAGTCGGATTTGGAAAATCATCGCTACGCTCTAATCATTTTTGAACCTTTGACAGGTGTAATGCAGACGAGCGCAAGCGCCTTCGCAGAAGAAAACAATGCCTGGTTGGCGCGAATAACCGGTCCTCTCATGGATAATTATCATATGCAGAAAACCTTCGACGCGCTGGATATCGCCGTGCTTGATCCTTGTCCAGAAGCAGGGTGTACCGGGAAGTAGTGGAAATAAACGATCTAACCTGGGAAATTAGGATGAAATAAGAAGGAGAACTACTATGTACTGGATGCGTTCGATATCAATTCTTTCACTGGCGTTATATGGTTTGATGAGCCTGGAATGGATCATCGGCGGTTGGTTGTTGGTAACCCATGCATTCCCTTTGCGCCAAAGAGAGCGTATCATAGCAGGTCTGGCAACTGGATGGGTGCTGTTTGAGGTTTTAGCTAACCTGTTTGCCCATGTGTTGCCTTTGCCGTTATGTTTTTGGGCCGCTGCCACTTTGATCTTGCTGGGAGGTATCCTGCTGGCCTGGCGCACGGCGCCGTTGCGCCGTTGGCTGGATTGGACCGACCTGCGCCATTGGCCGCAAATCGTCTGGTTGGCGGTCCTGACGTATCTCTTCGAAATGATCCAACGCGGCCTGTCGATTGGTGATGATTACCTTCATCTACCGTTGATTTCGCGAATGGCGACCGGTGATATTCCCCCTCATTTCTACCTCAATGTGGATCTAAATTTCGCGTACCATTATGGCTTGCAGGTATGGGCAGCCAGCCTGGTACGAATGGCTAATTTTTTCCCGTGGAGCGCCTGGGATATCGGCAAAGCGGTCGCCATTGCTTTCACCCTGGTGTTGGGTTGGTTATGGGCGCGTCGCATGGCTGCCGGTGAGGTGGGTTCTTACTTAAGCAGCGTGTTATTCACGTTTGGCGGTGGAGCGCGCTGGTTATTACTGCTTTTGCCTATTGGCCTCCTGGCATCGATCAACGGCAGCATTCATCTGATCAATACCGGCGCCGATACCGCCAATAATATGGTCACCGCCCTGGCCAGCCCGTGGGTGCTCGAAGGCATTGGGAAGGTAAACTATCCATTTGCCTTTGTTAACGGCTTATTTGAACCGGTTATTATACTCGTTGGCAGCACCGGGGCAATGCCTTTTATGACTGCATTGCTCATGCTAATACTGCTGACCCGGCGAAAGTTATCCATCATTGGCAGTCTGATCGCTACCTTGCTCTTTGCCAGCCTGGCGTTGAATGCTGAACACCTGTTTGTATTCTTATGGCTGGGTATGGCAGTGGTGCTGGCGGCGCTGTTGGGTATCAAGCGTTTTCGGCCAACCGGAGAGATGCGCCGGACAGCAGTCATATGGTTAGGGATACTGGTTGTAAGTGCTGTGCTCAGTGTCGTGCAAGGTGGTTTTATCACCGAAACAGTCCGAACCCTGCTCGGCTCGGCGCAAGGCCAGGCGGTCGACCAGACCAATGTGAATGGCTTTTCTATACGCTGGCCATTGGCTTTCTATACCGCTCATTTAGGCATCCTGTCTATTTTCGATTGGCGCCAGTTGATTGTGCTGCTGGCTGAGTTAGGCCCGGCTTTGCTGCTCATTCCTTTGGTAGTTTTTTTCTCCTGGCGCAGTTTCAAGCGTGGCGCCTGGTTCATAGCAGGTATGGGTTTTGCGGGGCTGGCCAACTTCTTTTTTGGTATGTTTTTCAAATATGGGGTTGACCGTTCCATAACCCGCCTGGGTCAAACGGGGTTGTGGATTTTCATGATCCTGAGCATCCCCGTTTTATCTCTGTTGATAAAGAGAAGAGGGCGACGGATGCGCTATGCCATCGCAATAGCTTATGCGATCACGCTTGTAGGCGGTTTGGTCACTTTCGCTATCCAATTGACCGTGATCCCCACTCCTCAATTGAGTTATTTCATTAATTCAGTCGATGCTCGTTTCAGCCAACTGTACTGGAATACTATGGCTCCGGGGGATATGGTGCTGGACCGCATCCCTGAACGTTCAGTAACCATCTTTGGCCGGTCACCGCGCGCATATACCTGGATTTACATTAGCAGCGCCTTGCCGGAATGGTCTGCCTTAATCAATAATCCTGATCCTGTGAAGGTGGCGCGAGCAGGTTACCGTTATATCTATATGGATAACGTCTGGTGGGACAAGTTATCAACGCAAGGAAAGAAATTCCTCCAGCAACCCTGTGTCCATTTGGTCAAGGAATTGGGTGATAACACCTGGAGCCGATTGTTGGATGTAGAGGCCTGTAAGTAAATCTGACCTTGACCTATTTGCAGAGCGAGTTATAATTCAACCGTTGAATATACCTACCCTCCTGCGGGAGGGTCACTGATATCAAAGGCATATGGAAGAATCGACTGAAAGCGCCCGTGATTTAATCCTTTTGGAACAGATTGAACAGAACCCGGATGCCACCCAGGCCTCTCTGGCCGTGCAGTTGGATGTAGCGGTGGGCACCATCAACTGGCACCTCAAACGGCTGATCAATAAAGGTTATGTTAAAGTGCGCCGGGCTGAGCGTCGCAAGCTGCTGTATATCATCACTCCCGAAGGGATTGCTTTACGCGCCCGCCTGACCGTGGATTACGTTCAAACGCAGTTGCGCCTTTATCGGCAGACCCGCCAACGGACGCAGGAACTCCTTGAGCAGATGCATCAGGCGGGATTAAGTCGCGTTCAATTGGTCGGCGAAGGGGATATCGCCGATATTTGCCGGCTGACCTGCCTTGAAAATGGTTTTATGGTGGTTAAGGATACCGATGCGCCCATCCTAGAGGTGCGCGGCCTGAAAGTCTTCTTACAGATGGAGAAGCAACATGGATGACAGTCCTTATATCGTGATTACCGGAGGAGCCGGTTACATCGGTTCTCTGCTCACTGCTGAATTATTAAGGGCGGGTTGCCGGGTGACGGTGATTGATAATTTATGCTTCGGCGGCGAGTCGCTGTTAGGTTTCATTGCTCATCCCAATTTCCATTTCGTCAAAGCGGATGTAACTGAGGCCGGGATGGTATGCGATAATTTGCGCAGTGATTGGCCCAAACCGCAAGCAGTGATCCACCTGGCGGCGATCGTCGGCTTTCCGGCTTGCAAGGCAATTGGCGATCAGGCTTCATGGAAGATCAATTTCGAGTCGGTGCAGCGCGTCTACGAGCAGGCTGACCAATTGGGCTGCGATCGCCTGATCTTTTCATCCACCTACAGCAATTATGGTTTGTCTGCGGATGGCAAGCCGGTTAACGAAGAATCGCCGCTAAACCCGCAATCGGTGTATGCGGAAACAAAAATTGCTGCCGAGCAGTGGCTGGGCAAACAAAAAGCGAACCATTGTGCGCCGTTGATCTTCCGTTTTGCCACGTTATTTGGGATTTCTCCGCGCACTCGTTTTGATTTGATCATTAACCAGTTTACCCTTGAGGCCTTCACCAAGCACGAGCTGCTCATTTACCAGCGCAGCTTCTCACGTTCGTTTGTTCATGTGCGTGATGTTGTCCGTGGTTTGCAAATCGGTTTGAACGCGCCGCGAGAGAAAATTTGCGGCCAGATCTTTAACCTGGGCTCGGACCTGGGCAATTACACCAAAGAGGAGATCGTTTCTTTGGTGGTAAAACACCTGCCCGATACGGTTGTCCGCTATAAGGATTTGTCCTTTGGCGGGGATATGCGCGATATCACCGTTTCTTTTGAAAAGGTCAAGCGCGAACTGGGTTATGATACCCAATTCACCGTTGAAGACGGCGTCCAGGAGCTGATCCGTGCGCTGAGCCTGGGCCTGATCCGCGACCCCAATGATCAGCGGTATCGCAACGCTGAATTTATTGTTCAATAATAGATCAATCTTGGAGTGGTCGAAGATTACGGAGTAATCGAAGATTATGGATGCAGGCAGTTTCTGGAAGGATAAACGCATTTGTGTGACGGGTGGAGCAGGCTTTTTAGGCTCATTCGTCGTGGAAAAATTGCGCCAACATGGCGCCGATAATCTATTTATCCCGCGGGTTGAGGACTATAACCTGGTCAAAATTGAGGATGTGCGCCGTATGTTAGCGGCTTCGCGCCCCGAATTGATCATCCATCTGGCAGCCCGCGTGGGAGGCATTGGCGCTAACCGTGCCTACCCGGCGGAGTTCTTCTATGATAACCTGATGATGGGTACGCAGTTGATCCACGAGGCATGGCAGAGTGGGGTGCAGAAGTTTGTTGGCCTGGGGACGATATGCGCCTATCCTAAGTACACACCGGTGCCGTTTAAAGAAGAAGATCTTTGGGATGGTTATCCCGAAGAGACCAATGCTCCTTATGGATTGGCTAAAAAGATGCTCCTGGTCCAGTCTCAGGCTTACCGCCAACAGTATGGTTTTAATGCCATTCACCTGATGCCGGTGAATCTTTATGGGCCGGGTGATAATTTCGACCCGCGCAGCGCTCATGTGATTCCGGACCTGATCCGGAAGTTTGTCGAAGCGCACGAGCACGGTGATGAAGAGGTGGTGGTGTGGGGAGATGGTTCGCCGACGCGTGAATTCCTGTATGCGGCGGATGCCGCTGAGGGCATTGTTTTAGCCAGCGAACTTTATAACGGAGCCGAACCGGTTAACCTCGGTTCCGGCTTTGAGATCAGCATTAAAGAATTGGCAGAAGTGATTGCCCGCCTGACCGGGTTTCAGGGTCGCCTGGTGTGGGATACCAGCAAACCCAATGGGCAGCCGCGCCGCCGGTTGGATGTCACCCGCGCCGAAAAGGAATTCGGTTTTAAAGCCACCACCTCATTTGAAGAGGGCCTGGCGTATACTGTGGAATGGTATCTACGACGGCAACAGAAGAGAAAATGAGCATATCTAAAGAGGAATTCCCTATTGTCTATTTACGTCCGCCGCGCGGCTGGTCCGCTCTTAATCTGGGCGACTTGTGGCGCTATCGCGAGTTGATCTATTTCATGACCCTGCGCGATATCAAGGTACGTTACAAGCAGGCAGTCTTAGGTATTGCCTGGGCATTGATCCAGCCCATCGTGACCATGGTCATTTTCAACGTTATTTTTAATCACCTGGCTAACATCCAGGCCGACAACGGCATTCCCTATCCGTTGTTCAGCATGGCGGCGATCTTACCCTGGCAGCTTTTTTCGAGCGCCTTGCAGCGCACAACGGTCAGTCTGACGTCGAATGCCAACCTGCTGACCAAGATCTATTTCCCACGTTTGATAATCCCTGTGGCGTCGGTGTTGGCTGCCATGGTCGATTTCCTTTTTTCATTGTTGGTGCTGGTGGGAATGATGATTTATTACCATTATTGGCCTACGGTCATGGTGTTGTGGCTGCCGTTGTTGGTGCTGCTGGCTGTGGTGACTGCTTTAGCCGTGGGGCTGTGGCTTTCAGCGTTGAATGTGCAGTACCGCGATGTTCAACAGATGGTGCCTTTTTTGATCCAGATCTGGATGTACGCCTCGCCGGTGGTTTATTCGGCTACCCTGATCCCGACCGGCCGTTGGCGTTACATTTATGGCTTGAATCCGCTGACCGGGGTGATCAATGGTTTCCGTTGGGCGCTGCTCGGAGGCCAACCGCCGGATACCATGTTCCTGATTTCGGTGGTTGTTGTTATCATGCTGTTAATTTCGGGATTGTTCTATTTCCGCCGCATGGAGCGGGTTTTTGCAGACCTTGTTTGAGTTTTGGAGTGATCGTAGATCATGACAGATATTGCTATTCGTATATCCGATGTGGGTAAACAGTACCGGATCGGAATGATTCAGGAGCGTTATTCCACACTGCGGGATGTGCTGGTCAATGCCGCCGGTGCGCCCCGGCGCTGGTTGTCGCGCTTTCAGGCGGCAGACGGGCGGCAAACGACCAATTCGATTTGGGCGCTACGCCATGTTTCTTTTGACGTGCATCAAGGCCAGGTATTGGGTATCATTGGGCGCAATGGGGCGGGTAAGAGTACTTTGCTCAAGATCCTTTCACGGGTCACTGAACCGACCGAGGGCCTGGGAGAAATTCACGGGCGGGTGGGCTCGCTCCTTGAGGTGGGTACAGGTTTTCATCCTGAGCTGACCGGTAGGGATAATATCTATCTAAATGGCGCTATTTTGGGCATGAAACGCGCCGAAATCGAAGCGAAATTCGATGAAATCGTCGAATTCTCTGAGATTGCACAATTTATCGATACGCCGGTGAAGCGTTATTCCAGCGGGATGTATTTGCGCCTGGCGTTTGCTGTAGCGGCGCACTTAGAGCCGGAAATCTTGCTGGTGGACGAAGTGTTGGCGGTAGGCGATGCCGAGTTCCAGCGAAAGTGCCTGGGTAAGATGAGTGACGTTGCCCAGCAGGGGCGGACAGTGTTGTTTGTCAGCCATAATATGTCGGCTATCCAACGACTTACCCAGGAGACGATCGTGATCGAGAAGGGCGGCGTGGCGCTGTATGCTCCGACAGCTCAGGCGGTGGATTATTACCTGAGTCGTGGTTTTTCGCAGCAAGGCGAGCGTACCTGGATGGCGAATGAAGTTCCCGCGGACGCTGCGCCATTTGTCCCGCTGGCGCTGCGGGTGGTCAATCCGCAAGGTAAAGTGATGGATAATGTGCGTTCGGTGGAACCTTTCGTTATGGAAATGGAATATCGCCTGAACAGTGCAATTACTGGTTTGCGGGTGGGTTTTTACGTACAAACCACGCGCGGTGAATATGTGTTTACTTCGTTTGACACGGATGACCCACAAATGTTCGAGCATACCAGGGTGCGGGCGGCGGGTCATTATCTCAGCCGCTGTGCGGTGCCGGCGGATTTCTTCAACGAAGGTCGTTTC
>Ga0182027_10013157_pt1 | contig 11570 bp, 5 predicted proteins | sample 712E1DmetaG_FD_121300 | JGI IMG/M metagenome (GOLD analysis project Ga0182027, IMG submission 121300) | Permafrost microbial communities from Stordalen Mire, Sweden - 712E1D metaG (Illumina Assembly) | ecosystem: Environmental > Terrestrial > Soil > Wetlands > Permafrost | place: Sweden...
ACTGGCTACACGCTTCCCTTGATAGAAGATCTCCACCGTCGCTTGCGTGCTGCGCGCCTCGACCTCCTTGCCAACCAGTTGATACGGCGTGCTGTAGTAATGACCGCCCAACTCGATGTGATAGTCCAGATTGACTCGCGCCTTCTTCCACTCCGCATACACGAACGGCTGCAGTGGCAACGGCTGCAACGCCGGGCGATCTATGCTTTGATACAGCTCAGCCCGCGATCCGGCCAGTTTGCGAAACGGCCGCTCATTCAGCTTGTGAACCAACTCCAGGATGGCATCGTTCAACTCCGCCAGACTGAAGAACTGACGCTTGCGCAACGCCGCCAACACCCACCGCTGAACGATCTGTACCCCAACCTCCGCCTTGGCCTTGTCCCTTGGGCGATATGGCCGCGCTGGCAGGATGCCCACGCCATAGTGGATCGCCAGATCGCCATAGGTGCGATTCAGTTCCGGCTCGTAATAGCAGGGCTTCTTCACGCCGGACTTCAAGTTGTCCGGGATGACAAGCTGGCATGTCCCTCCGAAGAACTCGAAGGCACGCACATGCGAGTGAATCCAGTCCCACAGGTTCTGCGTCCAGGTGGCCTCGGCATAGGTGTAGTTGCTGGCCCCCAGCACCGCTACGAACACCTGTGCCTGGCGAACTTCGCCGCTCTTCGGATCCGTCACCGGCACCGTCTGACCGGCGTAATCCACGAACGTCTTTTCTCCGGCGCGGTGTTCCTGCCGCAGCACCACGTCCAGACGGCGCTGCCATTCGCGGTAAAGCTCGCAGTACCAACTGTAGGCGTAGCCCAGCGGATTCGCCTGCTTGTACTCTTCCCACAGAAGCTGAAGGGTTACATTCTTGCGGCTCTTGAGCTCCCGGTGAATCGCCGCGCAGTCCGGCAGGCAACGCTCCTCCGGCGACGCGACCGGCGGCGGTGGAAACAAGCGACGCTCCAGAGCAACATCGTCCAGATCGACCGGCAAAGGCCAACTCAGCCCCGCCGCTTTCAGACGCTCAAGATAGCGCTGGACTGTGCTCTTGGCCACCTTGCAGATCTTGGCGATCTGCCGCGGGGCGAGGTGGGATTCAAAGTGGAGGCGTAGGATTTCTCGCGTGTGTCGCATAGGTAATCTCTTTTCTGGCAACATGTTCTCCTTTGACTTCAGGAAAACACCTGCCTGGGATTACCAACGACGCCTTCTCAGACCCTGGCCCACTTCACCGTTACGTTGCATCTGGGCCACGATTACGTTCCATGTGGGCCGCGGTTACGGTGCTTCTGGGCCATCGTTCCATTCGATGTGGGCCGCGATTACGCCATGTGGGCCACGATTACGGTGAAACAAAAAATGCGGCCCACATCAGAACGGAATCCCGGCCCATATCACACCGGAATCAGTGGCCCACATCCAATGGAATCACCGGCCCACATCGACCGGAATACGCAAAGGCCGACGCCCAAAGACTGGGAAGTGATCGACTATTGGCTCACACACAAGCATGGCGCTGACTTTATCTGCTTCGACGGCTGGATTGCAGGATACCCTCCGACCCGCGGCACAAGTGAAGAAGCAGCAAAGATGAGGTCAACAGACTACTTTGGGCAGATAGCGGATGGATTTCGCGCCAGGACAAATCTGCCTATCTGGATTTCCGAGTTTTATGGCGGGTGGAGCGGCAACCCGCAGTTCACCGCGGCAAATCACGCGTCCTGCTATTTGCACGCGCTGCGGAGCGGAGTTTCGGTGGCGCTCTTATGGGACCCCGAACTCGAGGATTGGAACTACCTTTTCAACAGCACCAGGACGGCTGGCGGCGGCGCGCCGAGCCCACATTATGAAGTGGTGGCGATTTTCAACAAAAACTTCGGCCCGGGAACGCAGTTATATAAGGCCACTTCTTCCTCCCCGGACATTGAGGTTCTCGCCTCAGCTGCCAGAACGCTGCTTATCAACAAACGGCCCACAAGTGTTACGCTTCGCCTGGACGGCCAGCAGGTGCTGATGGCTCCCTATGAGGTTCGCCTCATGGATGCAGCTAGAGAGTAGATGCACATCCATGCCAGCCGGGGTACAGTAACTGCCGCATCCAAGGGCGATCACCTCCGCACTTTTTTATAGTCTCGGCTTCATTCAGCCCCCGAACCGCAGATCGCTGAACATTGATAGTCGAGGGGCTTCAGAACTCCGTAAAGGCCACAGAAAAACTAAGAGCCTCCGGTTTCGTTCTCTACGGAGCAGTCCTAAACGGCGAAGCCGGCAGTCCCTCGCCATTAAACAGGTTGCACTGCGGGCTGTTGGCCCAGCCATAGCGCACCCGAACTGGCTCGGCGACCGAGGGGCTGGTCACCACAACCGTTGTGCCCTCGATTCGCGCTGCGGCCGGAAAGAAATGCCCGTCGGCTGCCGCAGCCTCAAAGCCGGTCACCTCGCCGCCCTTTGCGGTAAGCCCCTTTGCGTGGTCGAACCATACCCGCATTGCGGCCCCCTCCGGCGTCACTTGGCGATAGAGCGGACCGGAGTATTCGATTGCCTCACCATAACTGAGGGCGCGAGCGGCGCGGGCCAGCCGCAGACCCACATCCACCTTGTCGGTGGGGTGCACGTTATCCGGGTCGCCGATGTCGATGGTTACCGCCATGGCCGTGTTGCGTAGCGCCAGAGCCTTCACCTGTTCCTCGCGCAGGACCGCCTCGTCCGCGCCCGAATCGGATTTGAAATTGGATATCTGCACAAACAGAAACGGAAAGTCGCCCACACCCCATTGGCGACGCCAATCCTCAATTAAGGTACGAAATACGCGACCGTAAAGCGGCGCTCTTTCCAAGTCACAGTTGCTCTCGCCTTGGTACCAGATCACTCCGCGGATTGGGAATGGCGTTAGTGGCGCGATCATGCCGTTCCAGAGCAACCCCGGACCCCAGCTATCGAATTCCGGGCGCCAGGGAAAGTGCGGCGCTGGCTTACCTGCGGCCTTAGCCTCCTCGCGCAGCTTCGCCTCCCACTTATCTTCGATGGATGCGTCAGCCTCGTGGTCGGTCATCTTGCCCCGTGAAACGAACAACGGAGCCAGCGCCGCGTCTTCTCCCAGTGCCGTCAACCGCGTCCACGACTCAGCCACCGTCCCGCCCCATGTCGAGTCAATAATTCCTACCGCAACGTGCTCGCGCTGCTCGATCTCGCGGGCAAAATACCAAGCTACGGCCGAGAAATTGCGGGCGCTATCGAGAGTGGAAGCCTCCCATCCCTTGATATCGGCGTCGTCCAGGGAATATTCGGAGGCGTGCCTTCCTACCTTCAACAGGCGGATGCGAGGATTTGCTGCATGGGGCAGGTCCTGTTCTGCTGTTGCCGCCTGGCGCATCTCAAATTCCATGTTCGACTGCCCTGAAGCAACCCAAACATCGCCCACGAGAATATCTTCCAGCGTGATGGTCTGAGGGGGAACAGGCGCAGCACCTTGGGTGTCAACCGCGGGTGTGCCACTAACCGTTAATTGAAATGGCCCACCAGAGGTGCCGGGAGAAAGATAAATGCTCCACCGGCCAAATTCCCCAGCCTTGGTGGACCGGGTTTCACCACGAAAACTGACGCTCACATTCTCTCCCTGCGCCGCCATTCCCCAGACATGCACTGGCAGGTCGCGTTGCACCACCATATGGCTGGCCAGAATTTTGGGCAGAGTCACTTCCGCGGGTACGGTTGTGCTAGGAAGCATTGCAAGCAGGAATAAAAATCGCAGATTCACGCGCGCCTCTCTGGAGTTATGGTTCCGGAAGATTCTTCGCCAGGAAATGTACTAAAAGATTCCGGAAAGAAATTACTCCTAGTGTAAACGATCCAACGTCACCTTTAGCCGCAGTCTCTTCCCAAAACCATGAAAAAGTGTGGAGCAGGCACGCGGCAATTTGTGGCCGGAAGTCATCCTGCCACATGTGGACAACTTTTTCAAGGCTACCATTCAGAACTACTCTTGTCTAAGACAGCGTTTTCTGTGGATTGAGCGGTTGATTTCACTGGACATAGGTATCCTCTGCAGGCGATAAGGTCAGGTTTTCTTGATGACTCGCACTGGAGGACTTTCTACATTCCCGGCATTCTGCTGGCCAAGTTGTAATCATATAAGTGTTGCGCTACATGCTCAAGTGTTCAGATTACGAGAGAACTTCAGTTTTAACTGGTTGAGTTTTGCGGGGGCAGGTCACAACGGCTCGAAGCTGCATAATTTTGTTGAAGTATTCTTGTTTACGAATGAAACGGTAAGAATCTAAAACGGCAAGATTGGCACCGTGAAAATGGACCAATCCGCAAAATCTGCTACCAATAATTTGATGCAATCACCGTTGGCCGCTCGGGAGAGTTTCCGATGATTCGAGTATGAAGAACGAACTGAAAGTTCTTGTGCTTCCAATCCTTTGGAGCTTTTTGCATCGCTACCGATAGGAGACTTTGATCGGTAAGGAATTCTCCAGCTGCCTGGGTGCCGAAGTTTGTCAAGCCCGCAATTACAATGACAGGCTGACCGCTGCCGGGGTTGATGAACCGCGACACCAGCGCGTAGTCTTCGTCAGTTTTCCAATCCGGAGCGAGATTGTCCAGAGACCATTTGACACTGGGATTCGACTGGTCATAAATCGCATTGTCGATGCCGAAAAAGAACCGCAAATTCCCCATCATGTCACGAGTCCATTTATTAGCGTGTACGCCAATGAGAATAATCGGGCCCGCAAGTAAGGTTTGAGAAGTAGTTGAATTTCCTGGGATCAACTGCCACTCTTTGCCGTGAGTGCTGAGAAGTCTGGCGATATCAGCCAGAGCGAACGCGTCGCCGGTACCGACAAACGCATCTGGCATCGGCACCATACTGTCCTTCGTCCCTAATGGAATATCCACGTTGGATTTGGGACGGTAAGCGACAGGTTGCGAAATACATATGACAGCCATTTTAGGGTTATCGAGGATGGGCGACCAGACATCATAAACCACATCTGTTGCGCGCAAGTGTCTGTAAAAAAACAGGGTTGACAAAGCGGCGAGCGCCAGAAAGCACGCCGTTATGATTTGCCAGCCGATCCTCGAGCGGTGAACTTCTTCAAGATCACTATTGCCAAGGACGGGTGTTTCTGGCTCGGCTGCGGAGACATCTGGCACCGGTGGAGGCGAATCCTCTTCAGCCCAGTGCAAACAGGCTGCATACGATCCCGACGGAAGCTGAACGGTCAGCCTTCGATTGCGATGCTCGTCCCCGTAGTACTGGGCAAGCCTTTTCCGCACTTCATTCGCAGTGACGCGGACAATATTGTCCTGCGCAGTATCGTAATCTCCCGCCTTGTGAAAGACCTCTACACCGAGTGTGCGTTCTTTTAGCTCATCAATGGGCCTTCCGTTCAGTACGTAGCGAACGGAATAATCCAAAAAATGGCAACACCTCTGGCTTCCACGGAAATACTCGCTCTCAAGGATGTTAGCGAGCTCTTCCAGCACTAATTCCCGTTGTTTCTGGGTGAAGATGATCACGGCTAGAGACGCTTATCCTTTGCTGTCTGGACGAAACTATAGTTGACGCCTCAGGTGATTGTCAAAGTACAGGCCGGCCAGCCAGTGCCATACGGTAAAGAAGTCCAATAGTTCCGTTAATCTTTTCAATAGTTTAGAGTATTAACGTTCTGTAAAAGACCGTATCGGACCTTGCGGTGCTTTTAAGCACATGCGTATTAATGTGATGCGGCGGGAGAATGGATTCTGCTGAAGCGAAAAGGCTGGACAAGAATCAATCCAGGCCAAGAAGAAACTAAAAAAGGGATTGCACCGATACGGTGCACGGGGAAAGAACCTCAACAGAAACGATAGAACAATAGGAGCCGACTCAAATGGAGGATGAAATGACAACAAAGAGAAAAGGGATGCGACTCAGAAGACACTTTACGATTGCCGTCATCGCAATCTTGGAGCTATTCGGAGGCATCTTTTCGCACAATTGCTGGGGGACAGGCCGACTGGGGGATCCATGGATGGCCTAGAATTCAAAAACCCGCGTAAAACGCACATTTTTTCAGATTCTCGCCAAGAGCTCAAAATAATAGTAATTTCCCTATTGACAGCCAAATCGACTGTGGTGTATAAAACGGTGTGCTCGTGGTTTATCGCTACACCAAAGCGAAGTAGCGATAAACCATAACGCGCAGAGAGGGTTTTCGACTATTCGTGACGTTGGCATCTTGGCAACCTCAGCCCAGGCGGCCTTTGCTACTCACTGCAGGTTCAACAAAAGCGGTTGATTAACAACTTATGGAGGCAGTATGCGAAAAGTGGCTGTAATTTTGTTTCTAAGTTTTGTAGCAACGGCTCTGTGGGGTCAGGCGGACAGAGGATCAATTAGTGGCACGGTGGTCGATCCCACCGGCAAGGTAATGAGCGGCGTTCGGGTCTCGATCGTCGATTCTGCGACGGGGGTTGGGTACTCTGGCAGCGCAACGGACAGCGATGGTACCTACAGAATCATCGCTTTACCAATCGGCAGCTATTCTCTGACCTTTGAAAAGCCTGGCTTCAAGCAGTACGACCGGAAAGGCATTACCGTTTCGGTTGCACAAGACGCTAAGGTCAATGTCACGTTGCAAGTAGGCGCTGTTACGGAGACAGTAACCGTCACCAGCAATGCCGAGCTACTGGATACCTCTTCTGCAACAGTAGCCACAACAGTTGAATCCGGCGTCATTGAAGAATTGCCGCTTTCCATCAACGGTGGACGTAACGCTCTCGGCTTCGCCAATATGGCGGTTCCGACAGTCGGCGGTGGGCTCGTCGCCAATTCACAGAGCGTTTCCTCCAACATAATGGTGGATGGCGTTGATGCCGACGCAGCGCTTCAGGGCCAACAGGCGCCCCCAGGAGTGGAAGCGGTCGAGCAGATACAGGTACAAACAAGCGGAATTGATGCAGAGTCTTCACAGACAGGTGGCGGCACCTTCCAATATGAACTCAAGTCCGGCACCGACAAGTTACATGGTAGTGTTTTCTATTTCCTGACCAATGAAGCATTCGACGCGAACAACTGGGCTAACAAATACTGGCTCGCCTTCTGTTCGACAGCGGGCGCCGGTTCAAGTGCACAATGCCCGAACGACTATGGACAGCAGTACCGCAGACCGACGGACCGGCTGAAAGACTGGGGCTTCAGCGGGGGCGGTCCCATCTGGAAACGGCATACCTTCATCTTCGGCGACTACGAACGCTTTAACGCGAGTACGATGGCATGGTCGGCCAATGGAACCACGGTCCCGACGACCCAGATGCTCACAGGAGATTTTAGCCAACTGCTTACGTATTCCGGCATCCCGAATAGCCATCCAGGATGCACCGCAGGAGTAGCGTGCTCTACTGGCATGGTGGACGCTGCCGGTAATACCATCTATTGGGGAGCAATCTTTGATCCATCTCACCCAGGCCAGGTATTCCCCGGCAACATCATCCCTTCAGGGCGGATCAGTCCTCAATCACAGAATGTGATCAAAATCTATCAGCAGGACTATGCACCTCTTAACAACAACCTCACCAATAACTATTGGGGCTTTGGCGGCAATACGAACACAGTCCAGAACCTCGATCTCAAGCTGGACCAGAACTTCTCAGAGAAAAACCATGCGAGCGCCTCGGCTAACCTTGCCCAGAGTGAAATAACTCAACTGGGAAACCACAGCGGCGGCAGTCTCTGGCAGAAGGGATCGCTCACAGGCGGCCCATTTGCGGACTCTCAGAGATCGCCCTTCAAATATATGGTTGTCCATCTTGGCGACTCCTACGCCTTCAAGTCAAACCTGATGAACAATTTCATATTTGCCTTTAACTGGGCAAATAAGGACGACGTAACCGCGGCGCCCGCTGGCAGCGATTTTCCAGGTTCCACTTCCAGTCTCTTCCCCAACATTTCCTTTGGCGGGAGTAATGGAATCTACCCATCCACAATCGGCCAGGATTTTGACACGAGCATACGCTGGCAGGAGCTCCGCACCAAGGATACGGTCTCCTTTGTGCGTGGCAGGCATGTATTGAAGTTCGGCGCCGAGCTTACTTCATATAACGCACTGGGTGGCACGGCCGGCGGCATGAGTTGGTACACAGTCAGTAATATCCTAGGCATGCCGCAATCTATCGCAAATAACTCAACACAGTCAGGCGGCCTTGGAAGCGGGCTCGCAAACATGATGCTTGGCGATATATCATCAGCCTCTTCAAGCGTTTATGGGCCCAATCATACGACCCGCAGGGCATTCGACGCTTTCGCTTCCGATCAGATTAAGGTCACCAACAAGATAACCCTGAACGCTAGCTTGCGGTGGGATGTCGACGGCAGATTGCACGAGAGGAATGGCAACTGGTCGAATTGGAACACAACCGCTCAGAATTCAAGCTGGCCTGGGCTTCTGGGCACATTCACGTACCTCGCCAACCCGTCGCAAAGCTTTGAGACGGATGAAGACTACCGTCTCTTCAGTCCTCATGTCGGTGTGGCGTATCAACTCACTAGCAAATTAGTGATCCGTGGAGCTTGGGGAATTTTTTATGTTCCTCTTGGGAACAACACCTATGGCGGAATTCCGTATAGCACTGACAGCGGATCTTGCGTACAGTGCTTTGGCAGCAACCAGACGGCCCCCCAAACCTCAAATGTAACTCCAGGATTCCAATGGGATAAAACCGTGTATCCGGGTGTTGCTTCTCCGGCGCAAAAGAACTCCAACGGTAACTTCGGTGGAGACCAAGTATATCTGACTCCTGATGAGCTTCGTCTCGGTCATACTCAGAACTGGAACCTCGGTATCCAGTACGCACTCGACAAGAACACCGTGGTTGACATTCACTACATGGGCAATAGCGCCTCCAGCCTGCACGACGGATCCCTGTATCCGCAGAGGTATCCGACATGGTCACAGTATCAGCCACTCGTGAAATCTGGGCATGCTGGCGATTGGATCACCAGCGCGGCAGGCGCCCAAGCCGCGGGAGTTCCTTGGTATCCCTTCCTGCTGCAAACAATCGGCGGCTGGGGCGGTTATAACGCTGAGCCGGCGATCTCTCCATTTCCACAGGCGACCGCTTCTGGGAAGTTTCTGGTGGCGGGGTTCCCACAGGGGAGCGCTGGCTTCAATGGACTCGTCACCGAGGTTAAGAGGAGGGCAGGGGGCAGCTTGTCAATGGACCTGAGCTACACCTTCTCCAAGGCCGTGCAAAACACTGCCAACTACATGAATACCGTTAACGGCGGAAATATGACGGACGGATGGATATACAACGATATATACCAGGATCCGTACAGTTACGGTTCATTCAAGAACCTTATTTCGCCTAACGATATCCGGCATCTGGTGAAGGGCTATGCCGCCTACAATCTGCCGTTCGGTAGGAATGGCCGGTGGCTTGTGAAAAGCAGGTCACTTGACTATCTGGTAGGAGGATGGACGCTCACACCGGTAGTCTACTACCAGAGCGGTGCTCCCATGCCTGCCCAGTATGCGACAAACTCGTATCCAGGCTGGCCGAACACGTGGGTGAATGTAAGCACGGCGGCGCACGCCCTTTCCAATCATTTCAAAAAACTCGATCTGTACAACCTGAGCGATCCTAGCAATCAATTCTTCAATCCGGCTTCGTTTACGGATCAGACGCTGACTACCAGCGACCCGCTGTATGGGACGCTGGGAAATCAAAAGCCGTTCTACTCCGATTGGCGTGGATGGGCCAGCTATAACGAAAATCTTGGCATACTGAAGCACTTTAGCTTTGGGCCCAATAGCCGCTTTAAGGCCATAATTCACGCGGACTTCTTCAATGTCCTGAACCGCCATCAGTGGTCGACGCCGGGCTCTAACGATCCAGGCAACGCTTTCTTCGGCGATGTAACCGGCGTGTCGGGAAATAGAACAGGCCAGATTTCCGCGAAGTTTACTTGGTAATTCATCCTTCAAGCTAGCTGAGACACGTGCAGTCTATTTGTGGCTGCACGTGCCTCTTACTAAGGGAATTCAATGCAGAGAAGCGCAGGCGGATTGTGTGATTTTGTGGGGCTGATCGGGCCGCCGTAGGTCGCGGTTGTATAACGCAGTCACACTGCCCCGAGTTCCGGTTCTCTTACAGTCTCCCGGTCTTACCGGTGATCTCAAATCCGGCGGAGGTTATACCCTCCACGATGGACTGGTTTCGATTCTAACGATCTTTACTCAAGCGAAAACGGAAGGGACGATATGTGCACTGGAAATGGAGGGGCAGTCTGGAGTCGGTTGTGGATTCTGATGGTTTTAGCGGCCTTTTGTGGACTGGCGAGTGCACAGGTGGTGAGTGTTACCTGTACCGACACGACCTCGGATGCGGCCACCCTCAACACCGCGATCAGTGGAAGCGCAGTCGGCGCGCAGATCCAGATTCATGGCACGTGCCTGGTGAACAACACCATTGTCCTGTATCCAGACCGGAGTTATCTCGGAGATTCGAGAACCGGAACAGTGATTCAACAGGCAAACGGCACCAATCTTCCAGCTCTTCTGGCATCGCAAGGCTGGACGACGAATTCTTCGTATGCGGACAACCCCATCACCATCGCGCATATGACTTTGAACGGAAACAGCCAGAGCAATTCCGGAACCAATGTCCTCGTCATTCGATCGTGGCTGACCACCATAGATGATGTGAAGGTGGAGTATGCGCCGGTGGATGGAATCCAGTTTACATCCCTGAGCCAGAGCGGCACGGCGCTGTCCAATTCAATAGAGAACTCGCGCGTGAGCAATGTCTTTATCACAAACTCGGGAGCCAATGGATTTGAGGTAATCGATCCGAACAACGGCGTCACAGACTCCGATTTGATCGATTCGTGGATCGCCAATTCCGGTCAGTCGGCAATCACCCTGGCAAATGCAGCCGGCTGGAAGATAGAGGGAAATCACATCTACGGTGTTCAGCAGAATGGGATCTACGCCCAGCGCTGCTTTGGCACGGCGATCAAAAGCAACTACATTGAAGATTTCGGCGATGCGGGCGGAGCTACCTACTATGGGATTGCATGCAACCTTCAGGGTGGTGTAGGCAGTGTAATTGCCAACAACAAAGTGTTCATGTTCGCCACCGAGAAGTCAAGCGGCACCTTCATTTATATTGGTGTTCCGTGGGTCAATTATGGCGAGGGTATCCTTAACGTCCATGACAATGTCATTGTCGGAGCCAACACGAGCAACGACATCGGACTGTCGTATCAAGCCACAGGTACCAAAACCCTGCTTGTCTTGAGTAGCAACAACGTTAATGGCGTCAAAACAGGACGGGTTCTGGGCGCTGGAGTGAGCCTCGTGACCGCGGAAGGCGGAGCGGCAACCGCACTGACTCCGACCGTTACTGTGACGCCGTCGCAGAACACTTTGAATTCGAACCAGAGCCTGACCGTGACGGCGACGGTGACCGGTTCCGGGGCTACGCCGACTGGCACATTGACGCTTTCTGGCGGCGGCTACACCTCCGCAGCTGTGACGCTCTCCGGAGGCACCTTTACCTTCACAATTCCAGCTAACAGCCTGAACGCC
>Ga0182027_10013158_pt1 | contig 11570 bp, 8 predicted proteins | sample 712E1DmetaG_FD_121300 | JGI IMG/M metagenome (GOLD analysis project Ga0182027, IMG submission 121300) | Permafrost microbial communities from Stordalen Mire, Sweden - 712E1D metaG (Illumina Assembly) | ecosystem: Environmental > Terrestrial > Soil > Wetlands > Permafrost | place: Sweden...
ATAAGTCCGCTTACTAAAGGAATGGTATTATCTCAATTCTTTATCGTTAGTTTTCTGATATCATGCCTGTTTATTTTTTACAGACAGATGAATTTTATAAAAAACAAGGACCTTGGCTTTGACAAAGATTGTATTGTTGCCATAGACGGGCTAAACAGAAAATCCTTGAATAATTATCAGGGACTTAAGGAAAAGCTTCTTCAAAACAGTGGAATACTGAATGTTTGCATGGCACAGGGAATAACAGATTATGAAATGAGCGGTCAGTATTTGCATAAGGTTGGAGACAAACAGGAAGAGAATATTATTTTTAAGCAAACACGCACAACTGAAGATTTTATAAAAATATTTGGGATCCATATTATTGAAGGCCGGGATTTTGATAAGTCATTCACAACTGATAAGAATAATTTTATTCTTAATGAAACTGCCTGTAAAGCATTCGGGTTTACCGGAAGTGCAATTGGCCAGAGGATAGTTTTGCAGGATACTGGTACTGTTATTGGTGTTGTGAAGGACTTTAATTTTACTTCTTTACATAATAAAATTCCTCCTTTGATTATTACTTATGATGCATTGTGGGGTAAGATATATGTGAAACTGAAGCCTTCGTTCATCCATGATGGACTTGATCTGATTCAGCATTCAATAAAGCAAATCGATCCTCTTTATAATCTCGATTATGAATTTGTTGATGATACATTTGGACGCATGTATATTCAGGAGGAAAGAATCAGCAAAATGTTATTTACCGCGGTTATGATATCAATATTGCTTGCAATAATGGGACTTGTTGCATTGACGTACTTTACAATTATAAGACGTATTAAAGAGATAGGAATCCGTAAAGTCAATGGTGCAAATATCATTGAGATTCTGATCCTTCTGAATATGGAATTTGTCAGATGGGTATTAGCCGCATTTGTATTTGCACTACCTGCCGCCTGGATTGTGATGAATAAATGGCTTGAAGGTTTTGCATTCAAAACCGAAATGAGTTGGTGGATTTTCGCTTTATCAGGATTTTCAATACTGATTACTGCTTTGATAACAGTAACCTGTATATGCTGGAGAGCTGCAGCCAGAAACCCGGTTGAGGCATTGAGGTATGAATAATCGACCAACTAAATCCCCCATTTGGGGACTTTGTTATTTTATAAATTACTGTATAATAGAAAATTGAATTAAAAAGCAGCAGTCGAAGAAATGAAGAAACTTAGTGTTGAATATCCAATGTATTTTGGGGCAACTCCAGACATATTCAAAAAGGCTAAAGAACTAAGAAAATATGAAACTGAAGCTGAAAAAATACTTTGGGAGAAACTGAACAGGAATCAGATATTAGGATTACAATTTCGAAGACAGCATCCAATTGACAGATTTATTGCAGACTTTTATTGTGCGAAAATAAAATAAGTGATCGAAGTAGATGGGAGCATACATGAACTCCCTGAAAACCAGGATTATGATATTGGAAGAAGTGAAATTCTGAACGATTTTGGGATAACCGTAGTACGTTTTTCCAACGAACAAATTATTAATGAAGTAGATAATACAATCAAAGAAATAGAAAAAACAGCAAAAAAATTATTGCTCAAAATGAAATAATGCCCCCCATTTGGGGGTATGGGGGTAAAAAAGAGGGCAGCTACCAGGAATCCTGTTGTAGCATTGCAATATGAATAATCCCCTTCTGCAAACATTATTATTAAGCAACAAAATGAAATGATAGATTGTTATCTGTCTATATGACGAATGCGATGAAATATTTAATAAAGTAATTGAAGTATAAGCAAAAATTATTACACAGGTAGCTGACCAACCTTATTAATGAAAATGAAAATGAATATGGATATTAAAGATTTCATATCAAAACAACCACTTGTCAGACAGAACATATTGACTAGAATTCATAGTACCATTGTTGTTGCAGATAAAAGCGTTAAAGCCGAAGTCGAAACAATGATGGGCAAAGAGATGATAGTTTACAGGGGCAAAGGTTTAATGAAATATGGGCTTTCAAGTGTGAAGAACTATATGTCATTACATGTCATGCCGATTTATGGATCAAATATTCTTTATTCAAAGTACAAGACACTTCTAAAAAAAGCAAACTTTCAAAAAGGCTGCATCAATTTCGACAATGATGACAAAATGCCCCTGGACATTGTTCAACAGCTTATTGTGGACTGCTCAACTTTAGACCTTGTAAAAATTAAGGAAGACTACTTAAAACAGAAAAAAATAAAACCTGAGAATTAAAACAATATTGAGTATCTCTTTAAAGCATTCGTAAAAACCGGACGATCATTAATGAAACACTGACAAACATATATGTAATTCTGACAACCATTCATGAAATACTGACAAATATTTATGAAACTCCTACAAGCATTTATAAATGAATCAAAGGGTTTTATAGAACTACATAAAATATGGAGGAGATTCTTCCCACCACTACAGGGCTCCGGCTCAACCCTATACAATTTAGTTCTTTGATAGCCTGGTAATAACTTATTATTACAGATAATTTTTCTAAGATTTAGTTTAAATGGGGGACATTAAATCTTAAATGAACTATGAATGGAGAACTGATTTATACTTCTGAATTCTGACTTCGAATGTTCTTCATTCTGACTTTGTCAAGCCCCCATTTTTGGAGATGAGGGGTAAAAAGGCAGCCACCAGAAACCCGGTAGAAACTTTGATGTATAAAATATTTACTCAATCTTTGCAGGCATACGGCAGTAAAACAGGAATCCGCCTTCCTGTCTTATAAATTTGCAGTCAGGATGCTTATCGAACATATCTCTCGAGGTAGATTTAGCCACCATGTAAACAGGTTTGTCTATTTTGCCGTTCAGCAACCATTCTTTGTTGCTGCTTTCAACATTACCTCCGGGCATTTTCTGAAAATAGAAGTAATTCGCATAACTCCAGAAACCAATAGTTGTAGCATATACATCCTGTCCGGCAATACTCTGGTAAAATCTTATTGCCGGAGCCTGCGAGTATCCTTCAATTTTGGGGACAACAGCTTTCAGGTAGAAAAAGATGCAAAATGCTGTAGCATAAAACAGAGTTATTATCCCTTTGAAAAATTGCTTTCTTTTCATCATAAACAATGCGACGAAAAGCACAATAAGATATGCCACACCAATCAGGAATTCATAGCCATTCCACTTAACAGGTGTATTTAAACAGGCTATTGCGAAATCATCTTTTATGTAAGGAATTATAAGATTCTTAAATCTGACGACAAGCGGCAATCCTATCAGAATAAGTGAAAATATTGTTCCGGTTATTGAAAGGATCCATATAAGATATTTCTTTAATTCTTGCTTTTTATTAACCATTTCATAAATGTAGCTGGCTGCCAGGAAAGAGAGGGGAAAATATGCTAATGATGAATAGTGGACAATTTTTGTTTTTACTATTGTAAAAAGTATCATCACAACCCAGAAAAGGATTAACATCCATTTATGAAAATTTGTCCCTTCGTCCTGCAAATCAGACCTTCTTCTGAATATCATTGGCAGCGCCAGAACTGAGATAGGGAAACATCCAAGAAAGACGACAAGGAAATGATAATATATTGGTCCTGAATGTCCTGCTCCCGGTTTCAGAAATAGGTCTGCCTGGTACTTAATAAACTCCTTTATGAACCAGAACCCGTTATGGATCATCTCAAGACCAAACCATAATGAAGCGATTATTAAGCAGGAGATTGCGAAAATAAGAATGTTCTTCCAGTTTGAAATATTTTTGAATTTCAGTGTGATCCAATATACAGCCACAGAAATTCCAGCGATCAGCAAACCGACCGGACCTTTTGTAAGAGTTGCAAGACCTATTGAAATACCTGCAAAAAGAGCATAAGTAAATCCTTTTCGTTCCCCGGTTTTTGAAATACTTTTTGCCAGAAAGACTATACCGATAAAAATAAAGAAATTAAAGAAGGGATCAATAATGCCTGATTTGAAATAAATATGCGGTAGAAAAGAACCTAGATAAGCCAATGCCCATATTAATCCAAATTTTTCATCATATAATTTCTTTCCAAGAATATAGAATATGAAAAGTGTACAAATCCCGATAATTGCATTTGGGAAACGAGCCGCAAATTCATTGATCCCAAACAATTTCATGCTTAATGCCTGCATCCAGAAAAAGAGTGGTGGTTTTTCCCAGAAAGGATGAAAATCGATCTGAACACGGCTGAAATTACCGGTAACCAGCATCTCACGCGCGGACTCGGCAAAATTTATTTCATCCCAGTCAAACAAATGAACCGAACCAAGAAACGGAATAAAAAAGAAAATTGCTGAAATTAATATTAAATAGGGGTACAGCTTTTTATTCATATCATACAAATTAGAGAAAGTCAGATATATAAGGCATGGATAAAATTGATTTGAATTTTTATTTCTAGAACCCTTGGTGATCCTTAGTGCCTTAGTGCCCTAGTGGCAAGAAAGGAACAACCACAAAGACACTAAGACACCAAGATTCACAAAGAAATCGATACATAATATTATTAATCAAGTTAATATCTTACCAATTCAATTTCTGACTCAGTTTAATTTACAAGTAGTTTCCACTTATAAATGCCTGTCCTGGTGAGAAAGTAGAGCAATGAAACACGCAAGACTCCAAAACCATATTGCAGGCTCCTTCTGAAATTTATGCTTGATGCTTCTTCAAAATATTTAGTGGGGCATGTAACCTCTGCAATCTCGAAGCCATTATAAAATATGAGCGCAATCATTTCATTGTCAAAAATGAAATCATCGGAGTTCCGATCAAAATTGACCTTTCTCAGTACATCTCCCGAATAAGCCCGGTAACCAGTATGATACTCCGTAAGTTTCTGGTTCATCAAAATATTCTGGACAAAAGTCAGGAATCTGTTCGCTAAATATTTATATACAGGCATCCCTCCGGTCAGTGCACTCTTGCCTAATATTCTTGATCCAAATACAACAGGGTACAGGCCATTCCCGATTATACTTACCATTGCCGGAATTAATTTGGGTGTGTACTGGTAATCAGGATGTAACATTACAATAATATCGGCACCCAGTTCAAGTGCTTTTTTATAGCAGGTTTTCTGGTTCCCGCCGTAACCTTTGTTTTTCTCATGATAAATAATATGCCTGATACCCAGTCTTTTTCCGACCGCAGATGTGTCGTCCTTACTGTGATCATCAACAAGAATAACTTCATCGACTATATCCAGTGGAATTTCCCTGTAAGTCTTTTCAAGGGTGAGTGCTGCATTATAGGCCGGCAACACGACAACTATTTTTTTGCCGTTATACATCTATTTTTTATTTTTCCTGATGAAGAAAACTATTAACACCAGGACAATGAAAACCGAGCGCCATGTCCATGTTTTCAGTGCATTAAATATAGGAGTATAATAAGTCAGCCGTACACCGTCATATCTGAAAACCGGGTTGAGAAAATACATTGTTCCGTCGACACACTTAATCTCAGTCCTGATGTAAGTGTCCTCTTTCGCAAAAAAGTAGCTGCCGGTATCACTATTATTAGTGAACTTTTTCACAACACCATTCTGGCCGATAAAATTTATCGAGCTCACCCGCTTATTTAACCTGACATTAAGCGTTTTATTCTCCAGGGACACTTTTTTTATTTCAGGTAGTTTTTGAAGGGCAGCTTTCTTTTCTTCGTTGGTTTTGTATGGGCTTATGTTGAAATTTACCCCGACTGACCTTCCGGTTTTAATGGCATGAAGAATAGAATCCTTCACCAGATCAGTATTGACCAGATTGAAACTGTGACAACCTTCATCTATTTTCCTCAGATCGTGTGCATCATCATCAGCCATAATAAAAACTGGATGCCCTGCTGAAAGAATGGTATCGTAATATGCACTGAACTGGCGTTGATTGTTGGCTATTTCCAGACAATTATAGTTGCCGAGAAATTTAAAATCGTTATATGATAAAGCCTGCCTTAAAACCGGATGTGGTATCGCCAGAACAACTGATGTGTCTTTTTTCAGCTGGTCAATAATATATTGTTTATTACTCAGTGTCTGACGAAAGAAATAATCAAGCCAGCTGACTTTTTTGGCATTCAGAACAATATGGTGATTTTTATAATATTGGTAACCATGTTCATACTCCGGGATAAACCATTTATTCCTGCTTTCAAAATTATTAATACTCTGATAATCTGATATTCCAATAATTTTATAATCAAAATATTTATAAAAACTATCAAGATACTCACTTGAATTAGCACGACCATTAGTTGTACCAAAATATAATCTGGTGTGTACATGAAGATTTCCCATCTGCCATTTCGTGCTATCCATGCCTTTGTAAGGATTATAGAGAAATTCGCCTTTAAATGGGTGTGGTTCGGGAAAAGTATATTTTGCATTAATCACGAACTGTGCGATAAATGCAAGTAAAATGAAAATAAAAATTCCAAGAAAAAAATAAATTATGATCTTAAGAATTCTCACAATTAATTATATGTTGTTAGTAACTAATGAATTAAAAATCAGAATCGAATTTAAATATTTGACAGCCCAAATTTAATCCAGATATTCAGATAAAAAAAAGAAAAAATGGTAATTATCCGTGAAGTTAATTCAAGCTTCTTATGCATCTTTTAACGATAAACAAAAAATGCTATTTTTGAAGTATTAAGTAACAGATTCTGATTTTTAGTTTTTAACAGGGTAAAAAATTGTAAATGAAACAACCGACTCAGCAGAAGCCACTGCGGCTATGGCCAGGCGTGGTAATAGTGATACTTCAGTGGTTTGTCAGATTTGTCGTTCCTTCTATTTCATCTGGTGCTCTTTCTGAAACAATTGTCATTGGAGTGTTTGGAGGACTCATTGGCGGATTACTTGTCGTCATCTGGTGGGCGTTCTTCAGCAGAGCGCCTTTATTCGAGCGCTGGACCGCAATACTTCTAATGATAGTATCGCTTGGCGCGACCTCTCAAATCATCGATAAGTCGATTGAAACTTCGATGATGGGAATGATGTTTATTGTATATTCAGTGCCGGTGTTAAGCCTCTCTTTTGTTGCGTGGGCTTTTGTCAGCCGTCACTTCTCCAACAGAACCAGACGTTTAACTATGGCAGCAGTAATCATGCTTGCTTCCGGATTCTGGTCTCTTCTGCGTTCAGATGGAATGGATGGAGAAATGCATCATTATTTTGCATGGAGGTGGGCAAAAACATCCGAAGATCGTCTGATTGAAAAAGCCGATAATAAGCTTAATGCTATGCCTTTGGATTCAATAGCTATGGCAAAAGAAGCCGAATGGCCGGGATTTCGTGGCGTAAAACGGGATGATATTATCCATGGTGTGTTGATCAATACCAACTGGTCTGAATTTCCACCGGTTGAGATGTGGCGCCGGCCAATTGGACCAGGCTGCTCGTCCTTTGCTATTCACGGCACCTTACTCTACACTCAGGAACAGATGGGTGAAAATGAGATGGTTACCTGCTATAACCTGAATACGGGCAAACTTGTGTGGAGGCATAGCGATTCGACCCGTTTCTGGGACTCGCATGCAGGTGCTGGTCCTCGTTCAACACCTACTCTAAGCAGTGGACGTGTTTACTCATTAGGTGCAACAGGAATTCTGAATGTACTTAACGAACATGATGGCAATGTTGTGTGGTCTAGAAATACAGCAAAAGACACCCAGGGAAAGATGCCTGGTTGGGGATATACGAGTTCTCCTTTAGTTATTGACAGTGTGGTTATAGTTGCAATTTCAGGCAAACTCCTTGCTTATGATATCGTCACAGGTCATCTGCGCTGGTCTGGTCCTGATGGTGGAGAGAGCTATGCCTCTCCTCAGTTATTCTCGATAGATGGCATCAGGCAGGTACTCTTCTTGAACAATGATGGGGCAACCAGCTATTCGCCTGGTGATGGCAGGAAATTATGGAATATCCCATGCAAGGGCGCGCATATCATTCAACCGGCACAGATAACCGGAAACGATCTCCTTATTGACAAGGGTGATATCAAAGGGATGCAGCGTATCACAATCAAAAATGGATCAGGAGGATGGACCACCGAAGAACGCTGGACATCAGATAAACTAAAGCCCTACTTTAACGACTTTGTCACTCACAAAGGTTATATTTTCGGTTTCGAAGGACCCAGTCTTGTATGTATCGATATAGAGAAAGGCAATCGCCAATGGAGAGGCGGACGTTATGGAGGCGAAATCATACTGTTAGACGACCAGGACTTACTTCTGGTACTTTCGGAAAAGGGTGAGCTGGCTCTGGTCGAGGCGAATCCAAATCAGTTCAGGGAACTCGCGCGGTTCCCCGCAATAAAGGGCAAGACATGGAACCATCCTGCGCTGTCTGGAAATGTTCTGGTAGTCAGAAATAGTGAGCAAATGGCAGCATTCAGATTATCCCTCAAGAATTAGTTGACCTTAACAACATGATCCATCAATTGAAATGATTAATAGCAAATACTCAGACTTTTAATATAATAGAATCTTTCCATCTTTTTTATTAAATTTGTTTGAAAAAACAGATACACTGAATAATAAGCTGACTTCCTCAAAAGATCTCAACCTTGCATTCTTTAATCAGACAGAAAAATATTTCGCAATATTTTACTCTGTAATCATAATAAAACTGTGACAAGTGAAAATATTCAGGAGGAATATTATAAATGTATTAGTCTTAGGATTTATATTTCATTCAACTGTACAACTGGTAGTCTCACAGACTTCCGAACAGGGGAATTTTCTACCGGTTGATCGGGTTATAGATAAGTTGGAGCATAGATATTCACTTCAGTTTTTTTATAAACCTGAATGGTTTGAAAATAAAAGCTTCCCTTCATCCATTCTCAATTTATCCCTTCCGGAAGCCCTGGAAAAAATTGAAACGACAGCCGAAATTTCTGTAATCACAATCGACTCAGTTTTATTTGTTTTTATTCCTGTCAGGCCAATAATTAAGATGCCGGCTATGAAGGAAAGTTCCGATGTGGTAATTATTGGTAATCCGAATGATTACGGTAAATATGCAAAAGCTACATTTCATGGAAAAATATCCGATGGGAAAGATGGAAAACCTTTGCCAGGTGCATCAATCTTCATTGACGAATTAAAAATAGGTGCGAATTCAGATAAAAATGGAGATTACAAACTTCAGGCGCCTGTGGGCGAACATACTGTAAGGTTGTCTTTTATGGGTTATGATGAAAGTATACAGAAGATCAAACTAATAAGCGATGGCTCACTAAATGGTAAATTATATGAAAAATCGATCAGGCTCCACGAAGTGACTGTTTATTCGGAACGGGCTGAATCGAATGTTACCCGGACTCAAATGAGCATAATCAAACTTGATGTTAAGGCTATTAAGGAACTTCCACTTTCACTCGGTGGAATTGATATTATTAAGAGTGTCACCCTGTTGCCGGGAGTGCAGACAATCGGAGAGTTTGGAACCGGATTTAATGTCCGCGGTGGAAGCGCTGACCAGAATCTGGTGCTGATTGAAGATGTTCCTATATTTAATTTATCTCACATGTTTGGTCTTATTTCGGTAATCAATTCTGATGGCGTTTCAGATGTTACCTTATTAAAAGCAGGAATTTCTGCAAAATACGGAGAACGTGCATCATCGGTAATGGATATTCGAATGGGCGCCGGTAATCCTGATAAGACAACAGTGAAGGGCGGAATCGGGATTATAAACAGCAATCTTTATATCGAAACTCCGCTTATTGATAAGAAACTGACCCTATTACTGGGCGCCAGAAGTTCATATTCAAACTGGCTTCTGCACTCAATACCCGACATAGATTTAATGAACAGTTCCGCACATTTTTATGATATAGATGCTTTATTATCATATAATTTAAATTCCAATAATAAGATCAGCCTTTTCACATATTTCAGCAATGACCGGTTTGGATTTGGCAAAACCACAGATTATCAGTACAGTAATCTTCTTGGGTCGTTAAGGTGGAAGCACTCATTTAATAATCGCCTCTTTTTCAATCTCACTGCCGGATTAAGCAATTATCGTTTCCAGGTATCTGAATCTGACACAACAAGACAATGGGAAGCTTACAGAATTAATTCAGCTTTACTTTATAGAAATATTAAATTGAACTTTTCATGGCTTCCTAACGAAAATCATAATCTTGATTTTGGCGTAAATACGGCTCTTTATAATATCCAGCCGGGCAAATTAAACGGGCTCTTTAATGAAACAATTATTCAGCCTGTCCGGATGCAATCTGAAAAGGGTCTGGAAAGCGCATTATATTTAACAGATAACATTACTTTATCTCCGGTATTCGCCCTGGATATCGGATTACGATATTCCCTGTACACTTACCTTGGACCTGACAAAGTCTACACGTATAAGCCCGATATATCCAGGTCTCCTGAATCCATAACTGATTCATTGACATATGGTAATAATAAGCCCATCTGCTGGTATTCAGGGTTGGAACCACGGTTTTCAATCCGCTTCACAATAACAACCAGCAGCTCGCTAAAACTGAGCTATAACAGGATACACCAGTATATTAACCTGGTTTCGAACACAGCTGTAATGTCTCCTACTGATGTCTGGAAGCTTAGTTCACCGAATCTTAAGCCATTGACCTGTGATCATATTGCAGTCGGTTATTTCAGAAATTTTAGAAACAATACATTCGAAACTTCAATCGAATTATATTATAAAAAAATAGCGAATGGTATTGATTATAAAAATGGTGCGCAGCTCCTTCTTAATCCTTATCTCGAATCAGATCTGCTCAATGTCAATGGAAATAATTATGGTGTTGAGCTATATGTTAAGAAGAACAATGGAAGGCTCACCGGCTGGGCCAGTTATACCTATTCACGATCGTGGCAAAAGACTAACGGGATATTCCCTGAGGATAAGATTAACGATAATCAGTCTTTCCCGTCAAATTATGACAGGCCAAATAACCTTATCCTCAACGCCAATTACCACATTTCAAAACGGTGGCGCTTCAATGGCACTTTCACTTATAGCACCGGACGCCCGGTTACACTGCCGGAATTGAAATTCGATTACCAGGGTTATCAGATGCTATATTATTCCGACCGCAACAAATACAGGTTGCCAGACTATAACAGGCTAGATGTCTCAATTACTCTTGACGAATCATTGAAGATCAGAAAAAAATGGAAAGGAAGCTGGACATTTTCAATTATTAACCTGTATGGCAGGAAAAATGCATATTCGGTTTTCTATAAAAAGGAAGCCCACATGGTATCAAATGAATACAGACAATATGATACCTATATGTTATACATTATAGGCCGTCCCCTTCCAATGCTGACATACAATTTTACATTTTAACATGAAACCTGCCGTTGCAATATTTGTAATATTTTCCGGTATGACGATTTCCTGTTATCAGGTCTATGATCCTCATGTCGATACTGCGCAGAAAGTACTGGTGGTCGATGGTATGATAACAAATAAAACAGATGCCTATCATGTTGATCTCTCTTATGCAAAACAATTCAATTCAAGCGAAAAG
>Ga0182027_10013161_pt1 | contig 11568 bp, 14 predicted proteins | sample 712E1DmetaG_FD_121300 | JGI IMG/M metagenome (GOLD analysis project Ga0182027, IMG submission 121300) | Permafrost microbial communities from Stordalen Mire, Sweden - 712E1D metaG (Illumina Assembly) | ecosystem: Environmental > Terrestrial > Soil > Wetlands > Permafrost | place: Sweden...
CGGGCGAACCGGTGACCGGGCGATCGGGAATCGGGGGATCAGAAACCGGGTGATCGGGTGATCGGATCAACAGAACTCTTGCCCCCAAGTGACAAGCCCTGCGTTTCAGATTCCAGCGGAGCGGGGGGAACGGACCGACCCTTCTTGCGGGGCCGGGGAGCTTCTTCGTCCACGATGGCGTCATGGGCAAATCCCTTCGTCACATGGTCCAGCAAATCTTCCAGCCCCCGGCCGTGCTCGGCGGAGATGGGAAAGATATGTTTGATTCCCAGCCGATGAAATTCCCCGGCCAGCGGCTGGTGCTGCTCCGCGTCAACCTTGTTGACAACGACGGTCAGGGGCTTTCCCGTGCGGCGCAGGAGTTGCACCAACTCCTCATCGAGCGGCACCACGCCCTCGCGGCCATCCACCATGAGAATCAAGTGCGCGGCTTCTTCAATCGCCACCTGAGCCTGGCGATAAATCTCAATGGGGATCAGCTCTTTGTCCGAGGGGATAATGCCCCCGGTGTCGATGACTTCAAAAGGTTTGCCCAGCCACTCGGCGCGCGCGTACAGGCGGTCACGAGTCATGCCGGGTTCATTGCCCACCAGCGCCCGGCGTTGCTTGCAGAGGCGATTAAATAAAGTGGACTTGCCCACGTTGGGGCGGCCGAGAATTACGATGCGAGGAAGGTTAGGCATGAGAAAGTCTGAAGTTTAAAGGTTAAAGGCCAAAATAGCTGTCGGCGGTCAGCGGCCGGCAATCACAAATCACCAATCATCAATCGGCAATCACCGGCATGATATCCTGTGTTCGCTGAACCAACTTAGGCTTCTTGCCGGGGGTGTGTCAAGCTGATGCGCTATTATCCCATCTTTTTGGACTTGCGGGGGCGGCCCTGCGCCGTAGTGGGAGGGGGACCCATGGCGGAGCGCAAGGTGAAAGCGCTCCTGCGCGCGGGAGCAAGTGTCCACGTCATCAGCCCGTCGGTGACGCCACGTTTGGCGCTGCTGGCGGCGCGCAAAAAGATCCAGCTCACCCCGCGCGCTTACCGCACAGGCGATCTGGAAGGACCGGCGTCCTCACGAGCTGATGGCCCGCGCGGAGTCCGACCCACACTGGTCTACGCCGCCACCGACAGTCCCGAAACGCAGAGGGCCGTCCGCAAGGATGCAGAAGCAATCGGGGCGTTGGTAAACGCCGCCGATAATGCGCGCGCATCCGATTTCATTGTGCCCGCCTCCTTTGCGCAAGGCGACTTGCAGGTCGCCATTTCCACTTCCGGCGCCAGCCCGGCGCTGGCCCGCCGGCTGCGCAGGCAGTTGCAGGTGACGCTGGGGCACGAATACCGCGGCTACCTGCGGTTTCTACGCGAAGCTCGCAAGCAGGTCATGGATACCGTACCCGATGAAGCCCAGCGCACCAAAATTTTCCGCCAACTTTCTAAGGCCCCAGTAATGGATTGGTCATGGAAGGGCGCGCCCCGGCGCGCGGCAGTGGACGTGAAGAAGTGGCTGGCGAAGGTCGTCGGGACGGAATGAGGAGATCAGGGGACAGCGGGCAGCAGGAAAGGAAGCGCAGACAGCGCACATGAGTTGGGCGTGTCCACCGGCCGGAAAACGGTTATACCAAGAATGAGGAAGTTCCGATGAATGTTACGATTGAGATTCCACACGATTTGGCGGCCGTCCTTACTTCTTCCGGGCAGAACCTTGGGCGGGTCACCTTGGAAGCCCTTGCGCTAGAAGGCTGCCGGAGCGATCGGATGACGGAAGCCGATATTCGCCAACTGCTCGGATTGGAAACGCGCATGGAGGTACATGGCTTTTTGAAGGAGCACGGAGCGTTCCTGCCGTATACGCTGGAAGACCTGGAACATGATCGCGCCGTAGCCCGCCAAGTAGCGCGGCCTGCCCGGACCGAACTCCAGCAGCAACCCGCCAACAGCCAGTAAGCCCGATGATCGTCATTGCCGATACCAGCCCCATCAACTATCTTATTTTAATCGGTCGCCCTCGTGTGCCGGGTCCAACCTATCGCTAGAATTGAGGCGTAAAACCAACGCTCTGGTTTTACACTTTACCCTTTGCACTTTAAACTTTTGAATTCTGACTTCTGAACTATGATAGCTAACAGCAGTGTCGACCTGAAGGTCGGCGCTACTGACCGCTGAAAGCTGATAGCTGACTTCTGATTGCATCATATGGCTTCTACGAACCAGAAGACGACGGACAAGGTCCCCCTCGACAAAGTCTTTGCTCCCGGGGGGTGGCTGGCGCGCCACCATCCGAATTACGAATTCCGTCCAGGGCAACTGGAGATGGCGGAGAATGTGGAGTCGGCGCTGGAAAATCGCCAGCACCTTATTGTGGAAGCGGGCACCGGGACGGGCAAGACGCTGGCATACCTTGTGCCGCTGTTGCGCAGCGGTTTGCGGACGGTGATCTCCACGGGAACCAAAAACCTTCAGGAGCAACTCTTCTACAAAGACGTTCCTTTTCTCAAGAAGATGTTTCCGCAGATGCGCGTCACCCTGATGAAGGGGCGCCAGAACTATCTCTGCCGGCAAAAACTCTACGACATGGAGAAGCAGCCCGTCCTGGACGGCATGGACGAGGTGGAGCAATACCCGAAGCTGCGGAAATGGGAGGAAACCACCGAAACCGGCGACCGGGCGGAATTGCGCTGGCTGCCGGACGCAAGCGAGCTCTGGAAAAAGGTGGACGCCCGGCGCGAGGCCTGCACGGGGCAAAAGTGCCAGCAATTCGAGCGCTGCTTCATCACGCAGATGCATCAGCGCGCGGCGGAGTCCGACCTGCTGATCGTGAACCACCACTTGTTTTTCGCCGACCTTGCCCTGCGCCAGAATGATTATGCCGCTCTGCTGCCGGATTACGCGGCGCTGGTGTTCGATGAAGCCCATGAGATGGAAGACGTGGCCACGCAGTACTTCGGCGTGGAAATTAGCAACTACCGCGTGGAGGAACTGGCGCGCGACACGGAAGCGACGTTGCGCATGAAGGCCATCAAGAGCCACGAAGTACTGTCCGCCGTGGGGGAACTGCGGCGCCGCGCCGACTTGTTCTTCGAGCTTTTCCCGCGCACGGAAGGGCGGTCCAATTTCGACAATCGCGAGAGTTTTTTGGAAGTCAATCGCGGGGCTTACTCCGGCTTGACCAACGCGCTCATGCTTCTGCAAACGGAACTCAGCCGCGTGCCCGAGCGCCCGGAAGAGATCAACAATGTGATGAGACGCGCCCTGGAGCTGCGCGCCACTCTGGAAGTGGTGCTGGAAAGTCACGAGCGTAACATGGTGTATTGGTGGGAGCGGCGCGGACGCGGCGTCTTCATGCAGGCCACACCCATCGACGTTTCCACGTTGCTGCGCCAGCGGCTGTTTGAGCAGGTGGAGACCGTTGTCCTGACCTCGGCGACGCTGGCAGTGGGCGGAACGTTTGATTTCCTCAAGCGCCGGCTGGGAGTCCAAAACGCCAAAGAACGTATTCTCGACTCCCACTTTGATTACGCCCACCAGTCGCTGCTCTATACCCCTATACACTTGCCTGACCCGCGCCAGCCGGATTTCGGGCGCCTGGCCGCGGAAGAAATCGTGCAATTGCTGAAGACCACGCGCGGCCGCGCCTTTGTGCTTTTCACTTCCTACGCGCAAATGCGCGATGTTTTCGAACGTGTACGGCCGCGCTTGAAGTATCCCCTGCTGATTCAAGGTTCGATGCCGCGGACGCAACTGCTGGACAGCTTCCGCTCAACTCCCCACGCCGTGCTTTTCGGCACCAGTTCGTTCTGGCAGGGCGTGGATGTGCAGGGTGAGCAATTAAGCGCGGTGCTGATCGATCGCCTGCCCTTCGCCGTCCCCACTGACCCCGTCACGGCGGCGCGCATCCGGCAGATTAATGAAGAAGGCGGCAACGCTTTTACCGATTACCAGGTGCCGCAAGCGGTTATCACGCTCAAACAAGGTTTCGGCAGGCTCATCCGCAGTGAAACCGACCGGGGCATCCTGGTGATGCTTGACCACCGCCTGATGCGCATGCCTTACGGCAAGGTCTTTCTGGAAAGTCTCCCCCCTTACCACAAGACGAATCGACTGGAAGACGTGAAGGCCTTCATGCGAGAATGATAAATCTGGGTGTCAGGTGTCAGGAGTTGGGAGTTAGGATAAGTGAATCGAGATCCCTTCTCACTGGTCGCACCACTTCATGTAAGGTCTAGCTACTAACTGCGGTCCTCTGGCCCCTGATACCTGACACCTAACTCTCTTTCGAGGTTTACATGTTTGAAGTTTCCGTAGAGTATACGTTCGCGGCAGGGCATGCCCTGCGCGGATATAAGGGTAAGTGTGAAAACGTTCACGGGCACAATTATAAAGTCCAATTGGTCGTGGGCGGCGAGCAGCTTGATTCGGCAGGATTGTTAATGGATTTCGTGGAAGTGAAGAAGACTATTAAAGACCTGGTGGAGCGCCTGGACCACCGCTTCCTGAATGATGTCGCGCCTTTCGATAAGCTGAATCCTTCGGCGGAAAACATCTCCAAGTATTTTTATGATGAGCTGGAACCGCATGTCCGCAATCGGGGCCTGCAAGTTCAGGCCGTAACGATTTGGGAGACAGATACCACCTCCGCCACCTACCGTCCGAAATAAGAAGTGGGAATGCAGAAGCTAGAAGTTAGGAGTTAGAAGGCAGGAGTCAGGAGCCAGGAATCGGGGTCGCGCTTCACTGATTGCACGGCATCTTCTAACTTCCAGCTTCTGACTTCTCGCTTCTTCCTCGCTACCAGGTCCAGAAAGCCACGGCGGGGTGCAATTCCGCCTGATGCTGTTGGGCGCAGACACCTTCCTTGCAGATGTAGGTGTCCTCGCACCAGCGGCAGCGGGACAACTGAGCCTTTTCGCGGACAGTCCCACAGATGGCGCAAGCTTCCAGCATGTCCGCAACAAAGCGCCGGGAGTAACTTCGCCAAGTTTCCATAACTTCACGTTCTTCCCGGATCTTTTCGAGTTCTTCGTGGCTTAGCATAAATTGCTCCCTCGCTTCCGCTTATATCGGATGCAAGCTGGGGGCCATCATTTGTTCCCCTTGTACACTTACTATCGGCTGATCGACAAACTACCTTAGATTCATTTCATTAGCGATACTATAAGAAATTGACGAATATCAAGGATTGGCGTGCGGCAGTGACTTTTTGCACGTGAATTAGCCCATTTCGGAACACGAATTCCCCTTTTGCGACGCAGTTCCTCACAACCCGTTGTCCACATGTCCCCAAAAAATGGGGTAAAATGTTGAGGGGAATCGTGGGGGCGTCAACGGATCCCTCAATCGAATGGTCATAACGGAAATCTTCAAGTCGATTCAAGGCGAGTCCACGTTCGCGGGATTGCCCTGCATTTTCGTCCGCCTGACCGGCTGCAACTTGCGGTGCCATTGGTGTGACACGGCTTACGCGTTTCATCGCGGTCAAAAGATGACGGTGGAGGACGTCCTGACGAAAGTGCGCCAACTGGGTGGCAAACTTGTGGAGCTTACCGGCGGTGAGCCCCTTCTTCAAGACGATATCTATCCCCTATCAGAGCGACTGTTAAGTGCGGGGTTTCAGGTATTGGTGGAAACCAGCGGGGAGCGATACATCGGCCGCCTACCGCGGGCGGTCATCAAAGTGCTCGATGTTAAATGTCCCGGCAGTGGTGAGGGCGGGACCTTTTGTGCTGATAACCTGGGTGTCCTGGAGAAGAAAGATCAGATCAAATTCGTGATTGTCAACGAGAATGACTATCGCTATGCGCGCGATTTCATGCTCCAGAATGATCTGCGGGGGCGGGTTGACGAGATCATTTTCGCGCCCGTCTTCGGGCAATTGCACCCGCGCCAACTCGTGGAGTGGATTCTGCTCGACGGGTTGGACGTCCGCCTGGGCCTGCAGATTCACAAGTTCATCTGGGACCCCGACGCGCACGGAGTATAGTAGGAAGTGGCAGTAAGCAGTAGGCAGCAGGCAAATCGAATAGTGCTAATTGAGAGGTGGCCCATGGGAAGGGCAGAGCAGGAACTCCAAGATGCCTCCAAACATGTTAAATATGAGCTTGATATGCTGGCAAGAACGACATCGTTTCTCTCGAAAGGTCGCGGGGAAACGGATCAGGCCACATGGAACGCGTACCTGGAAAGTTTTCTTCTCCATGTTCGAAACCTGATTGAATTCTTTTACCTACCAGGGATGAAAAAGGGTCTCATACTTGCGGAGCACTACGTAAGTGACGTGGCCGAACGGAGGAGCAGTCGTCACGACAGGACTCATCTCTTGAAGGATGCAGAACTGCGCGTGAATAATTTAGGCCACCACCTTACTTATATGAGACTCGCCTTGGACATGAAATGGCAATTCGCAGACCTCCAGGCCAATCTTGAGCAGGTATTCAACTGTTTTCTCAAGCACCTACCTCCTGATCGAGCAGCATGGTTCGCAGGCGCCGGAACGCATGGACCCACAGGGCCAACCGGTACTCCGAGTCCAACAGGAGGAGTGGGCTGGACAGGACCACCTGAACCACCTGGTTCTGCAGGAGGGATGGTTAGCAATTGACCACGGACCACGGACCCCGGACTACGGACAGGCCTTTAGCCATCGTCCTTGCCAGCGGCGGAATGGACAGTTGCGTGACCACCGCAATTGCGAATGTTGATTATCGTCTGGCCATGCTGCACGTGGGATACGGCCAGCGGACGGAGGCGCGCGAGCTCCGTGCTTTCAATGCCCTGGCGGATTTCTACGAAGCCGAGCAGCGCCTGGTATGCCGGCTGGATCACCTCAAACAAATCGGCGGATCGAGCTTGACCGACGCCCGAATAGCAGTCGAGCCCGCCAATCTGGAGCGGCAGGATATCCCTTCAAGCTATGTTCCGTTTCGCAATGCCCATTTCATTTCCATTGCGGTATCCTGGGGCGAGGTTTTGGGGGCGCGCAAGATTTTCGTGGGGGCCGTGGCAGAAGACAGTTCCGGTTATCCCGATTGCCGTCCGGAATATTATGCCGCGTTCAATCGCCTCATCACGGCGGGAACCAAACCCGAAACACAGTTGGAAATCGTGACACCGGTCATTCGTTTACGGAAGAGTGACATTGTTCGCCGCGGGCGTGAACTGGGCGCGCCCTTCGAGCTCACCTGGTCATGCTACCAGGGGCAGGATGTGGCCTGCGGGGTCTGCGACAGTTGCGCCTTGCGACTACGGGCATTCGCGGAGGCCGGCTTGGAGGATCCCATCCCCTACTTCCAGCGTCCCAACTATACGCGGAAGACAGGAAGCCCGAGGCCACTAAAAAAAATGCGAACCTGTTGAGTCACAGGTCTCAAACAGTTAGAATGTTGGCCGCACGAGATAACTGAAGGAGGCAATAATGTCTAGACCATGGACGTTGAAAGTGATGGGGGTTGCGATCGTCTTTGCATCGGTTTTAACCAGCCTTCCGGTTTTCGCACAAACCGGGGGCATGACGGGAAAGTGTACGGGTTCGGGAGGCGCACCGCTGGTAGGTTACACGATCTTAATTGAGCGCACCGAAATGAAGTGGAGTGGACACGTCAAGACCAACAAGAAAGGGGAGTATACCTATATTGGTTTGGCCCCCGGGGTTTACAAGGTCACGATCATGGGCCCTGACGGCAAGCCTATACATTACGAAGAGAAACACGTTGGGTTGGGCGACCCCACGGAATGCAACTTTGACATTGCGGCGGCCCAGAAGGAAGCCGAGAAAGCGGCGGAGACCAATCCGGAGTACCAGAAGGCCGTGGAAGCACAGAAGCAAAGCGCGAGTTTGAAACAGGTCTTCGACCAGGGACGCGAGCTTTACTCCCAGCAAAAGTATACGGACGCGGCGGCGACGTTCGAGAAGGCCTTGCCTCTCGCCAAGGACAGGAATCTTCCGATCGTCTTAAGCCAATTGGCTCAAACGTGGTCTATGGCCGCCAGCGTTGAAACCAATCCCGACACGCGGAAGCAGGATTATGGTAAATCCCTGGACTATTACAACAAAGTCCTGGTCATTGCTCCCGACGATCCGAGCTTGCACAACAATCTGGGCCAACTTTATGCCGAAATGGGTAAATCGGAAGATGCCATGGCGGAGTTCAAGAAGGCGGCGGATTTGGACCCCAATCATGCCTCGAAGTACTACCAGAACTTGGGCACCACAATGTACAACAAGGGGCAGATGGACGACGCTGCGACCGCGCTCAAAAAGGCTACCGATGCTGACCCCGCGAACGCCAACGCCTGGTACTTGTACGGCATGTGTCTAATCGGTAAGGCAAATTATAAAGCCGATGGCACGGTGGCGCCGGCGCCCGGCACGATTGAAGCCTTTCAGACGTACCTGAAGCTCGCGCCCACCGGAAACCATGCTGCCGAGGCGCAAGCCAGCATTGACTCACTCCAGGGCAAGACCAGCTTGGAGTTCAAAGCCCAGAAGAAGAAATAGCTCTTTTTCACAACCGCAGGCCCCGCAGCTCTTTCCGCAACCCCGCTGCGGGGCTTTTCCCTTGATAGGATTTTGGATGAAAGCACTCTTGCTGATTTGCTCATGCTTGGGGGTTCTGGCGCCGCCGCTCCTTGGCGACACCGTCTTCCAGACCAATTCGCAGGGCAACGAAATCGTCCTGCAACGTGACGCCATTGTCGTTCAGCAAGACTCGGCTTTTGTCGTGTACAAGCACTTCGACCTCAAAGAGCGCCGCGTCACGGTGGTGCGGCTGAACCGGGGCAGCCTGCCCTTTCGCGTGCAGTTGAGCAATGCCAGCGGGCGCGCGCAAATTCTGATGGTCTGGAAGCGCTTCGGGTACAAGGCGGCCATCACGGATGCGGCCGGCAAGATTACTCACGTCTATGATTTCTACCTTGACTTTTATCCGCCGGGAGGCCGTGGATCGCTGCTCGAATCGGTCGCCCCCGTCACCAGCTTCCCCCTGCAACTCGATAATGGGAGGCCCGATGAATTCGAATTCAGCAAGATCGATCGCGTGGAGATCCAGGGAGACCGGCTCAGCGTCACCTCACGCGAGGGCAAGACCGCCACGGGGAAATTCATCATGCCCACCACTCAGCCCGCGGAAGTCCGCGTTCTGGGCATTACCGATAAATATGACCCGGCCAGTCCACAGGTCTTCGACTTATCTGTTCCACTTTCCCAATTGAAACTGATTTCGTTTGAATAGAGTGGAAGCCAGGGAGAGCCGCTAAAGATCGGAGGAGCGATTCGCCCGCCGCTCCTACTTCTTCTTTTCCGCCTGCCACAAACCGAGCGAGAGAGCGCGGCCGCAAAACGGGCAATAGTTGACCCCCCAATAATCGAAGCCCCGCGGCGCGGCGGCGCGGATAAAATACTCCGTGTTCAAGTCGTTGACGATGCGCCCGTCGTCAATGCGATGCTTGGCGCCAAAATAAAACGCCCCGCGCTCAATGGCGTCCTCCAGAAGGTCGCAACAGGTCATTCCGCTCTCCTTGAGTAGATGGCTATCTTTCCAGTTTGAATCCGACCTTGATGGTTACCTGAAATTCCGCCACCTTGCCCTCGTCGATGCGGCCGCGCTGCTCGACGACCTCGAACCACGCCATATTCCGCACCGTCTTTGCCGCCTCATCGACAGCGGCGCGCACGGCTTCCGCAAAGCTCACCGGAGATGTTCCCACCAGCTCAATGATTTTGAAAGTCCCGGCCATGATTCGTCTCCTTTTCTTGGAACTTGAATGATCGCTCAAATTTCGCCCTCAGCATTCTACTCCGGTTTTGGGATATGCGCAGCGATGACGCGACGCAAGGGTAAGCGGCCCTCGCCCCTGACCCTGGGCGCCACATCTGCGGCTAGCGACTACACGGGCAAGTAAACCACAGTTTTTCAAGGCTAGGATGTAACCGTCAATGCCGTCTTGACCGTGGGTTCTCCCCTCTATTGCGGAAGCATAACCGGGTGGCCGTTGGGGCCGGCAGGCAGCCATCACAGTCAGCGAATGCCTGACTGTTGGTCCTTCAGGCTACGGGTAAAATTGTGGTTGCGGTATCGCCGGCCCGCCACACTGCTCCCCATCGATTATTCAATTAGCCTCCAGGCACGTCACTTCCCGGCGAGGGGGGAATATGCCATCACCCACAAACCGCTCCCCCCTACCCCTTTATTTTGCGAAATCGCCGCAACTTCTTCAATTGCTCTTGACAGGATGGTTCGGCTGGTATAAATCTGCCCCACGACCAGTTTTTGCGGCTCCGTTGGAGGCCGCAATTGAATGTGGCAAGTCCACATGTCGAGCACACCACAACAGGAGGAGGGTTAAATGGCCTTCGATGATGAAAATGAGCATGGAGATGAACTGGAGGATTTCGGGGACGAACTCTCCTCCGATTATAAAGAAGAAACGGAAGAGGGTTTAGGGGAAGAGGGTGAGGAGATTGAGGAAGAAGTCGCCTATGAAGTCGAGGAAACGGTGACCCCAGCTCCAGAGCCTGCGCCGGCGCCTGCTCCCGCCACGCCCCGCAAAGCCCCGGCCAAGAAGAAGCCGGCCAAGAAGGCCGCGCCCAAACCGAAGCAGCCGGTGAAGAAAGCCGCCAAGAAAATTGCCAAGAAAGCGGTCAAGTCCAAGAAGCCTGCGGCGAAAGCCAAGAAGGCAAAGAAGGCCGCGAAGAAGTCAGGGCGGCGTTAAGTGGAGCTTTCTGCTCAGGCCCGCGGGCGATCCACCTCGCGGCGGCACTGAGCAGGGTCAGCGGATGAGGAGTGCCTCGCCCGTAAAGGGGGCGTGTGCATGCAAAGGTTTGGTGCGTCCGGGGACATGTCTCCCACTGAGCCCCCTCGCTTGTGCGATGATGCCGATGAGTCGCGGCACGATTTACCGGCAGCGGAAACCGCGGACGGCGCCGCGACACCACGGGTTCGTGCCCGGGAGTTTGTCCGCCGCATGCGCGGCGCATCGCAACCCTGGCTGGTGCGGTGTGAGGACGGCGCGAGCTACGTCGTAAAATTTCAGAATAACCCTCAACACGCGCGCGTGCTCGCCAATGAAATGCTGGCGTCACGCCTTGCCATGCTCGTTGGCCTGCCCGCCGCCTCTCCGGCGTTCGTGGAGGTCTCCCGCACCTTGATCGGCAGCAATCCCCAACTGGCGTTTGACGTGGGGGAACGCCACGAACGCATCCGGCCGGGGCTGCAGTTCGGCTCGCGCTTCCCGGGTGTGCCCAACCAGACCCTGGTGGTGGATTTTCTCCCCGATCGCCTTCTGCGCCGCGTTAAAGACTTGCCCTCCGCATTTCTGGGGTCTTTCGTCTTTGACAAGTGGACGTGCAACTGCGACGGCCGCCAGGTGATCTTCCACCGCCCTGCCGACGATGAGGGATCTTCCTACTCGGTGGTAATGATCGATCAGGGCTTTTGCTTCAATGACGGCGACTGGAGCTTCCCTGACAGCCCCATTCGCGGAATCTACCCCCGCCGTTTGGTCTATGAAAAGGTCACGGGGTTAAATTCGTTTGAGCCTTATCTTTCCCGCGTCGAAAACCTTACCACCGACGAGCTGGAGGA
>Ga0182027_10013162_pt1 | contig 11567 bp, 10 predicted proteins | sample 712E1DmetaG_FD_121300 | JGI IMG/M metagenome (GOLD analysis project Ga0182027, IMG submission 121300) | Permafrost microbial communities from Stordalen Mire, Sweden - 712E1D metaG (Illumina Assembly) | ecosystem: Environmental > Terrestrial > Soil > Wetlands > Permafrost | place: Sweden...
CGTCCTGATCAAGAGTGACGGGTTCCACCGGCGGCGCAATGGTGTATTTCTCGGCGCCCGCTTTAACGTAGACGAACACGCTCGAGAGAGTGCCGTTATCATTCACCGCGCCGTCCTCAGCGAACACCGGACCGTGGTGCTTCTGCAAGCACGCGGGGTCATCGTCCATCACAATTCGCTGCGGCTGGGGCTTCGTTCCTTCGAAGAGAACCTTGCCGGTTACTTCGCCCACTGTTGCCGGATCGATAGGCGGAGGTGCGGTGGCGGCTTCCTTTCCCGCTTCCGTTGCTGATGGTTCTTCCTTCTTACTGCATCCCCCCAGCGCCAGAATCATTACGGCGGAAAAGAGCCATATCCATTTTCGGTTGTTCATCAAACCTTCCTCCTCCAACAGATTACTTCGCAAAAGCGGCAGCCCACTCTTCCAGCGTCCCAAGTCAGAAGTTCGATGATGATCTCGGTCACGATGCATCGGGACGTAAGAATGTAGCCCATGGAGCAAGACGCTGTGAAAAAATAAACAATCCCACGCAAAGACGCCAAGTCGCAAAGACTTGCAAAGAATAACTGCTTTGTTCTCTTTGCGTCCCTTGCGACTTTGCGCCTTGGCGTGAAATGCTTTTGCCCGTTCGGAGATCCTTTCACAGCTTCTTGTACCCCTAACGGGGCTGGGGAACGGTCGGCCGCGAGTCGCAGCCTTTATCAATGACCTTCTGACTCCGGACACTAGTGCCAAAACACCAAATCACGAAATCACAAAATCACACATCACTGAATTACCCATTCAACCGACGCCCCGATATGCACATTGACTGATTCTTCGACGGGTTCAAATATGACGCAGATGGGCGTTGGGGCCTCTTCCTTCTGTCCCTTGGGAGTCAGGCGGCCGGTTTTGGGATCGATGCGAAACACCGTCAGGCTGTCGGAATCCTGGTTGGCGGCAATCAGGTAGTTGCCCGTGGGGTCGATTCCGAAATTGCGCGGAGTCTTGCCCCCGGTGGGTACGTACTCGATGGGGGTCAGCGTTCCTTTGACCGGGTCGATGGCAAAAACCGTGATGCTGTCGTGGCCGCGATTGGAGCCATAAAGGAACTTGCCGCTCGGGTGCATCTCCACCTCCGCGCAGGTGCTGGAGCCCTTGTAATCACTGGGCAAAGTTGAGATGGTTTGCAGCGGATTCAGCACGCCAAGCATGGCGTTATAGGCAAAGGTGGTGATGCTGGAACCCATTTCCTCAATCACGTACCCAAACCTGCCGTGCGGATCAAACGCAAAGTGGCGCGGGCCGCTGCCGGCCGGGACCGCGATGGAAGGTGGATTACCCGGTACCAGCGTTCCCTTGCTGGCGTCGAAGCGATAAACGTAAACCTGGTCGGTCCCTAGATCCGCGGAGACCGCGAAACGATTGTCCGGCGACACATAGACGGAATGTGCGTGCGGCTCCTGCTGGCGCCCCGGGTCGACGCTGTGCCCGGTCTGCGGCAGAACCGTAGTGGCCGCGCCCAAACGGCCGTCCGCGAGAATGGGAAGCAACGCCACGCTGCCCGCTCCGTAGTTGGCCACCAGCACGTACTTGCCGGTTTTGTCAACTACTAGATGTGTAGGCCCAGAGCCGCCCGAGGCAACGATGTTCAGCAGGGTGAGCTTGCCCGTCTTGTGGTCAAGGGAAAAGGCGCTGACGCTGCCGGACTTTTCCCCTTGGTATTCGCCAATTTCGTTCACCGCGTAGAGATAACGGTGGTTGGGATGAATGGCGAGGAAGCCCGGATTGTCTGACTTCGCCGCCAAACCGAGCGGCGTAAGCTTTCCCGCCGCCGCGGCAAATTTGAAAACATAAATCCCCTGGCTTTTCTGCGCGGTGTTGGTGCCGATGTAAACCAGGTAGTTGCTCGGGCTGCCAGAATTTTCAGCGCCGCGTGCGTCCGCTAACCAGAAGCAGGCGGCGAAAAGTGCGGTAAATAGGAGTGCAAATCTAGTCAGGTTTTTCATGCCCCTATAAAAGCGCATTCGCGGGGCAAAGCGCAAGAGGAGTTTGGAGGATACTTCACCGCCGAGGCGCAGAGACGCTGAGGTCGGGAGATGAAGAGGCTTTTCTCTGCGACTCAGCGCCTCGGCGGTGAAGATAGCGATTTGTTGCAGGCTGGCTGGGGCGGCACAACTTGCGGGGGAAACGGCAAGAAAATCCCCGAGAAGGCCGGTTCCAGGATTATAGTTTGCTGGTCCGAGGCGGGTCAAAACCCCTGTAAGAAATCTTCCCTTCCCTTGACTACCTTGAACGGACGCAGGATCATGCACTAAGAGAAGGTGTCCAGGAGGCCAAGCCATGGTAAAAGAGGTGTTTGGTTTGGGACTTATATAGTTAACTCCCTTGATTCCACTTCATAATTGCAGCCTCAACCTCACTGAATCCTCGCACAACCCGCCCAAGAGATTCGTTTTCAGGCGTGGACCGATAGACCTCGTTCGGCGATACCATCAAAGACCACCCGTAACCATCCACCAGAATTTCCTTTTGGAACTGAACGTAAAACGAACAAAAATCACGATTTGTTGTCTTGAGAACGAAACGAGCCATGCTTTCAATTCGCTCATCGTTGCTGTGCTCAAACCAGATAGTACCTCTGCGGGTGCCATGCCCCGAGCAGGAGGAAACCGTAACGAACCCCGCACCGTTTAATGCATCGCAAAGTGGAATGACCTCACCGTCCAGTTTTTCGGTATAGGTCGGGTCATAGCGAACTGTTTTCCAATCAGCCATTTGCATCCTTGAGGGAGTTAACTATATAATTCCCCAATGTTTCACGTGAAACATTGTCCTCTTTTCTTCCAACCCCCACACGCCCTAAATCATATTTAACATATTGATTACACTGTATTTACTTCTCTTTCCCGCGCCAAGAGTAGCATCGCCATTTTCGCCAGGCCTCGACGTCGGCCAGATGCCCGTGTCACGAAAATGAGGGATTATAGAGGTTGCGGAGAAATGCCCCAAGGCTGTCATCCTGAGCGCAGCGAACGACCCCTGTCTTCGAATTTTCAAGCAACTACAGGGGTCCTTCCTTCGAGATCCTCAGGACCAGCTTCGCCTCCTCAGGATGACTATGTGAGTGGTTTACCGATAGCCTGTATTGGCCGCCATGAAAAACCAAAGGGAAAAGGGGTTCAGAAATGGGCAAGGATGCTTGGACGTGCCGCTATTAACTTTTGCCCTTTGACATTTGCCATTGGATTTTCTCTTGCGGCCAAGTCACCCATTGGATGACGAATGTTCCACGTGGAACATGGGTGCTGTCCTGATTTCAGATGTGGCGCTGGCTTCCAGCCGGCATTGAGCCGCCAAGATGGCGGCGCTACGTCCGAATTTGGACAGCACCGAAACATGTCCATCCCCCCACTTTTAGAGTTGTTCGAAGCTTGCGCCGCAGCGAGGAACTCTCTACAATCCCTTCGTGCTCGACGAAACGCGCCTGCGCCAACTCCTCGAACCTTTTGGATTGGACCTCTCTTCCACTCAGAAGGACCAAGTCCTCGCCTACCTTCATCTTCTCCTCCGATGGAACCAGAAAATCAACCTTACCGCCATCCGCGATCCGGAAGAGAGTGTGACACGCCATTTTGGCGAAAGCCTTTTCCTCGTTCGCCAAGCCCAACTCCACGGCGAACTGGTTGATATCGGCAGCGGCGCCGGCTTCCCCGGTTTGGCCCTGAAAATTGTCTTTCCCGGCATTTCCGTCACTCTGCTCGAGCCGGTGGCGAAAAAGCGGGCCTTCCTGAAGGAAGCTGCCCGCGCCTGTGGATTCAGCCAAGTCGCGGTGCGCCGTGAACGCCTGGAGGAATTGGCTTCCGCAACTCCCCCGCCGGTGTTCGACTTTGCCACCATGCGCGCCGTCGGAAATCTGCAAGTGCTCGTCCCCCTCGCCGCCCAGTGCCTTAAACCGGGAGGAAGCCTTCTCCTTTGGCTGAGCCAGGACCAAGCCGCCGGCCTTGCAACCACCGAATCCGGGCTGACTTGGGGTCAGCCCCTGCCCATCCCCCTTAGCCGATCGGGGGAAATCTGGACGGGAATCAAACCGGCTTAGAGAATGTTTCTGGCCCGCAGCTTAAGGCATACCTGGTGCTGGTGTCATTTGGAATAGAAACCCCCTCAAAACACTGGTCATTCCCGCCTTCGCGGGAACGACTGCACCTGGGAAGGCCCGTGTCCGGCAAATGACACCACTACCGGCGCACCTGAAGCCCCTTGCCGCGTGCGCTGACTTCTGCTACGATGCGCCGAAGTCCCGAGGGCGTGTGAATTCGAGGCTTGGAAGGATCTTTCGTGGCTCAGGCTCGGCACTCTGCCATCGGCAAGTTCACTTCGCTGTGTTGGTGCTCAAACTCCGCCAGCACCGGATCGCCTTAGCCCTACGTGGGTCCAACTTGCGATGAGAAACCTGCACTTGGATGCGCTGCGGGGATACTGTCTGGTGGTCATGACGATTGACCATCTGCGAATCTATGGTTTGAGTCTCGTCACCCAGGACACCTTCGGCTTTTTTGGGGCGGCGGAGGGTTTCATATTTATTTCTGGACTCGTTGCGGGTGGCTATTACTCCCGCCTCGCGGAGCGCAGTGGTGAAGCCGCCATGACAGAGCGTGCTGTCCTCAGGGCGCGGGATATCTATCTCACCCACATCGGCCTTTTCGCGCTCATGCTGGGAGCCGCAGTGCTCCTCCTGCCTCGTGCTCCCGCCTCGGCACACCTGGTGGGAAGCCGCCATTGGGTGCACACCCCCCACCCCCTCATAACCCTGCTGCTGGCAGCCAGTTTTCTCTTCCAACCCGCACACTTCGACATTCTTCCCTTCTATGCCCTGGTGATCCTCCTGGTTCCCGTGCTGGTGCGATCCTGGAAAGCGGGCCGAGGGGGCAGGCTGCTGGGCCTCAGCGCCGGGTTGTGGTTGTTGAGCCAACCCGGTGTGTTTGTTTCCCTTCATTTGCCAGCCTGGGTTGAGCTTGGGACCTTCAATTTTTTCGCCTGGCAATTCCTGTTTGTCTGCGGCTTCACTCTGGCTTGCCTCCAACGGAACCAAGCGGCGGCTCCATGGTTCAATTCATCTCGCACTTGGGCGGCAGTTCTACCTCTTTATGCCCTGCTCTTCGTTTTGCGCCATACGCGAGTCATCCTGGGCCCACGGTTTGTCGACCTCCGGGCAACGGATTCATGGTGGGTTGCCAAGCAGACGCTGGGGCCTCTGCGCATTTGCAGCTTCGGGCTCTTTGCTTACCTCGCCGCAATGGCATTCATCAGGTATGGCCCCTGGCTGGAAAAGACTCTATTGCATCGCTACCTGCGCTTCTTGGGCCAGCATTCGCTGCAGGTATTTGCCTGGTCGATCTTGGTCAGCGACGCTGTCCCCTGTTCTTACCAAGCGCTTGGAGTTTCGGGCTCTCGGATCGCGCAGATCGCCCTATCCTTTATCGGCATAGCAAGTCTGCTCCTTCCGGCATGGCTTCACCGTTTGTATCGCGAGCGTTTGACGGAGCGCGCTGCGACGTCCGCATTGGCAGGTTCCCATGCTTCCGAAGCATGAACTCGCCCATCCGGAATTTGCTCCCGGTGCTCCACCGGGAGGCTTGGAGTGGCATCCTGATCAATAGTAGGCTATCATGATTGTCTTGTGGCGCCGGGGAGGTAGGTCAGACGTCACCGTTGGCGCGGTGCTGCCCTCCGATGAGCCCACTGTCCCTGGCGTGCATCCAATAAGGGCTGCACGCTGAGGCAGGAAAAAGTGGAAAAAGCGCCTCAGGCGGAATAAGATTCGACAGGGCAGACTTCACCAATATGGAGGCAACGAGCGTGGCAACAGAAAGAGCGACTTTCGGGGCGGGTTGTTTCTGGGGAGTGGAAGCGGCCTTCCGCCAGGTTCACGGAGTCACCGCCACCGCGGTGGGTTACATGGGCGGGGATTGCAAGAATCCCACCTATCGCGACGTCTGCACGGACCAGACCGGACACGCGGAAGTGGTGGAGGTCACTTTCGACCCCGCGCAAGTCTCCTATGCGGACATCTTGAAGGTTTTCTGGGAGAATCACGACCCCACGCAACTCAACCGGCAGGGGCCTGACTACGGCAAACAATATCGCACTGCGATATTCTTCCACTCGCCCGAGCAGGAGGCCGCGGCCCGCGCCTCGAAGGAAGCGCTGGGCAAGTCCGGGACCTACAAAAGAAAGATCGTGACGGAAATCACTCCGGCGTCGGAGTTCTGGCGGGCGGAGGAATACCACCAGCAATATCTGGAGAAGCGTGGCATGGCCAGTTGCCACATCAAGTGAGGAATGCTCTATAATCCTACCGCGCAACGGGGCGGGAAAAGAACGAGGCGGGAGGTGTCCCCCTCCTCTGAATCGAAAGAGCGAATCCTTTGCTTTGGAAACAAAACCTCAACCGGAGAGAATTTCTTTGGCGCAATGTGACCGCCATGGCGGCGTTGGAACTCGCCCGCGGCCTCGCCCATGCTGAGACTTCGCCGACCACCTCCGTAACCCTTCCCATCCCCGACAAGACCGTGGTGCTGACCTTTGACGACGCCGTAAAGTCCCACCGGACGTTTGTGGCGCCGCTGCTGAAGGAGGCTGGCTTTCGAGCCACCTTCTTTGTGTGCCACCGCTGGATGGACGACGCAAAGAATTTCATGACGTGGCAGGAAATCGCGGATCTCCATCAGATGGGGTTCGAGATTGGCAACCATTCGTGGACGCACGCCGATTTTTCCTCGCCTCGCAGCGCCGCGCATTTACACGGTGAACTTGCCCTCGTTGAAGGCGAACTGAAAAAGGTGGGTGTTCCTCAACCCTCGACGTTCGCTCATCCCGGAGATTGCTTTGGCCCCGAGGCGGTGGAGATTTTGAGGAAGCAAAGCTACCGGCTTGCGAGGCGTGGGATGCAGCCGGAGGTGAAATACGGCGCCATGGAACCGGGCCCCGCCTTCGACCCCGCGCGTCACCATCCCTTGCTGATTCCCACCGCGGGTGATGCCTATCCGGACTGGACGCTTGATTACTTCCAAAAGGTGGTGAGTCGTGCCCGCGGCGGAAAGGCCGTGGTGCTGCAATTTCACGGAGTCCCCGACCTCGCACACCCCTGGGTCTATACGCCGCCGGAAAATTTCCGCCAGTACATGGCATTCCTTAAGGAGAATGGCTTCCACATCCTTGCTCTGGGCGATTTGCGGCCATACATCAATTTCGTCCAACCTCCTGATGACCCTCTGGTCAAAGCGCGATACCCCGAGCCGAAGTTTGGATGCCCGGATCTTCCCACGGAAGTCGCGGCCACGCGCGCCGACTTGCGTTTCTGGCTGGAGAACATGCTCCGCTACCACCGGTATTCATGGGCGGAGGCCGCGACCGTGTGCGGCATGAGCGAAGAGGAAGTTCGGGGCAAGGCAAAGGAGTTCGGTCTCGAATCCCCCGCTCCGCCGGCATCTCCAGGAAAAATGGTTCGCATCTTGCCCTACCCGGGAGGCAGGCATGCACGCATCGGCTTTCAAGAGGGGGCAATCGATCCCATGCGCGGTACCAAGGCGAGCATCTTTCTGCCCTGGGATCCTACAAGCTACGTGGTAGTGGATCTGCCGGAAGCGATCTTTTCGAACTTGGGCCTGTTGTTTTTGGCGCACACCGACCTTCCCACGGTCTGGAACGACAAGAACATGGTATTGGAAAATATCGACTGGGAGCGGGGCCCGGACGGGAGCTTGAGTTCGCAGAGGACCCTTCCGAATTCTGTCACGTTTGGAGCGAATATTCGGCCTGGGGAAAATCACGTGGATCTGGAACTGTGGCTGCGCAATTTCAGTGGCGCCGATTTAACCGGCATGGACGCTTCGGCGGGCCTGGCCACGCAGATCTGCGTCATGCTGAAGGGCGCGCCGGAGTTCACTGCCCTGACGAATGACAACAAGATCCTTCGCAAGCCAGTGGCCGCCGTGCGCTCGGCCGCGGGCAATCGCTGGATCTTGACCGCCTGGCAGAATCCCGGCCGTTCCTGGGGCAACGCGCTTGTTCCCTGCATGCACGCGGATCCGAGACTGCCCGACTGCCCTTATCGGGAAACCGTTCGCATCCAGGGACGTCTCTGGTTTTATGAGGGAACCGACATTGAGCGGGAAATTGAGGCCCATGTCATGTAGAGGCGGCTTTATGCCGTCACATGGCAGGATAAAGCCGCCCCTACATCCACTAAATGGCGGGGTAGACCCGCCGCTACGAATCGACCCACCCCCCTCGCAAGGTTTGTTATTGTTTTTTCGGCCACGCCAATATAATGTCTCGGGCTGTAAGAAACAGTTCTCATTCAGGGAGAGAAGATCATGGGACCCTTAGAACCTGCTCTGCTCGATCGTTTGCGCACGTACAACACACCCACGGTGTCAAACGCCATCGAAGTGTTCGATGTTCGCCCTCGCAACGAAGGCTTCATGCGCCCGGAGATTCGCTGCATATTTCCCAGCATGGGCGTCATGGTTGGCTACGCCGTGACCGTAAAGATTCAATCGGTAACGCCCGGTGCGAAGGGCGCTACCATTCATCCCAGTCAGCATTGGAAAGACATTATGAAAGTCCCAGCGCCGCGAGTGATTGTGGTGGAAGACCTTGACGAGCCGTCCGGCCTGGGTTCGCTTTGGGGAGAAGTGAACGCCAACATGCACAAGGCCATGGGCTGCGTGGGCTGTGTCACCAACGGCTCGGTGCGCGATCTCGATGAAGTTGAGCCGCTCGGATTCCACTTCTTCGCCAGCCACATTGCGGTTTCGCACGCGTACGTACACATCATGGAAGTGGGAACTCCCGTGCGCATCGGCGGGCTCACCGTGCGGCCTGGCGACCTGCTGCAGGGAGATCGTCACGGCGTGATCAATATCCCGCTCGACCTGGCTCCCCGGATTCCCGAGGGCGTAAAGATCGTGGATACGTTGGAACGGCAGATCATCAACTATTCCCAGTCACCCGAATTTACCGTTGACGGGCTTATCGAGCTCTTCAACCGCTTGCACTCATGAACACGTGTGCGCGCCGGCACTCATTATCGGAAGGGAGAAGAGATTATGCGTAAGGGAGTTTTGTTGGTGGGAACTTGTGTCGGACTCGCCATGCTTTTGCTTATGATGATGAGCACCCTGCCGTTGGCTGCGCCTCAGGGGGCACAGCAACAATGGGGGCCCAACGATCGCGACCGGCCGGAGCCGCCCATCATCACGCCTGGGACCGCCAGCACGCAAGAGCATGCGGGTGCTCCTCCTTCGGATGCCATCGTGCTTTTCAACGGCAAGGATTTGTCCAATTGGGAAAGTGTCAAGGATGGGGGCCCGGCGAAATGGACCGTGGGAGACGGTTATTTCGCCACGGTGCCCGGCACCGGGTACATCCAAACCAAAGCCGCGTATGGCGATTGCCAATTGCACGTGGAATGGGCCACGCCCAATCCGCCTGTGGGCACTGACCAGGACCGCGGAAACAGTGGAGTTTTCCTGCACGGCCTGTACGAAATTCAGGTGCTCGATTCCTACGATAATGTGACCTATGCCGACGGCGAGGCCGCTGCCGTTTATGGCCAGTATCCGCCCCTGGTCAACGCGGCGCGGAAGCCCGGCGAATGGCAGACGTACGACATTGTTTTTCACGGCCCGCGCTTCGATGCGAGTGGCAAGTTAACGCGGCCCGCGAATGTCACCGTGTTCTATAACGGCGTTCTGGTTCAGGATCACGTGGACATCATGGGGCCCACCGCGCACCACAAGCGTCCGCCCTATGAGCCCACACCGGAAAAGCTCCCGCTCTCATTGCAGGATCACAATCACCCCGTGCGCTACCGCAATATCTGGATTCGCGAGCTGAAAGAGTAATTAAAGGGTAAAGGGTGAAGGATAAAGTTTAAAGGGTAAGCGAGCGCAGCGGCACCCTTTATCCTTTGAACTTTACCCTTCCGACTTAGGCAAGCATGTGAACCAGCCAAGTGCCGGGCGAAGATATTCCTTGTGGTTAATGCCGGGGGGTGATGTGCGCGACCGCCTCGCGCGAATCATCCACCGACTGAGTGCCCGGTTTCAAGCACCGGAATTCGCCCCGCACGTAACGCTCCTTGGGAGTTGCGTGGGCAAGCGCCGTGATCTGATTCGTCAGTCTGCGAGCGTTGCCACCGCCCTGCGGCCCTTTACCATCCGGCTGCAAGAGATCGATTTCCGTAAGGAATATTTTTGCTGCCTGTTCGTTCACGTTGGCCTGACGGGGCCGCTGCGTAAAGCTCACCAAGCCGCTTGCCAGGAATTTGGCCGCAAGTGCGACCCCGCTTTCATGGCCCACCTGAGCCTCCTTTACGGGAATTTCCCCCAAGGCATTAAGGATGAATTGATTGGGGAAATGGGGCCCCGGCTCGACGTTCAATTCAAAGTGCGAAGCCTTTATCTCTTCCGCACCCATGGCGAGCCGCGCCATTGGCGGCGGGTGGCGAGTTTCGGTTTAAGGTGAGGGGCATAATCACACCACGGATATAGCGGCGCCCGGCGGCAGACCCGCAAAAGCAAGTCAAAAGGCAAAGCGCAACAGGCAAAATTCATGGCCGGGTGTAATACGCCGAAACAACGAAGGGGGTAAATCATGCTAGTCGTTCATGTGCACGTGAAAGTGAAGCCCGATTGCATTGAGGCCTTTAAAGAAGCGACGCTCGCGAACGGGCGCCAGAGCCTGAAGGAACCGGGCATTGCGCGCTTCGACGTGGTGCAGCAAAGCGACGATCCCACGAAGTTCGTCCTCGTGGAAGCCTACCGAAGCGTGGAAGCCACGGCGGCGCACAAGGCCACCGCGCATTACGCCGCGTGGCGCGACCGCATGGAGTCCCTGATGGCGGAGCCGCGCTTCAGTGTGAAATACTCGAATGTGTTCCCGGGCGAGGAAGGCTGGTAAGCGGATCAGGGATTAGCTGCTAAGCAAAAGATGAAGGTTAAAGGGTAAAGTGAAAAGGTTAAAGGTCGAAGCCACTTCTCTTTTAACCTTTACCCTTTAGCCTTTGGCCTTAATTATGACACCTATGCTCTTCGAATTCGCCACAGCAACACGCATCATTTTCGGCGAAGGCGCCTTCAAGCAGGTGGCGCCGGCGGCACAACAATGGGGAAGCCGGATGCTGGTGGTCACGTGCCACGCGCCGGGCCGAGTGAACCAACTGCACGCGGACCTTGAGACCGCAGGCGCGTGTGGCTTCCCTTTCGCGGTCGAGGGTGAACCCACCGTCGATTTGATTGCGTGTGGCGTGCAGCAGGCGCGCGAAAGAAATTGCGACGTGGTTGTTGCCATCGGTGGAGGCAGCGTCATCGACGCGGGTAAAACCATTGCCGCGTTGCTCACCAATTCCGGCGAGGTGATGGATTATTTGGAGGTAGTGGGCAACGGAAAGGCCCTCCAGAATCCTGCCGCGCCGTTCATTGCCGTGCCCACCACGGCGGGGACAGGCGCAGAAGTGACGCGCAATGCCGTGTTGGGTGCACCCGGGCAGGATGTAGCGGCGGGCTTGAGCCCGGCA
>Ga0182027_10013163_pt1 | contig 11565 bp, 11 predicted proteins | sample 712E1DmetaG_FD_121300 | JGI IMG/M metagenome (GOLD analysis project Ga0182027, IMG submission 121300) | Permafrost microbial communities from Stordalen Mire, Sweden - 712E1D metaG (Illumina Assembly) | ecosystem: Environmental > Terrestrial > Soil > Wetlands > Permafrost | place: Sweden...
TGATGTTACGGCATTCGATCATATGTTAGTTGCCGCGGAAGGCCGCGCCGCCGCCGGTAACGCCTCGGAGCGCGCCGCCGCCGAGCCCCGGGATCGCCGAGGTGGTCGAGGTTGCCGCTTTGGGGGCGCCGCCCGTGGTTATGGTTTGCGTCACCGCCAGGTCGCCTTCATTAAGTCCGCTCAAGATCTCGGTATTGGTATCATCCGCCAGGCCGGTCGTTACGGTCTTCCTGACCGGCGCGCCGTTAACAAGCACCTGGACGTATGATTGCGTTCCTTGCGTCTTGACGGCTTCATTGGGAACGTAGAGAACATCGATATCGGTGTTGGTGATGATCGCGGCGGAAACGCTCATGCCGGCTTTAATGCGATCGTCTTGGGTATCGAAGACGATCTTCACGTTGTAGGAAACGACGCCTTGCGAAACCGTGCCGATTAGGTCGATCGAACTCACTTCACCGGTTATTATCAAGTTGTCGATCGCGTCAAAGGCGAGGGTGGCTTTTTGTCCGATCTTGATCTTGGCGACATCGGTTTCGTTCAATGAAACATTAGCCACTTGTTGATTGGCGAGGAGAGTCGCTATAACCGTGCCGGAAGAAACCTGGTCGCCGACCGAGACGGGAATGACGGCGATCGTGCCGGCGAAAGGCGCGCGCACGTAATAATCCGTTAGCGCTTGCTGGGCGTCTATGAGCGCGTTTTGCCGCTGTTGCACGCTTAGTTGGGACGATTGTATGTCCAGCGGATCGGGTCCGGCCTGAAGCTGGGCGAGCGAAGCTTGTTTTTCGGCGATGCTTTGATTGGAGGATGTAATGGTATTTTTGCTATTCTGGATCGCTTGCTTAATGTTCAAGAGATCGGAAACGTGATTGCCGATCAGATTGGTATAACTGTTGAGCGAATTAAGTTGGGTCGTGGCGAGGGCGATCGGCTTGAGGTTGTTTTCGGTCAGTTTGTCGTTGTAGAATTGAACCAAATTGGAAGTGTTCTTGACCGCGTCGGCGATCAGATTGGCCGTGGCATAAGTTTCGTCGATCATGGCGACGATCGTGTCGGGATTTGAAGTGCGGTCGATGCTTTTAAAATCGGAAAAATTTTTATTGTAAGCGGTCCGCGCGGTTTGATATGCGGTGTCGGCGTCGTTGCGGTATTGATCGGCGGCCGGATCGTATTGTCTTGTGGCGTCCGCATAAAAATCCATGTTGGCCTGGTTTTTGTTGGCTTCGTTGCCCATGAGCGCGTCTTGGAGCCCCGTCATGATGTTGGGCATGTCCAAGAAGGCGTTGGTGATCGACGTAAAGCCGTCGTCATAAGATTTTACCAAGGCGTCTTGCGCGCTCTGTTTCGTGGTTTGCGCCTGGGTCAGTGAATTCTGCGCCTGCAATAAAGAAAGCGGCGTGGCGGTTTCATTGAGTTTTTGAAGTGACAACTTGGCGCTGTCAAGCGATGATTGCGCGTCGCGAATGGCTTTTTGCGCGGTCGTGTCGTCGAGGCGGGCGATAAGCGCGCCGGCGACGACTTTTTGGCCGACCGTGATCGGTAAAGTCAAAATTTGTCCGGAGGCTTGGGGTTTAAGATCAACCTGACTGGTGCTCGCCACCTGTCCGGTGCCGCTTACCGAAACGCTGATCGTTCCTTTGGCGGCGGCGGCGGTCACGTAACGGGTGGTAACCGGCACCTTGGTGGCGTTTTTGTAAATATAATATCCGCCGACGGCGGCGGCGATCACGATGAGCGCAATGACCGATTTTTTCTTAAGAAGTTTTTTGATGAAATTCATAATCAAATTAATAATTGTTGGGTGGTGTCGGCGGGGCGCTTGGCGGCGCGGCGGGCGTGCTGAAAACGCGAACGATCTCGGCATTGATCTTACCGTCTTTTTGCGGCTGGCCGATCACCGTGACCGTGTCATCAATGCGAAGATCGGACGCCTTGAGAACAGATCGTCCTTTTATGATACTGGTTTTCGGCGAAAGAGTCACCATTTTTTCAACCCCGTCGCCGCCTTTAATGATGATGCCATCGTCGCTTATTGAGGCGATGGTGCCGGCCGTGCCGTGACCGCTGACAAAATCCTTGCCCTCAAAGCCGCGCATAAAACCGTCTTTTGGTCCGCCGAAAGTGCGGTGGTAGTTGTCGCCCCAGCCGAAAGAGTAATTTGCCTTGCGGAAACCCACATACATCCCCAATTGGAAAATCAGCAACGCGGCAACAAGTGCGATGAATATTTTTAACGCCAAGGCGAACCAATGCGAACGCAAAACCGTCGACAGGGTAGGTGCCGGCGTTTTATCTGCAGGCGATCGTGGGGGATTGTTTTTTTCGGAGGGATCCATATATTTAATTGTTACTTGCCGTTTTGAGACGACGAATCGGAGCCATTCCTTTTGCGTAAGTAATGATCAGTTTGGTCGAGATCAAGACCAGAATAGCTTCGCCAACAAGTTCGGCGGCGTTTACGGCGGGGAACGATTCAAGCAAGCTCATGCCATAGTCCTGCCAATTGGCGATGACGGCTTTAAAATCGAGGAAGATCAGAGAGGCGAATTGCCCAAAGCCGGAAGAAACGAGTTCGCGCACAAAACCGTTCCAGACGAAGAAGGTTGAGACAAGCGCGCCAATACAAATCAACGAAGCGATAATAAAATTGCGGACGGCCCGTAATCGGGCGCGCTCTCCGGCGATCGCGGCCATGACCTTGCTAAAAAGGTCTAATGGTACGGTGTTTTGGCTATAAGTCATGATGTTTATACGAAAAAATTCGCATTTTTGGTGCGAATTTTGTTCTAGACCTGATTTTTATCTAAAATAAGACGTAAATTGATGACTGCCCGGCGGTGACGGCTTTTTACCGTATGCAAAGGTTCATTCAAGGTTTCGGATATTTCGCGGAAATTAAGGCCTTCTTTATAGTACATTGCCAACACTTTTTGATAGGCGGGGGAGAGTTTTTCTAAGGCTGAATTCAAAATTCGGCCTAAAATAGATTGTTCGGCCGCTTCGGAGGGGGAGCGGTCGGTTGAAACCAACGATTCGGCTAAATAATTATAACCGTCCTCGTCCTCAAAGGCGCTCATTGGCACGGTGCGTTTTTTCTTTAGAATATCGAGGCAGGTGTTTTTGGCGATCTCCAAGATCCATGCTTTAAAATTCTTTTCCGGGTCGATCTTTTTCAGGTTTCGCCAAACTTTAACGAACGCTTCTTGAACCGCATCTTCGGCTTCGTCTTGATTTCCCAAATACCGCAAACACGAGCCATAAACCAGGGAAAGATGGCGTTTCACAAGCGTTTCCAAAGCCTGTTCGTTCCCGGCCTTGGCCAGAAGGATCAGCTCGTTGTCGGGGATTGTGATCGTAAGATTTTCCATGGTGAAAGTATATATTACCATGATATGACATTATTTTCAATCTCGTCATGGGCAATTATCACCATAATATTGACGCTCCCGATCGCTATTTCTTTTTAAAGTCCTTTGGTCTTGCTTTTCCCGCTCAAATACGGTATATTTTTACTCTATATGTCAAAAAATTCCAAATCAAACAGCGCTAATGTCGGCTTTGAGGAAACGCTTTGGGCGGCGGCGGACAAGATGCGCAATAACATGGATCCGGGCGAATATAAGCACGTTGTTTTGGGTCTTATTTTTTTGAAATACATTTCTGATGCTTTTAGTGAATTGTACAATACGATTTTGGCTGATCCGGATCACTATGACGGTCAAGAAAAAGACGTTGATTCCTATGTCGCGGAAAACGTCCTTTATGTTCCGGAGAAGGCAAACTGGAATTATTTGCAAGCCAACGCCAAAAAGCCGGAAATTGGCAAACTCATCGATGATGCCATGCTCTTGGTGGAGAAGAAGAATCCCAACCTCAAAGGCGTTCTCTCAAAAAATTATGCACGACCTGATATTGATAAAGTCCGCCTCGGTGAATTAATTGATCTTATCAGCAAAATCGGTTTGGGCGATAAAGAAAGCCGTAGCAAAGATATTCTCGGTCGCGTTTATGAATATTTCCTTGGTCGCTTCGCATCCGCCGAAGGCAAGGGCGGCGGAGAATTTTTTACGCCGCAGTCAGTCGTTAAATTGCTTGTTGAAATGATTGAGCCATACAAGGGTCGCATTTATGACCCTTGTTGCGGTAGCGGCGGCATGTTTGTGCAAAGCGAAAAGTTCGTCGCCGCGCATGGCGGCAATACGCACGACCTGGCCATTTACGGGCAAGAATCAAATCCAACCACGTGGCGTTTGTGCAAAATGAACTTGGCTATTCGTGGTATTGAAGGAAATATTGGGCCCAACAACGCCGATACCTTTCATAACGATTTGCATAAAGACCTAAAAGCCGATTTTATTCTCGCTAATCCGCCGTTTAACATAAGTGACTGGGGCGGAGAGCGGCTTAAAGACGATGTGCGCTGGAAGTATGGTATACCCTCAGCGGGAAACGCCAACTATGGCTGGATCCAGCACATGATCCATCATCTTGCGCCTACGGGCATTGCCGGTTTTGTTTTGGCCAACGGTTCACTCTCATCAAATACTTCTGGTGAGGGAGAAATCAGAAAAAAACTAATTGAAGCCGGTTTGGTCGACTGTATTGTCGCGCTTCCGAGCCAATTGTTCTACACGACGCAAATCCCTGCCTGTCTGTGGTTTGTTTCGCGCGATCGGTACGACCATAAATTCCGCAACCGCCACGACGAAATTCTTTTCATTGACGCCCGTAAAATGGGCACGATGGTGACGCGAAAAAACCGTGAATTGACCGACGAAGATTTGAAAAAGATTTCCGGCACATACCACGCTTGGCGAACGATCAAAGGCAAATACGTCGATGTAAAAGGCTTCTGCAAAGCCGCTAAAATTAGCGAAGTTGAAAAGAACGGATCCGTCCTTACCCCGGGCCGATATGTTGGCACGGATTACGTCGAGGAAGATGAGGGCGTCTTTGAAGAAAAGATGGCCAAGTTGACGAAAGAACTTGGTGAACAGTTTGAACAATCAAAAGTATTGGAAAAGCGAATCAAAGAAAATCTGAAAAAAATCGGGTTTAATATAAAATAGGCGATAATCAAAAATTCGCCCGTAAGGGGCGAATTTCGATCAAAATCCGGTAAGCCAATTGCTCACATACATAATATACCAAATATTTCGTGGATAATCAATTGTCGGTTTATTCAATCACATGAAAACGATCCGTATTTACTCTGATGAAAGCAGACACAAAAACGAAAGATTCATGCTTTTGAGTGGTATTTGGATTGAGGAAGAAAAGGTTAAAGAAGCAACGGAAGAGATTAAGGCGCTTCGTCATAAATATGCTTTTATTAATTCAAGCGGTAAAAGCATTGACTTTATTGGTGAATTTAAATGGCAAAAAATATCTACCAAGTATTATGGTGTCTATCGTGATCTGGTCGATATTTTGTTTAAATGGATAGAAAATGATACTGCTCGATTTTGTACAATGATTATAGATACGCAGGAGCAACGCGCGAGAGATCACGGCAACATTGAAACCGATGGCTATTTTAAATTGCTCTATCAGCTCTATTATCAAAATTCAAAAATCCCGGCTATATATAAGATTTTTCCTGATAGTATTTCAAACCCAACAACAAAAGTTAATTTACCGAGGCTAGATCATTGTTTGGATATCGGCTTCAAGAAAAAATTTCTTCCGCTTCTGAATCCTGCCGATATTGTAAGTCCAAAAGGTTTTGTTAATAATATTACCCCAATTGATTCTCATTCAAGCGACTTGATCCAAATGGTTGATGTTGTAATGGGGGCTTTGGGGTATCTTGAAAATAGGCTTTTTGTACGGCCAGAAGCAAATAAATATAAGGTTGAATTGATGAAGTACATTTTTGGAAAGATTGTTTTTTCGGGTGCAATTATGGTTAGTGGAAAATCGTATTATGTTGCAAGGTCAACAAAGTTTAATATATGGCATTTTCGCCCCAAAAACAAAAAAGACCCTCAATGAGAGTCGTTTTAGTGGAGTCCTGGGAGCTGGGTCAATGCCCGATGCGACATTAGTCGCAGGAGACGTCACCCAGTAACTCCAATTCAAACGTATCAGAAAATGACGATTTAGTCAATAGTTATCAACAGGGGTAAAATGGCTAAAATATGTTAAAAGTTTGTATGGTTAAATCTGATGCATCTTAAAGAGCGTCCTAGGCTAAAATCTTTTCTTAGAAAAGATTTTAGCCTAGGACGCTCAAAAAGTCAAAATTTCTCAACCCAATCACTCAGGTTAAACAGCTCAACTATATATTAATCTTCTTTGGATGGTGGAATATCGGCACCCGCAGTAGTTTGTTCATTTCTGGTTAATAACTTGAAAATCGCAATTGCCTGCCTCCTGATATTTTGATCTTTGTGGCTCATTAGGTAGCCGAGGGTAAGGGTTGTGTAATCCATACTCTATAGAGTTTAATGCTATTAATTCTCTTGATCAGAAAACATTAACATAATAACAGCATAAGTTAAAGATTCATGATTTCTCAAATTACTATTTCTGCAGATACAGTTGCTTGGTATGGCGCGATTGTCGCTACAGCCAGCGTCATTTTTTCTGGTATTAATTTGTGGCGTGATCGTCCGCGTATTAAAATTCTTTATCGAAAAAGCTATATACACAACGCGCCAATTTACGATTCTAACGAGCCGTATCTTAATATTGAAGTTATAAATATTGGAAGACGTACAATACCCGTCGGGAACGTTGGAATTAAATTATTTGATGGTTCCGCATTATTGCTAGATGATAGCTTGATTCGTTCAAGAAATACGGTTCTCACCGAACAGAATCCGAGAACAAATTTTTTTGTTTTATATAATATAGTTGATTTTGCAAAGTCGCACTATATATCTATATTCGATGAAGCTGGAAGGGAATATAAAAAGTATTTCTCATGTATTCCTACTATCAGAAAACTGTTTTATAAAAAAGTAAATCAATGAAAGACAATCAAACAAAATTTAAAGAAACCGAAATTGGAACTATTCCTGAAGAATGGAGTTTCGATGTGCTTGAAAAACATGCTGATATCCTGATGGGTCAATCACCTGAGTCAATTTTTTATAATCAGTCAGGCAGGGGTGTTGTTTTTATGCAGGGCATTAGGACCTTTGGCGAGAAATTTCCGATATATGATACATGGACTACTAATGTTACTAAACTTGCTAAAAATGGTTCGGTTTTGCTGAGCGTTCGGGCTCCTGTCGGAGAGGTAAATATTGCTACACAAGATTTATGCATCGGGCGTGGCTTAATGGCCATAAATGGAAAAAATAATGAGTTTCTTTTTCAGCTCCTTAAAGCGTTTAAAGATTACATAGTCGGTAAAGAAACAGGGACGGTATACGGGTCTGTGACAAAAGACGATATTGCTAGGATTAAATTACCGTTTCCGTCAGAACGAGAACAAACCCAAATCGCCGAAATACTCTCGTCGTTTGATGATAAAATCGAGCTTAATCGGAAAATGAATGAAAATTTGGAAAAGATCGCGTCGGCTTTGTTTAAGCACTGGTTCGTCGATTTCGAATTCCCCGACAAAAACGGCAAGCCCTACAAATCAAGCGGCGGTAAAATGGTCGAGTCGGAATTGGGGGAGATACCGGAAGATTGGAAGCTCGGAACATTCGGAGAAGCAATAACAAATTTTGATTCAAATCGTATTCCACTTTCTGGCGAAGAAAGGGAATACGGCATATATCCTTATTATGGAGCAACGTCAATCATGGAATATGTAGAAAATTATATTTTTGATGGAACCTATGTGCTTCTTGGTGAAGACGGTTCTGTGGCGAAAGAAGACGGCAAACCGTTTGTTCAATATGTTTCCGGTAAAATATGGGTAAATAATCATGCTCACGTTTTACAAGGAAGAAATGGGTTTTCAACAGAATATTTAAAAGTTTTTCTCGATCAGATATATATTATGCCGTTTGTTACCGGCGCTGTTCAGCCAAAACTTAACCAAGCAAACATGAACAGGATTCCGATGATAATTCCTGATGAGAAAATTCTCACAAGATTCGATGAGGTGCTATCTGTATTTTTTGGAATGATTTTGGAAAATGAAAGTCAGATAAAAAACTTGGAGGTATCTAGGGATTCTTTATTGCCTCGGCTGATGGGCGGAAAAATAAGGGCAAATAAAACCATATGAAAATAAAAAAGATACAATTAAAAAATGGTTATAAAAGATTTAAAGACCTTACTATTAATCTTGGTGAAAAACCTTCAAAAATTATCGCTTTGGTTGGGCCGAATGGTTGCGGTAAAAGTAGTGTATTTGATGGGATGCTTTACTTAAATAATGCCCACGAAGCTGTTGGTCAATTTGGGCAAAAAGATTTTAAATTTCATTCGATGGATGGTATTGCAAATTTTAATTATCAAAACATAGAGATTGTTTTTGATAGTGGGGATTTTTTGGCGACCAGAGCATCTAAACAAGTAACCGGAAAACAAAATACCATTTTTAATTATAGAAATCCTTATCGTTATAATTCGAATCTTAACGTGACTAGCTTACAAAAGATTCCTGATATCAAAATGAATAACATCGGCGCAAGCTCTTCGATTGATCTTGATGATAAAATGACCAATAACTATCAAAGGTTGTATATCTATATCACTGATTATAGAAAATCTAACGATCTCACGGATAAACAAGCAAAAACGCAAATTATAGGTGAGTTAAACGAAATATTAAAAAAATGTCTTGGTTTAGAAATATCAGATGAAGGCGACATTTTATCTGGCAAAGGGTCTTTATATTTTAAGAAACCAAGCCAGCCGAAAGAGTTTGAATTTAATGTTTTATCTTCCGGGGAGAAAGAAGTGGTCGATATTCTTTTGGATTTATATCTTAAACGCAAAGAATTTGATGATACTATATATATTATTGACGAGCCAGAATTACATTTAAACACTGGTATTCAGAAAAATCTACTTATTGAAATTGAAAAGATTATACCTGATAATTGCCAACTTTGGGTCGCAACTCACAGTATAGGATTTCTTACAGCGTTGAAAGAAAATTTGAACGAAAAATGTTCCGTGATAGCTTTTGATGGCGATTATGCGGCTGAACCCAAAATTTTAGTACCGATAGTCAAGAGTAGAAATAACTGGCAGAAAATTTTTCAAACAGCGCTAGAAGATTTGACTGGTTTAGTGGCCCCAAAAAAGATTGTTTACTGTGAGGGTAAAAAAGAAGCTGATGATAATGGGGCTGAGGCTGGAATAGATGCACAGGTTTATAATCAAATCTTTGAAGAAAGCGAGCCAGATACTTTTTTTATATCAAGTGGAGGTAATACAGAACCGGACAAATATTCCGCTGTGGCACTCAAGGTTCTCAATAAAGCATTTAAAGATGTGGAACTTTGTTTGCTTAAGGATAAAGACATAAATGCAGACGGGTCATCAACTACTGATGTGCAAAGGCAGGATTTTATTGCCGCTAATCCAACGATGAATAGGATGTTGAAAAGAAAGGAAATTGAGAATTATCTATTTGACTATGAAATTATTTCAAAACAATATCCTACCGTAACAAGCGAACAATATAACAAAAAAATTTCTGACATTCAGAACGGAGATGTAAAAAATATTATAGGAGAATTGATGGCTTTGTGCGGCATAAGTACGGGCATTAATCAGAATGGATTTAAGTTATTATTATCAAGGCAGATTGTGCCTGCGACAACCGTATATAAGGAATTACTTGAATGTATTTTTAACAAAACAATATGAGCGATTACAAATACACCGAATCCGATCTCGAAAACGCCCTACTTCAATGGTTCAGCGAAGATTTGGGGTATTCGGTTACGTTTGGGCCGGATATTGCGATAGATGGGCAGTATCCGGAGAGAAAGTCTTATGGGGACGTTATTTTGGTTGATCGGTTGCGGAATGCGATAAAGAACATGGTTCGCGACTTGCCGGATGAGGCGGCGGATGAAGTAATAAGAAAGGTTCGGCTGGTGGAGTCATCGGCTGGCCTTATGACGGCGAATCATGAATTTCATAAACTGCTTACTTGGGGCGTGGATGTTTCTTATCGGAACGAAGATGGAGAAAACGTTGCCGATACTATCCCGCTGATTGATTTTAGTAATCCAAAGAACAATGATTTTTTGGTCGTTAATCAATATACTGTAATTGAAAACAAACATAATCGTCGACCGGATGTGGTGGTGTTTGTAAATGGGTTGCCGCTTGTTGTGTTTGAGCTTAAAAACCCAGCTGATCCAGCGGCGACGGTTGGCGGGGCTTTTAATCAAATTCAGACCTATAAGAAAGAAATTCCATCGCTGTTTGCCTATAACGAAATTTGTGTTTTGGTCGACCATATCAAAAACGCGCTCGCAGGTACGGTATCGGCCGATATGGAACGATTTGTTGGTTGGAAAAGCGTTGATGGCGAAAAGATTGTTAAAAACAACGATCTTGAAACGCTAATCAAGGGGATGTTTACGAAAGAACGGCTGTTGGACATTGTTAAGAATTTCATCGTTTTTGAAACCGAGAAGGATTCGCGAAACAATGTCACGAAAGTTATAAAAAAGCTGGCGGCGTATCATCAATATTTTGCGGTAAATAAGGCGGTTGCAAAGACCATCGACGCTTCGTCGGCCAAGGGCGATCGACGGGCGGGTGTGGTTTGGCATACGCAAGGATCAGGCAAGTCGCTGTCCATGGTTTTTTACGCGGGGAAAATAATTCAAGCTATGGATAACCCGACACTGGTTTTACTGACTGATAGAAATGATCTGGATGGGCAATTATTCGGCGTTTTTTCTAAGTGCGCCGATTTAATTAGGCAAACGCCAAAACAAGCGCAAGATAGAACGGACTTAAAAAGTTTGCTCTCGGTTGCTTCGGGCGGGGTGGTATTTACGACCATTCAAAAATTCATGCCGGAGGAAAAGGGCGATAAGCATCCCTTACTTTCGGAGCGACGGAATATCATTGTCATCGCCGATGAAGCGCATCGGAGTCAGTACGATTTTATTGATGGTTTTGCTCGACACATGCACGATGCCTTGCCCAACGCCTCGTTTATCGGCTTTACCGGAACACCCATTGAGTTGTCCGACAAAAATACGCGGGCGGTGTTTGGCGAATATGTGGATGTTTACGACATTACGCGCGCGGTGGAAGACAAAGCGACCGTGCCAATTTATTACGAAGCGCGACTCGCCAAAATTGATCTTCTAAAAGAACTGACGCCAAAAATTGATGCGGAGTTTGAAGAATTGACCGAAGGGGAAGAAGCGGAAAAGAAAGAACAGCTCAAGAGCAAATGGGCTCGGCTGGAGGCGATGATCGGCTCCGAAAAGCGGATTGCCCTTATTGCCAAGGACTTGGTGGATCATTTTGAAGCGCGGCTGGGCGCCATGGACGGTAAGGGTAAGGTGGTCTGGTTTGTCTAGACAGTAAAAGGGCTTGTATTAGATAGAGAGCTGGCGACTGGTTTTCGACGATTAGCCGCCTCGGTACAATTCTTCCGGCGTTCGGTAGCCA
>Ga0182027_10013164_pt1 | contig 11565 bp, 10 predicted proteins | sample 712E1DmetaG_FD_121300 | JGI IMG/M metagenome (GOLD analysis project Ga0182027, IMG submission 121300) | Permafrost microbial communities from Stordalen Mire, Sweden - 712E1D metaG (Illumina Assembly) | ecosystem: Environmental > Terrestrial > Soil > Wetlands > Permafrost | place: Sweden...
CTCGGCGTAGCCCAGAGCACGATCAGAAAGTGGTGCGACGCGGGGAGGGTACCGGCGTTCACGACCCCGGGTGGGCATCGGCGCTTTCGTAAGAGCGACCTCGACGCTTTCCTCGAGCATTCGCGACCTGGCGCTTCTCCGTCCCGCGACGGGCCGGCCATCCTCATCGTCGACAACGAGCCCGGCGTGCGCGCATACGTCCGCGCCAGTCTCGAGCCGGAGGGCTATCACGTCGAGGAGGCGGCAGAAGCCGACGAGGCTCTGCGTCTGGTCGAGATGGGATCGCCGGATCTGATCATGATCGACGTCAACATGCCGCGGGTGAATGGGTGGGAGATACTCCGTCGCCTGCACGAGCGCCACGGAGAAGCGATACCGCCCGTACTGATGTTCAGCTCACTCGACGAAGCCGACGAACAGCTTGCCCACTCGCTCGGTGCGAACGCGTTCTTCGGCCGTCCACTCGATCCGCGTCGCCTGGTCGAACGCGCGCGACAGGTACTTCCGCTCTGATCGGCCTCGACCAGAGGCTGGAGCGAGCCATTGCGACGCATCGCCTCGGTCTACTCGACCCACTCGCGGTAGCGCTTTCCTGGCTAGGTAGCGACGGCGCGGTCTGGCTCGTGCTTGCGCTCGTCTTCGCTCTGCTCTGGCGCCGGCCGTCTCTACTCATCTGGGTGGGTGCGGCCGATCTGGCCGCCGGTCTGGCCAGTGCAGGACTGAGAGCCGTCGTCGAGCGGCCGCGGCCTCCTCGAAGCTTTCCCCAGATCGAGACGCTTGTGGCGCTGCCGCACAGTTACTCTTTCCCGTCAGGGCACGCCAGCACGAGCTTCGCCTGCGCCGTCGTTCTCGCGGCCGCCACGCGCAGCCGCTGCACCCGTGTCTTGCTTATTGCCCTGGCGACGCTGATCGCACTCTCGCGTGTCTACGCAGGTGTGCACTACCCGCTCGATGTGATCGGCGGCGCCGCGCTCGGAACTGCGATCGGGCTCGCGCTCGTTGCTCTTGCGAGAGTGGTCAGGCCGTCTAGTAGCTAAATGGAGCACTTTCAAGCCCGTAAGCCGAAGTTGGGCTCTTTCGAGTAGACGCGCTCCAGGACGAGTTTCCCGGTTCGTGCGCCTCGACGATCAGCCGCTCGGCCTCAGCCAGCGTTTCGAACAGGGGGTCGACGTCGCAGTAGTCGGCATCGTCGGAGGCCGGCGTCGACTATTGGGTAGATGGCTGCGCTGCGCCACCAGAGGCCCTGTCTCGCTGGGCCGGGTTCGCGAGTGGTGCAGCGGTCAGCTCTTCGCCCCTGGAACCTGTTTCTGGTCAGCAAAGATCGCCCGACCGGTTGTGGGATCGAAGAAATACAGCCGCCTAGTATCCGCGACGAGTCGTAGTCGATCGCCCTCGCGCATCTTCGACTGCGGATCGACTCGCGCAAGAAGCATCACGTTTTTCCTGTCCAGCAGCCCGATTGGCTCTCCCGCGTTGGCTTCGGCAGTCACCGGGAAGTGCAGTAGCTCTTCCGACCCGAGCGCTTCTCTCAGGTTGCAGACGGCCTCGAGTATCCGTCCGGGCGGGACCTCGCCGACGAAGGCCGCATCCTCGAGGTCCTCGGGGCGGATGCCGAGGACGACGTCCTTGCCTTCGTACGCCAACAGCTCCGGGTGCTCCGCGACCAGCTCATTGTCGACTTCGAGGCTGTGGTCGCCGAAGTGGGCTACGAGGCTTCCGTTCGCTCGTGTCAACCGCGCATCCACGAGGTTCATCGCCGGCGAGCCGATGAAGCCGGCGACGAACTGATTCGCTGGCCGTTGGTAGACACGCTCGGGTGTGTCCACTTGCTGAAGTGTTCCGTCTCGGAGCACGGCGATCCGATCGCCCATCGTCATCGCCTCGGTCTGATCGTGCGTGACATAGATCGTGGTCACTCCAGACACGCGCTGGAGGCTGTGGATCTCCGCCCGCACCTGGACGCGCAACTTGGCATCGAGATTCGAGAGCGGTTCGTCCATCAGGAACGCGCGGGGCTCGCGTACGATCGCGCGCCCCATCGCAACCCGCTGTCGCTGGCCCCCGGAGAGCGCGCGCGGCTTGCGATCGAGATACGGCTCGAGCCCAAGCGTCTCGGCAGCTTGTTGAATTCTTCGTCGCCTCTCCGACCTAGGCACTTTGCGCAGCTTGAGGCCGAAGCCGAGGTTGTCAGCGACGCTCATGTGCGGGTAGAGCGCGTAGTTCTGGAAGACCATGGCGATGTCGCGCTCCTTCGGAGAGACGTCGTTCACCACGTTCCCACCGATGAGGATCGTTCCCTCGCTGATCTCTTCGAGCCCCGCGACCATGCGCAGCGCTGTCGTCTTCCCGCATCCCGAGGGGCCTACGAGAACCATGAACTCGGCCTCGTTCACCATCAGGTCGAGCGAATCGACCGCACGCGTCCCATCCGCGAATACCTTCGAGACTCCTTGAAACTCGATTGCAGCCATATCGGTCCTTTCGGGTCAGCCTTTGATTGCGCCGCCCAGTCCCGAGCCGCGTAGGAAGGAGCGCTGGAAGATCAGGAAGCCCACGATGGGCACTATGCAGGCGATCAACATTGCGGCGAGGAAGACCCCGAGCTGGGTTTGCCCAGCGATCGCCGGCAGTCGAACAGAGATCGGCTGCTTGTTCGGGTCCTGGAGCACGAGGAACGGCCAGAGGAAGTTCTTCCATTCGGCGATGAAGGCGAAGACCGAGACAACACCGAGGATCGGCTTGGACATCGGCAACACGACCGAGAAGAAGAGGCGGACTGGCCCTGCACCATCGATACGCGCCGCCTCGAACAGCTCGCGCGGCAGGTTGTCGAAGAACCTCTTCATGATGATGACGTTGAAGGAGCTGGCGCCGGCGGGTAGCCAGACGGCCCAATAGCTGTTCATGAAGGAGTGGTGGATCAGTGGAGGGTTCACGATCATGAGGTAGAGCGGCACGAGAAGCACGATTGCAGGTAGGAAGAGCGTGACTAGCAGCATGGCGGTGACGACTCGCGCATACCTGGGCCGCAGCACCGAGAGAACGTAACCTCCGGTGGTGGCGACCGTGAGCTGCACTAGCCAGGAGCCAAAGCAGATCTCGATGGTGTTTAGTAGGTAGTGGCCCACCTGGACCGTTGACCAGGCCGTGCGCAGGTTGCTCCAGGCCGCGCCGTGAGCAAAGGTGAGCGACAGCGGGTGGTTGAAGATGTCGTTTGTCGGCGTGATCGCCGCCTTCGCGAGCCAGAGCAAGGGGCCGAGCCCGATGACGACGAGCGCGACTAGCAGGAGCATGTGCGTGGCCCCGACTCCCCATCTCACCGATGGCCGCTTCCAGTCGCTGGGCGAGATCAGGCCCTGATTGGTCAACCCGGAGACCGGATTACGACGGCGACGGATCCGGGGCATTCGGTGCCCCGGAAGCATCAGGCCCTGGCTGCTAACGCTCTTGCTCGACTTCCGATGACGACGGATCCAGGGAGTGATCATTCGCTGCTCCAGGAACGAGTAGCTCGCAGATAGATGAGCGAGAATAGGGCCAGGAAAGCGGCAAGCATCAGACTGAGAGCGGTCGCATAACCAAAGCCTGAGCCAACAGAACTGCCAAAGGCGTACTGGTAGATAAGCAACATGACCGTCAAGGTCTTGTTGTTCGGCCCGCCTTGGGTGAACAGGTATGGCTCCAGGAAGACCTGAGCCGTCCCGATGATCTGCAGGATCAACGTCACCAGCATCACGCCGCGAAGCTGCGGCATGGTGATGTGCCAGACCTTCCGCCAGAGCGATGCTCCGTCAACTGAGGCAGCCTCGTAGAGCTCGCTGTTCACACCGATAAGGGCTGCCAAGTAGATGATCACCGTGCCGCCGGCATTGGCCCAGGTCGACTCGACCACGAGCGCCGGCATCGCCATCTGCTGCGACGACAGCCACGCGTACGGTCCCATGTGAACCCAACCCAGAATCGTGTTGAAGACGCCTGTCACGCTGCCGTCGTAGAACTCTTTCCAGAGCAGCACGGAGACCACCGGCGGGACGACGACGGGAATATAAGCCAAAGCAGAGTAGAAGCCGCGGTGGCGGCGAACCTCGCTCATCAGCACGGCGGCGACGAGCGGGATTGGATAGCCGAAGATGAGCGCGAGAAAGGCGAAGTAGGCCGTGTTCTTGACGGCGATCGGTAGCAGCGGATCGTGGATGACGTAGCGGAAGTTGTCGAGCCCCACCCATGTGTACGTGACGAGGTTGGGGGTCATCTCCATCGAGAGGAACACCGAGCGCACCATCGGGTACCACGAGAACGCTCCGAAGATGAGCAGCAGTGGTAGGGCGAACAGCAACGTGGTCAGGCCACCTGAACGCACCCATGTGACCGGCGTGCGGCGGCGACGATAGTGAACCCTCGCCCTTCCGGGCTCGGTTGCGCCCAGTGATCCGGCGCTCATATCGCTCGCAGTTGGGTTTGCCGTATCCATATCGTTCTCGGGGAAGTGGGCCGTAGAAAAGTCAGCGGGAAGCCTTGCGGCTTCCCGCTGACTTTACAGAGTCGATCCTAATCAGCTGTTGTTGATTGCGGTCTGAGCCGCCTTTTGTGCCGTGTTGAGCAGACCAGCGAAGTCTGCGTTCTTGTCCGTGAGGACGGCCTGAACGACTGCGTCGAGCGAGTGGTAGACATCCTGCGTCGCCACACCCGGCTCCGGAGCCAGCTTCTGCTTGAAGATGCCGGTCAGGAACGGCGCCATCTGGTCGCGCGGAACGTTGAAGTACGGCTTGATCCACGAGTTGGCCAGATCGAACTGCTTCTTGTTGAACACCGGGAACGTCGGAACGCCCACCGGCTGCTTGTTCGCAACCAACGTCTTCGCGTTGGCGATGGCCTGCGCCTTGTTGACCAGGGGCTGCTCGTAGAAGAAGTCAATCCACTTCATGCAAGCAGCTTTCTGGGCGGCGTTGGTCACGTACGGCGCGATTGCCGCCAGCGTGCCACCGCCCATGACGACGGCGGTTTTGTTGCTCGCCGTCGGGATCGGCGCGATGCCGTAGATGGCCGGATCGATGCTATCGGCCTGCACCATGTTCGTGTAGACGTCCGAGCCACTGATGAACATGCCGACGTTGCCAGCCGCGAAGGCCTGGTTGATCGTGCCCCAGCTGAGGTTGAAGTTGGAGCCCATCGAATTGTCATCCCAGCGCATCGCGTGCAGCAGGTTGCGTGCCTGGGTGATGTAGGAGTTGCCGGCGAGGGTCGCCTTTGTCTTCGACCCGCTCCCGCTCTCCACGCGCCCACCGAGGGAGTAAAGGTCTGTGGGCGGGATCCAACCGCCAGTGTTGTCAGAGGCGGCCATCTCGACGTAGCCGGGCTTGCCGGTCTTGTCGGTGATCTGCTTGGCATCCGCCTGCAACTCCGCCCAGGTTGTCGGAGGCTTGTTCGGGTCGAGCCCGGCCTGCGTGAAGAGAGCGCGGTTGTAGTGCAGCGCCTGCGCATAAGCCGCAGTCGGCAACGCGTAGACCTTGCTACCGACCTTTCCCTCCGCGATGACCGGTGGGTTGTACTTCGAGAAATACGGCAGTTTCTTAGCCAGAGCCGTGATGTCGGCGAGCTCCTTGTGCGAGCCGAGCGTTCTGGCGTCGGTGAAGGGAACGGTGAACACGTACGGCAGGGTCTTGGCCGCGAGCATCGGGGCGAACGTGTTCCCGAGCCACTGATACGGCACACCCAAGACCTTGATGTTCGGGTTCGCCTTCATGAACTGCTTGGCGCGCGTGTTCCACTGGGCGAACGCTGCGTTCGTGCTGCCCGGGATCAGCGAGACCACCTTGATCGTGACCTTTTTCGTCTTCGTGGGAGCGGCGCTCGAGGCCGAGGCCGCAACTGCAAGCAGGCTCGTCGCTACTACTAAGGCAGCGACGATCCTGACGCTTCGATTGAACTTCATTGTGTCCTTTCCTTTCCTTCGCTCCGGAATCTGTACGTCAAGTACGACGTCCCGTCGCCGGGCGAGTTAGGTTCCATGGCCCTGCTCCGCGACTCGGGGAATGGGATGCACTCGACCGGCCGTCGACTGAGTCCGGATAATCCTTAGCGCCGTTGCCGTCATTCCCGCACGCGTCACGCCGGCAAGCATGACAGATTCTGCAAATCGATGCAAGAGTCAGACGATTGCTTGCAGATTTGCTACTCGCCACCGCAGCTTTGTTCAGACGAGGTCGCCTGCCGTAGCGCTGTCATCGGCGAGCTGAGGGGGATATTCAGGGCACGGCGGTATCGATCGACGAGCTGTTTTTCGAGGCAGAGATCGGTGCCGACGCCTGAGGTCACCCTTGACGGCCGGTCGTGTCCGGATGGGATTCCTCTCCACATGCATTAGGCTTGCCGCATGGCGCGCAGGCTGGCCGAAGTAGCGAAGTACGCACACGTCAGCGAAGCTACGGTCAGTCGCGTCCTCAACATGAAGCCCGGGGTCTCAGAGGCGACACGCGCGGCGGTGCTGACAGCGCTCGATGTTCTCGGCTACGAGCGGCCGACTCACCTTCGCGGTAACCGCCCGCGTCTGGTCGGGCTCGTCCTCCCCGAGCTCCAGAACCCCATCTTCCCAGCCTTCGCCGAGGTCGTGGCCGACGCGCTGGCGAAGCATGACTTCACGCCCGTTCTCTGCACGAGGACCGGGGGAGGAATCGCGGAGTCCGCGTACGTCGAGCTGCTGTTGGCCCAGGAGGTTTCGGGCCTGGTCTTCTTCGGTGGCCAGTACCACGAGGCTGCAGCCAACCACGATCACTACCGTCTGCTCCACGACCGCGGTCTACCGGTGGTACTCATTAATGCCGCGTACGAGGACATCGGCTTTCCGCGAGTGTCGGTCGACGATCGCCATGCCGTCGACCAGGCACTGCGACACCTCGTCTCGCTTGGCCATGAGCGGATCGGTCTCGTTCTGGGGCCTGCCGACCACGTGCCCTCTGCTCGCAAGCTCGAGGCCTTCCAGGCCTCTGAGCGGATGCCGGAAGGCTGGGACGACGGGTTAGTCGCGCGAACGCCGTTCTCGCTCGCCGGGGGACAGGCTGCAGGCACCACGCTGATCGAGAAAGGTGCCACCGGCATCATCTGTGCCAGCGACATCCTGGCGCTTGGCGTCATCCGGGGTGCTCAGAGGTTGCCCCTGGACGTGCCCGGCGACGTCTCGGTCATCGGCTTCGACGACTCCTCTTTGATGAGCTTGACCGATCCTCCGCTGACCACTGTGCGCCAGCCGCTCACCGAGATGGGCCTGGCAGCCGTCGCCCTGCTGATGACCCAGATCAACGGCAGCGGGGTTTCTTCCGAAGAGCTCTTCTTCGAGCCAGAGCTCGTGGTGCGCTCGTCAACCGCGCCGGCTCGCGAGGCCAAAGGTGAACGTAGGCGGGCCGGCCTGCCGAGCAATCACCTAACGACCTGATCTCGGAGGTGTTTCCTCCTCCTCCACTCGGTCACCAGTGCTGAAAGCGCTTGCGGCTTTTTGCTCTATAGTTGCAAGCATGGCGCGCCGTCTTTCGGAGATCGCGACGAAGGTTGGGGTCAGCGAGGCCACGGTGAGCCGCGTTCTGAACGGCAAGCCCGGCGTCTCCGAAAGCACCCGCGCGGCTGTGCTGACGGCACTCGACGTGCTCGGCTACGAGCGGCCGACACAGCTGCGAGGCGAGCGCGCTCGCCTGGTCGGGCTCGTTCTTCCGGAGCTCCAGAACCCGATCTTCCCGGCTTTTGCCGAGGTTGTTGCCGACGCGCTGGCCAAGCGCGGCTTCACTCCGCTCCTCTGTACGAGGACGATAGGAGGAGTGTCGGAGGCAGCGTACGTCGAGCTTCTGCTGCAGCACCAGGTATCGGGTGTGATCTTCGCAGGCGGGCTCTACGCGTATGCCGAGGCTTCTCAGGAGCACTACAGGCGCCTGGTTACTCGCCGGCTGCCGACGGTACTCGTGAACGCTTCGGTGGACGCTCTCACCTTCCCGCATGTCTCGTGCGATGACGCAGTTGCTGTCGAGCAGGCGCTCGGTCACCTGCGAGATCTTGGCCACGAGCACATCGGTCTCGTTCTCGGCTCACCGGATCACATGCCCTCGAGGCGCAAGCTCGCCGCCTTCGCCGCGCAGCACGACGGAGAGGACATCGCCGACCGTGTGGAGCATACGATCTTCTCGTTCGAAGGCGGGGACGCCGCCGCGGCAAGGCTCATGCGGCGCGGCATCACAGGCCTCATCTGCGCAAGCGACGTGCTCGCACTAGGCGCCATTCGGGCTGCGCGGCGGCTTGGTCTGAACGTGCCCGACGACGTGTCGGTCATCGGCTTCGACGACTCCGCTCTCATGAGTTCGATGGATCCGGCCCTTACGACCGTACGGCAACCGATCGGTACCATGGGCCGCGCCGCCGTGTCCCTCCTGGTGGGGCAGATCGAGCGGACTAGCGTGCCGGCACAGGAATTACTCTTCGAGCCCGAGCTCATCGTGCGAGCATCCACGGCTCCGCTCCGCGATCGCCGGCACACCGTGGCCGCTTCCTCAGTCTAGGAAGCCGCCGGTCGGAGCAAGTGCCGGTCAGCAAGGGCTTGTTTTAACTTTGCAAGCTTCTGCGACTATCTTTCAATTTGGTGCCCGTCGAACGACTGGCCGATTCCGAGGCGCGCTCGGGAAGACCCAACTCCCAGAATCCACTATCTGGCCAATGGCCGAGATCGAGCACCGCGGGCCGCGAAACGACTCTCGATCGCACCTCTCCAACTACAGCAAGCGGCTGGCAGGTAAGGGGGCGGGCGTTCAGTGAGGGCGGGTGTTCAGGACGGCGGCACTTTTCACCGTCTCGCTCATGGACTGTAGAGCGCGCGCGAGGCTACTCCGACACCTTGGAAGGGGCAGACTCTTCGGCAGATGCTCGCAACGCCCCGCGACGAGTTGAATCCTCGCAGCGGTTTTCGCTGCTCGGCGCGGTCGCTACCCGACCAGGCGAGACAGGGGTAGACGAGGCATGGGCGGGCGAGGCGTCCCCTCGATTGCAAGGGAGTCGATCGGAAGCACGCCAACAGGTCAGGCGGTCGATCGCTACACGCTGACGAACCCCTCCGGAATCGTGGTCAAGGTGATCACCCACGGCGGGATCATCCAGGAGATCCTGCTCCCTGATCACGAGGGGCAGCCGGTGAACGTCGTCCTCGGCTTCTCGACGCCGAGCGCTTCGCGGTGAGTGGCCCGGGTCTGATCCCGACGGGCGATATCGAGCTCGTCGCCGGCACACCGCTCGACCTTAGCCAGCCGACGCGGATCGGCGATCGCATCGAGGATCAGTTCGAACAGATGCGGATCGCGCGGGGGTACGACTTCAGTTACGTGCTGAAGGATTCCGACTCCCCGGCACTCCTGGCGGCCGCCCACGTGGTCGAGCCTACGACCGGACGTGCGCTCGACGTCTACACGACAGAGCTCACGATCCACTTCTATTCGGGCAACTCCCTCGACGAGACACTCAGAGGCATCGGTGGGGGCATCTACCTCCAGAGGGCGGGCTTCGCCCTCGAGACGCAGCACCTGCCGGACTCGCCGAATCATCCAAGCTTCCTCGGGGCCGTCTTGCGTCCCGGCCAAGTGCTCAGGTCAACGACGATCTTTCGTCTTTCTGTGCCGAGCTAGGCGCTCTGCACCAGCAGCCCGCCGCCGGCGAGGCGATCTGGTCGCTCTGACAGCGAGAAACTAGCTCTGGATCAGAGCCCTGAGTGCGACTCGCTCAGGCTGCGATGGCCTGGTCGACGACGGAGAGCGTCAGCAGCTCGAGGAGGCTCGGAACGACCACATCTGCGTCCTTGAGGACCGCCGGGCGCCCGATGCCTACGGCGCCCATCCCGGCGCGCCGCGCGGCCTCGATCCCGGCCTCGGCGTCCTCGAAGACGACGCAGTGCTCTGGGAGGACGTTCAGCGTCTGCGCGCCGAGCACGAAGACCTCGGGATCCGGTTTCGCCCGCTCGACCCTGTGACCGTCGATGACCACGTCGAACAGACTGGCGATCTGCAGGCGCTCCAGGATTAGCGGGGTGTTCCGGCTCGCCGACCCGATTGCGGTCTTGACGTCCTTCGATCGGAGATGTCGGACGTATTCCGCGGCGCCCGGAAGAATCTCGCTTGTGTCCATTCGCGAGATGTACTCGACGTACCAGGTGTTCTTGCGAGTGGCCATCTCCTGTCGTGCCGGCTCGTCCGCGCTGACGTCACCGATCTCCAGGAGGATCTCCAGCGAGCGCATGCGGCTGACGCCCTTCAGCCGCTCGTTGTCCGTTTCCGTGAAGTCGAAGCCTTGCTCGCGGGCGAGCCGCTTCCAGGCGAGGTAGTGGTACTTCGCAGTGTCGACGATCACGCCGTCGAGATCGAAGATGGCGAGCTCCATGCGGCCGATCACGACAGCGCTGCCGTCTCGGGCAGCGAGATCGTGAGCGGCCCAGTCTCGGGCAGCGTGTACGACTGTTCTCCATCGTGGACGACGATCCGGCTCTTGGCGAGCGGCTCCACGGCTTCGACGGTCATCTCGTCGTGGCCTATCGTGAGCACGAGCTTCTGACCGCGATATGTGAGTGGCAGCCGAACACGTGACCAGTGCCGCGGCAGGCTCGGCGCGACGGTGATGCTGTCGGCGGAGCACCGGATACCGCACAGGCCGAGCACTGCCGACATCCAGGCGCCGCCGTTCGCGGCAGGATGCGTGCCCGCAATGTAGAGCGTCCCCACATACTGCTTGCCGTTACCGTCCAGGTCGATCGACGCGGTCTTCATGAAGTAGTCGTACGCCGAGTCGATCCTGCCGATCTCCGAGGCGACGAGCGAGTACGCGCACGAGCTGAGGCTGGACCCGTGCTCCGTCCGCGGCTCGTAGAACTCCCAGTTGGCCGCCTTGATGTCTCTCGAGTAGGCGCCGCGGAACAGGTAGAGCCCGAGGACGACGTCCGCCTGCTTGACGATCTGAGTCGTCGTTGCCAGGCCGTTGCCACCGCCAAGGTACTCATGGGGATGGAGCTTGCGGCCGAGGAGCTCTGGCAGCGAGACATCCTCGAGCGCCATGTACCCGTCGAATTGCGGAACGAGCGAGGTTTGTGGATCGGGCTCTGGGCGGTAGAGACGGGGAGCGATCTGGCGGATCGTCTCGAGGTCGCTCTGGAAGTCGAGCCGGCTCAGCAACGCTCGGGCGAGGACCGGGTGCTGCTGCTGTAGGTGTTCGTCGACCTGCAGGCACACGTCGAAGCAGTGTGCGGCCATCCAGTTCGTGTACGCGTTGTTGTTCACGCGCTCGTGGTATTCGTCCGGGCCCGTCACGTCGAGGATCTCGTAGCGGCCCTTGTTGTGGTTGTAGTACGAGCACGTCAGATAGAAGCGAGCGCACTCGTAGATGATTTCGGCGCCACCGTCAAGCAGCACGGAGTCGTCGCCGGTGACGGCATAGTAGTCCCAGATCGCGTACGCGACGTCGGCGCTGATGTGGTACTGCTTGTCGCGAAAGTACGTCCGCATCGGGCGGTCGGTGAAGACGTCGGTGACGTTGAAGAGGGTGCAGGCGTCGTCA
>Ga0182027_10013165_pt1 | contig 11564 bp, 13 predicted proteins | sample 712E1DmetaG_FD_121300 | JGI IMG/M metagenome (GOLD analysis project Ga0182027, IMG submission 121300) | Permafrost microbial communities from Stordalen Mire, Sweden - 712E1D metaG (Illumina Assembly) | ecosystem: Environmental > Terrestrial > Soil > Wetlands > Permafrost | place: Sweden...
AAATTGTTGATTCATAGTGAATCTCTGTTATTGTAACAATTTATTGTCGGGAAAAAATGATAACCTGTGGATGATCGTAGACAGTAAAGGATTCTTCGGCGAGATTATCTCTAAAATAAATACCAGGATAGGAACAATTTGAATCTATTTGAATGAACGAAGTTTTGAGTCCGGGATAGCCGTTGGAACCAATTAAAATACATTTTTTAAAAAAAGGCAGATAAACTCCAGGATAAGAATAAAAACTTTTGATTTGTTTAAACGACAACTGATTGTTAAATAGGTCTTTGTAAAATGAAGACATTGAAGGAAACATTGATGAGTTGTCAGTAATTGATTTCCAAAATCGACTGGAAGAAAAGATAATATAGTCAGATTTTTGAAGGTTTTGGTTGAGTAGCTTCCATTTGGCAGCGGTGTCAGGATCAGCAACATCAAGTTTGATTAAATTAAAGTTTTGGCTGTTACATTTGGAACTTAAATCCAAAGGCAATGAATCGTCCCAATATTCATAGGTCAATGAGCTTTGAGATGAGATATTTTGACAAATCCATTGTGATGCTTGGACTCGAGGATGAATTTGAAGATAAATATTTAAAAAAATAAAAGCATTGAAAATAATCAAAATGATTAAGAATTTTTTTAAAAAAAGATTGGAAATTGATTCAAAGCCGACGCCAGCAAAAAGAATTAGAAATGGATAAATAGGATAAAAATAACGCATATATTTGGCTAATTGGATTCCTTGATAACAAAAGATAAGAAGAATGAAGAAAAAAATAAAATGATAATGACTAGATTTTTTGATGCCTTTTAGAAAAAGAAAAGTGAGTACTGGTCCAAGGCCAAAAAAGAAAATAGTAATGAATGGGTGAATAAGAGGAATAGTGGAATACCATTGAATATTTGGTGGATATTGATACTGACCGGTAATCATTTGGTTGGCAGTATTAATAGAATTAATAAACCCTTGAGACAATCCAAAAAGACTATTGAAGGCATATGGTTGAAAAACTCGAAAACTAAGACAAGTTACTAACAAAAAAGATAAGGGCAAAATTATCCGTTTAAGTTTGGTTGATTTGAAAAATAAAAATAGAAGAAAAAGAGGAAGACTAATAATTAGAGAAATTTTGCACGAAAGACTGATTCCAAAAAAAAGAGCTGATAAAAATAAAAGTCTAAAATGATTTTTTTTAATAAATTTTATAAAAAGAAAAATAGTTAGGGTACTAAAAAAGACAGTAAAAGTATCAACGGTAAAAAAATGGGAAAGTTGGATAGGAAGAACAGCTAAAGCATAAAAGAAACAAATGAGAATGGTAGTTTTGGTTTTGAGTTTAAGAAAACGACTTAAAAAATAGAGGATTAAAATGGTGCCAGTATCAAAAACTGCAGAGACTACCCTGCCAACTAAAAAAATATAGTCATAAGAATTAAGTGAAAATAAATTACCTAAAATACGAACAATTAATAGGGGGAGAGTGCCATAAGCGTAGAAATCGTAATTTTGATTGGCAGGATTGAGAGGAGAATGTTGACTATCAAAATAATTAAAAATATTTTGAGGCAGTTTAATATCGGAAATAACCATAGTTAGAAATCTTTCATCAGGGTGAAGATGTTGGCCTTGGTCCCAATTAATTCCAAAAATTCGCAAAACAAAAGCAATAATTAAAATCAAAAATAAAAATATCTGATTTATTTTATTTTTCATAAGTTATTTTTTTTAAAAATTCGAATAGTGGAATTATCAAAAACAGACCAGGTTTCTTCGGCATTTTGGGAGTTTAATAAAAAACTATTATTGGTTGAAAAAGTTTTTAATGAAGAAAAATTTAAGTTTCCGGAAAAAAGTTTTTGATAATAATCTTGAGAAATAGGAAAATAGAAATTATTTTGATTTTTGAAAACCCGGCGAGAAGGAATAAAAATATAATCACTATTTTTAATTAATGATTTTAGGTTTTCTTGTTGTTCAAATGATTGATCTAATTGATAAAAGTCAAAATTAGAAACATTTATTTTTGAATTTGCCAAAGGTAAATCGATAACGTTACCAGATTCTGATAAAACTTGTGAATGGGGCGGAATATTTTGATTAATCCAATTAGAGGCTTGAATGCGAATATCTGGTTGAAAATAAATTCTGAAAAAATAAATTCCTGGCAAAAGACAAATCAAAATTAAAGTTGTTTTTAAAAAAGTGTTTTTGATTTTTTGAATAAAATAGACACTTAAAAGAGGAAAAATAAAAAAAATTGGAGACATAAAACGAGTCCATTTGACAAAAAGCTGCCCTTGGTAAAGAAAAAAAATGATACTAGAAATTAAAACTAAAAAAATATTTTTTGATTTTTTAGGTAAATTAAAAATTCCAAAAAAAGAAAATAATAGAATAAATACTCCGTTGGTGTATGGGAAAATTTTTTCAAATTGAAAAACATAGGGGATGGTACCGATGAACTGACGAGTATAAAAAATCGGTGTTTGGCCATTGGCAACACCGATTTCATAAGACATAGATGATTTAAATGAATTGAAATCTAAAAAATTATAAGGAGAAAAAATAAAAAAAACTAAAACAGTAAAAACAGAAAATAAAAATAATCTAATAAAAAATTTAGACAAATTTTTATTTTTTAAAAAAACAAGAAAAAGGCTTAAAAAAACGGGGAGTAGAAAAATGGCGGCGGAAATTTTGGTGGCCAACCCAATACCAGAAATAAAACCGGCTAAAAAAAGAAATTGAAATTTGAGTTTTTCTAAAATTTTTTGAGAGAGATAAATATTGGCGGCAAAAACAAAAATTAAGATAGATTCTGTAGTTCCAAAATGAGAAAGTTGAATTAGACCAGGAGTAAAAATAATTAATAAAGCAAAAATAAATGAAGAGGTTGTAGATTTAAAAAGTTTGAGACCAATGAGATAAAAAATAAAAATGGAAAGGCTAGAAAAAAAAGCTGACCAAAATCTGAGAGTAAAAACTATAGAGGAAAATTGATGTTGAGGAGTAGTGAAGAATGTAAGAAATAAAGGAAACTGACCATAAGCAAAAAAATGAGGATTAAGAGAAGACGAAGACATTTGAAAAACAGCCGAAGCCATATTGTTTTCATCGGGATGGAAAAAATAACCATTACCCCAATCAAGACAATAAAATCGAGAAAAAATCGTTAATAAAACTAACAAGAAAACAGGTAAAATCTTGGTTAATCTAGACAACATAGATGACGCTGATCATCATCAGACCCCAAAGTAAAATAGCTAGCAGTAAGGGAATATCTGTAGCAATAATTTTTTCCGGTCTTTCACCTTCTTGCATTTCAAAAATAACTTGACCATAACGCATAATGCCAAAAATTACCGGCAATAAGGTGATCATATACCATTTTCGATCTAAGGCTTTGGGAAAATTTTCAAGTAAAAAATTATGGAAAATACCTTGAAAACTAACCGGTTCAGCAAAAAAAGTAAACATGGCATAAGTAATAAGAGTACAAACGGCAAACATAGTAGTATAAAAGTTGAGCAAATTTTTACCATAGCCAGCAAGCGAAGCTCGAGTAGTAACTCCAGTGTTGCCAAGTTCACTTCGACGTTTACCGCTAGCTAAAAATAGAGACAAAAAGATAACAGTCAACATTATCCAAATTGGAAGATGATACCCGGTGGCAATTTCGCCCGCATAAGCCCTAATAATAAAGAATAAAGCAATACCGATAATATCAATAACTGCTTTTTTCTTGAGGAGTAATGAATAAGAATATTGAAGAATAATGAAAACTAATGAACACAATAGAAATCCTAAATTAACAAAAGCGGCAACAAAAAGTCCTAAAAACATAAGACTGAATGCTACAAAAATAGCTGAAGAGGGGGAAACATCACCGCGAGCAATGGGACGGTTTTTTTTGACTGGATGAAGACGATCCTTATTAGCATCAACAATATCATTGATGAGATATGAAGATGAAGAAAGTAAACAAAAAGTGATAAAGCCTAATAGACTGGCATTAAAAACAACCGGATTGAATAATTGACCATTGAGAATAGCAGCAGCAAATAAATTTAAATTTTTAATCCATTGAATGGGTCGAAGAGCTTCAAAGATGAAAATTAATTTTGTTTTTTTATGACTGACCATAACTATAGCTATATAATAACAAAATTTAAGGTAAAAATGAGATTTATTTAATCTTTTTGAAAAAAGAAAACAGCACAAGCAAGAGACAAAACTGCTACGAAGATTAATAAGAAAGTGGGAGTAGTGCTACCAGTTTTAGGCAATTGTGAAGAGTTTAATTGGTCGGTAGGAGCTTGAGTAACAGCAGATTCGACATCTTCTGAAGTTGGTTCTAATGTTGGTTTTAAGGTGGGTTTTGAGGTTGCAGTTGGAGCCAAAGTTGGAGTATTGGTTGGGGTGGGAATTTTGGTTGGAATAACTGTTTTACTTGAACTTGATGCAGAGAATGCAGGTTGTTCTTCGGCAGCTAGAACAATAAAATTGTGACTGATAGTTTGATTATCGGCGGTGGTGATAGTAATAGTATGTTCTCCTGGGGTAAGATTGCTGGGAGGAGACCAATTCCAGCTACCATCGTCATTAACAGTGATTTCCCCAGTATAAGCTACTGATGATTCAACTTTTACGCTTAATTTTGTGCCAGCAGGGCCAGTTCCAAAAAAATCTGGTTTTTGAGAAGAAACAGTTTCATTGTCTTGGGGGTTGCTAATGGTCAAATTCTTTTCTGCTGGGGTAATGGAAACTTCTGGGATAATACCAGAAGAAGTTTGATCAATATCTGACTCATCAGCAGAAAGGCGGTTTTGACCCAAAATAATATCTTCAACTGGATCGTTTTTTGAAGTAAGATTGGAAACTTGAGTTTGAGACTGATCTGAAGCGATAATAACAATATCTTCAGTTAAAACATCAGTAGTATTAAACCAATCTGTTTGATCTTGATTAAAACTAGAACTTAGGGGAATATTCCAATTTCCTGATGAAGTAATAAACGATGATAAAGATGAGGCTCCAGGAATATTGAGATAAATAATGCCTTCAGTTGCAGGAGTTTTATCGGGATTTAAAACTTTTCCCCAGGCTAGATTGGAGGAAGGAGGAGAAGTATTCGGTTTTTGAGCTGTTTTAAAAGTGTAACTTGAATTTTCAAAGGTCTGGCCACCAACAATAGGAATAAAATTGTATTCGGTATCTTCAGTTAGGCTAGGAATATCAAAATAATGAATTTTATTGGCAAAAGGATTAATTGAAGTATTGGTAAAGCGGACATCATTGATAATAAGATCGTTTATTTTTAAATTGGCGAGACAATCACTATTGGTAGTGAAAGAAATACTGACAGAATTGTAGCTAATATTAGTAACTTGGGGATTGATGGGCTGACAATCAGTGCTGGCTTTGGTAATAGGATTGGCGTTTTTGTTGCTCAAAATAACACCAACAAAAATAGCTACTAATAAAAGAACTAAACCAAGAAATGTAGGAAAATGTTTTTCTTGGTGCATAATTAGGGTTGGGCGCTAGATGAAGAATTAACAGGTAGAGGTAACTGATTGGAATACTCCGGACGCGATTCAACTTGTTGGATGATACTGGTATCTAAATTGGGATTTATTGGATTTAAAAGATTTGATTTTTGGACTTCTTTTATGGGACCCATGAGATTGTTATAGCTCTTTTGAACGATAACAATAAAAATTGTAATAAAAGTAAAAAAAGCGATGAAGAGAAAGTAAAAAGAGATTTTAGTTTTTTTCATTGCTAGAATTTGAATAAAATAAATTACTGGATAAACTCAGGTTGATTTGATTAGACGGGAGAGATTCTTTTTCGGAAGTTTTTGAATCGATTTGATTAATTTGAATATTGGTAATATCGACTAAGCGCCGATTTTGGAGAATTTTTTTAATCAGGTCAAGTGACTGAGGGTAAGAAGCAACTCCGGAAAAATAAAGAGCGAAAGTGTTTGAAGCACTGGAATTTTTTTGAGAATTAGTGGAAGAACTATCTGAAGAATCGTTTAAAACAAAATTAATATTTTTAATATCAACAGAAGAAAGATTGGCCATGGAATAAAAATTATTAGCTGCCTGATAAAATCTTGGATTGTCTGGAAGACCAGAAGCAATAATCTGATATTTCTCCTGAGCATCCGAATAAGCGGCTTGAGCAATAAGAATACTGTTAATTTTGGCTTTTGACTGACTAATAAGTAGTTGTTTGGAATTGATTTCGCCAATAAGTTTGGAAATAGCAGAAGCAGTTGGTTGGATAGCAAAAAATAAAAACATAGCAATGAGAGCAAAAGTAGCTCCGATTTCCAGATATTTCATGAACTTTTTATTTTCGGCCTGTTGACGGACGTAACGATAAAGCGGCTGGAGCTGGGACCAACTAGTTTTCTCGATCATGACTTGGAAGTTGAATTTTTAAAGGTGATGGAAATAGAAATAGAATAAGAGTTTTCTTTATCTTTTTTTTCGATTTGATTGATATCAACATTTTGAATGGCAGGATTTACCATAAGATTACTGATGAAGCTGACAATTGATTCTTCACGAAAGGCGGTAAGGGAAGCATCTGCTGAAATAATATTGGAGACTCGATCTTTTTTAATTGAAAGATTGTTATAGACAATATCACTGGGAGTGCCGTTTATTAGTGAAGTAATTTTTTGAGTATAATCAGGTTGATTAGCATAAAAGTCCTTGATAGTTTTTAATTTTTGTTGAAAGACAGTAAATTCCTTTTCAAAATCTTGAGTACTTTCGAGAATTGTCTGCTGTTGACGAAGAACTTCAGAAAGGTCGGAATTTTTGCGATCAAGCCAAAAACGAGAAATAAATGCGGAAACCACAATTAATTCGGTGAGAACAATAACCCAGCGGCCGACTGTAGTCAGCCAATAAAAAAGACGGGAAATAAATGAGTTGGGATTTTCCGCCTCTGGCAACAAAGAAAGTTCTTTTTTTCCGGCCATATATTCAGTATATATGACTATTTACGGAAAACAAAACCTGTGAATTTATTAAAATATCGTTGGTAATCGTGAAATTCTTCAATTTTTAGTAATTTAGCAGATAAACCATAAATAAACAGACCAATAAGTGAAGAAATGAGTAGAACGGCAATAACATAAATAGTTTTGCTGGTGTCAAGAATAAAAATATCTAAAAGTTTTAAACTGCCCCAAGATGATATACCCAAAAATAGTGAACAAAATAAAATTTTATTAATTTTTTTGATAACAAAGGGCCAATCAACACCATCAACAGAATGAACAAAACGAGAAAGGAGACCGACAAGTTGAATAATATTTCCAATAGTGGCACTAATAGCTAAACCAATGATCCCTAAATTGGTGAAATTAACAAAGTAAAAACTGAAACAGATATTAGAAATTAAAGAAATAAAAGAAATTCGAAAGGGAGTTTTGGTATTGTGTAGGGCATAAAATGCTCTGATTAAAATTTGGATAAGAGCTTGACAGAGAATGGCAGGAGTGAGAAAAGCGAGAATTTTGGCGGTAGTAAGAGTAGCTGACCAGGGAAACTGACGAGAGCCAAAAAGGACACGAATAATAGGAATACGCTCGACTAAAATTAAAATAGTCACAGGAAGGGCGATGAAAAGGCTTTGAATGGAGATTTTGGAAACGGTATCCCGAAAAGTATTAAGCTCGTTAAGAGCGATATTTTTGGAAAGAATTGGAAGTGAGGCTTGACCGACAGTGGTTCCAAAAATACGACTAGGCAAATACATAAACTGAAGAGCCAAATTTAGAAGAGAAATTGATCCAGCCGAAAGAGAACTAGCAAAAAAGAGAGTAACAGTATTTTCAATTTCACCCAGTCCTAAGGATAAACTACGAGGAACCATAAGGCGGAAAACTTCTTTGACACCTTTTAATTTTGATTTGATAACCGGCGAATATTTAAACCCCTGTAGTTTTAGAGTGGGAATCTGAATGGCAAAATGGAAAAAAGCGCCGATAACGGCACCATAAACTGGACCATAAATACCAAAAATAGGAGCTAGAACAAAAATGCTAATAATAATAAAAATGTTGTAAACAATGGGGGAAAGAGCTGGCATCAGAAAAACTTGATGAACTTGAAGGATACCGGTAATAAAATTGCTCAAAAGGAAAAAAACCTGAGCAATTAAAAGAATTCTAGTGAGATTAACCATGAGACTGATCTGATCAGGGGAAAAACCAGCAGCAATAATTTGGGTTAATGGTTTGGTAAAAATTAAAACAATAATGGAAATAATTAAAAAGGCAATTGAAAGAATATTGATGACACTGGAACCAATAAGATCAGCTTTTTCTTTGTCTTTGTGAAGATAACTGGAAAATACTGGAATAAAAGAAGCTGATAAAGCGCCGGTAACTAAAAGTTTAAAAATTAAATCGGGAATACGAAAAGCAGCATTGTAAACATCAAGATCGAGGACACAACATTTGAAAAATTGAGCATATAAAAAACGACTGCGAAGAAAACCTAAGATAGCTGATATACCAAAAGTAATGGCTAAAACAAGCGATGCAGAAAGAATAGTGGATTGTTTTCTTTGGCTGAAAAGATGGATTTTTTGTCGAAGACCCATATGTGTATTATAAATTCTTGTAAATGTTTGGTATATAAGATAGAATACTTCTCATGCCAATCAGTTTATCTGCAAAAAAATCATTAAGAAAGTCCTTGAAAAACCACAAGGAAAATGCTGTATTTAAGAATACTCTTAAAAAGACAGTTAAAAAGTTCTTGGTCAAACCAAGTGCTGATTCTTTGAAAGAAGTTTATTCTGTATTAGATAAAGCAGTAAAGAAAAATGTTTTTCATAAAAATAAAACTGCCAGACTCAAATCGGAATATGCAAAAAGATTGTCTGGAAAATCAGTTGCTAAAGTTGCGGTTAAAGCTAAAAAAGTGAAAAAGGGAAGTAGAAAAGTAGCCAAGTCAAAAGTAAAAAGTAAAAAAGTGTAAAGTCTCTAGGGTTAGGGTAAAATCTGATATGGATAAATTCTTTATAACTACTCCTATTTATTATATTAATGATGTGCCTCATATTGGCCATACATGCACTACGGTAGCGGCTGATATTATTGCCAGATTACATAAAAACTTAGGTGAAGAAGTATTTTTTTTGACTGGAACCGATGAACACGGTCAAAAAGTGGCCGAATCGGCTCAAAAAGAAAATTTAACTCCAAAGGAATATTGCGATAAAATTTCTCCACGATTTGAAGAAGCTTGGAAAAATTTAAATATAAGTTTTGATTTTTTTATCAGGACTACCGACCCAAGACATGAAAAAATAGTAGCTGAAATGCTACAGAAAATTTACGATAGTGGAGATGTTTATAAAGATGAATATGAAGGTTTATATTGTGTCGGTTGTGAAAAATTTTTAACAGAAACAGATTTAGTTGATGGACATTGTGGACTTCATCCTCCAGAAAAAACAGTATCAAAAAGTGAAGAAAATTGGTTTTTTAAGTTAAGTAAGTATGTTCCTGAAATTATTAAATTAATTGAAAACGAAAAAACAAACTATATTTTTCCAGAGGGTAAAAAGGCGGAAATTTTGGCAAAACTTAAGGCTGGGGTAAAAGATATTTCATTGTCCCGCGAAAATGTGGAATGGGGGATTGAGGTACCTTGGGACAAGAAGCAAACAGTTTATGTGTGGTTTGATGCTCTGATAAATTATTACAGTGCGACGCAGTTTGTGGAAGGGAAAAAAGATTTCTGGCCTGCAAATGTACATCTACTTGGTAAGGAAATTTTGTGGTTTCATACGGTCATTTGGCAGGCAATGCTGTTATCAGCTGGAATTGAATTGCCTAAAAAAACTTTTATTCATAGTTTCTATATGATTGATGGACAAAAAATGTCCAAATCGTTAGGAAATGTAATTTCACCACAACAGTTGATTGATTTATTCGGAGTAGATGGAACTAGATATTTGATCGCTCGATCTTTCCCTACTGAAAATGATAGCGATGTAGGCATTGAAAGATTTAAAGAAAAATTTAATGCTGATTTGGCTAATAATTTGGGGAATTTGGTGTCAAGAATAACGAAGTTGACAAAAGGAATAGAGACAGTGAAAACAGAAAATAAAATTGATTTAAAATTTATTGAATTGATTGATAATTGTCGATTTGATGAAGCAATTAATTGGATATTTGAAAAATATATTAATCCGTCAAATATTAAGTTGAACGAAGTAACACCATGGAAATTGGAAAAAACAGATCCAAAAAGGGTTGAGGTGTTGGAATATTGTATTAACAATATCAAAGTAGCTACTAGTTATTTGAAACCAATAATGCCCCAAGTGACTGAAAAAATCGAAAAATGTTTGGAAAATAAAGTTAAATTATTGGACTCGCCGTTATTTCCGAGAATTTAATTAGATGATAGATACACACGCTCATTTGGATGAAATATTGTGCGACACTCGAGGTGGTGTAAAGACAATAATTTTGGCGGCTTCAGATATCGAAGATTCAAAAAACAACCTAAAATTGGCCAAAAAATATAATTTTTTATTGCCAGCAATAGGGATTCACCCCCAGTCCCCTTCCGTAGAAGAGGTAGAGAAATTGGAAAAGTTAATTGATAATAAAGTGGTGGCAATTGGCGAATGCGGAATGGAGTTTGTGGGTGATTATAATCAAAAATTACAGGAGGCTTGTTTTAGAAAACAAATTGAATTGGCACAAAAATATAAGTTACCATTGATAATTCATGCCAGAAAAGCAGTGGATGAAGTGGTAGAAATTTTAAAAGAATATAAAAATATTAACGGAGTATTTCATTGTTATGCCGGGGGTAAAAAGAGAATTAATAAAGTTTTGGAGTTGGGATTTTATCTTGGAATTGATGGAAATTTGACTTATGAAGATGGACTTATTGATGTAGTAAAAAATATTCCAAAAGAAAAATTAATTTTGGAAACTGACTGCCCATATTTGACACCAATCCCCTTTCGAGGGAAAGAAAACAAACCGGCATACGTGAAGTATATTTACGAAAAAGTGGCGGAAATTTGGGGAATGAGTTTTGAAGAAACGGAGAAAATAATTGATGAGAACGCGAAAAAATTATTTAAGATAGTCTGAAATAATTGTCTCCAATTCTTTGATATTGGGGTAGCGATCGACAAAAACCGTTTCTCCGTCAATGAGTAAGACAGTATTACCTTGAATTCCCATAGAATAAATTCGAGACATATCTTTGATATATTCTGGGTCATAGTCAATTTGAAGACGACGACAAAGAGTTTCAATATCAGTAAAAAGTTGTTTGCCTTTTGGGCTACCGCGATCGAATAGTTGTATTCTCATTTTTTAATATTGGTTCTAAGGTCGGATAACGAGCTTCATTAATTTCATCTTTAGATAAAAAAGGTAATGGTTTGGCCAATGCTTTGTCTAAATCTGGATTTCTTGGAGGTTGTTCTTTTGGTGACATTTTATTGAAAAAATTTAATAAATGTTTATATTATATTTTACCGAGCAATA
>Ga0182027_10013166_pt1 | contig 11563 bp, 16 predicted proteins | sample 712E1DmetaG_FD_121300 | JGI IMG/M metagenome (GOLD analysis project Ga0182027, IMG submission 121300) | Permafrost microbial communities from Stordalen Mire, Sweden - 712E1D metaG (Illumina Assembly) | ecosystem: Environmental > Terrestrial > Soil > Wetlands > Permafrost | place: Sweden...
ACACCAGATTGATCAGTTGCAATCTGCAGATCAATTCCTCCTGCACCACCCATTGAACTAAACCTGCCCTGAACATATCCTCCTGCTAGAAGCGCAAGATCTCTTGGACTAATCCTATGTACCATAAAAATACTAATAAAACTCCTCTTAAAAACCATTACTATAAGCCATAACATACATCCAAAAGCAATCTTTAAATAAACTCATAATTTAATATTATCATTATCAATAAAATAAAAAGGGTTATAATGAGGTTATAAGAGAATAAATAAAAATAAATGGCAAAAAAAACAATAGTTATAAGTCTTGGTGGAAGTATAATTATTCCAGATAAAATAAATACCAGAGTTTTAAGAGAATTCAGGAGAATAATTCTTAAAAATACCAAAAAATACAAATTCATTATAGTGTGTGGGGGTGGAAAAACAGCAAGAAATTATATAAAAGGTCTGGAAAATGAAGAAATAAAACAAAAAGAATTCTTTGAGTGCCTTCTCGGAATCTCAGCAACAAGGCTTAATGCAAGATTTATGACTTATTTCTTTGGCAGAGACGCTAATTCCGGAATGCCGCATGATATGAAAGATATTGTTAACCTTCTTAATAAGCATGATATTGTTTTTTGTGGTGCACTCAGATATGCAAAAAATGAAACTTCAGACTCAACTTCGGCAAAACTAGCCAGATATTTTAATACAGATTTCATAAACCTAACAGACATTGCAGGATTATATGAAAAAGACCCAAAAAGATACAAAAGTGCATTGTTTATTCCAGAAATATCACACAAGAAATTTTACAAAATAGCAAAAAAGATAAGATTTAAGCCAGGCCAGCATTTTGTCCTAGATGCAAAAGCAGCAAAAATAATAAAAAAATATAATATAACAACTTATCTTCTAGGGCCTGAAATGAAAAATTTGGATAATTTATTAAATAACAGGCATTTTACTGGAACTGTTATTGAAAAATAAACATGATAGTTCTAAAAACAAAAGACTTTATTTTGAGGCGCCCGAAGATAAGCGACTTAAAAAGTTTCCATAAAAATAAAAATGATCCAGTAATTGCTAAAAATATGTTTAGACCGATTTATCCTCTTTCTATAAAGCAGGCAAAAAAAGATCTATTAGAATTAATTAAAGATAATAAGAAAAAAGAGAATGATGTATTCATGATTGATATAAACGGGAATGCAATAGGCATGATAGAATTATTTGAAATTATACCAAATCATAAAGCAAAAATAGGTTATTGGGTTGGTAATAACTATAGAGGTAAAGGCATTGGTACAAAAGCATTAAAATTAATGACAAGGTATGGATTTAAAAAATATAATTTGAAAAAAATAACTGCAAATGTTTTTATTTATAATAAAGCATCAGCTAAAGCCTTAGAGAAAGCAGGTTTTAAGCTAGAGGGTATTCTAAAGAAAAATAGATTAAAAAACAATAAATATATAGATGATAAGTTTTATGCTATACTAAGATGATAATTAATTCAACAAACCTTCAGGAAATAAGAAATGCTATTCAAAAATCAAAAAAATGCCATAATGAAGGTTATAATAACCATTATAGAGGTTAGCTCTAATAAGACTTTATTTGAATCCTAAAAATATTTAAGCTATATAATTATTAATGATATTATGAAAAAAGAAATAATAAAAATTATAAGAGAAACAGAAAAAAAGCATAAAGTAAAGATACTGTGGGCAATAGAATCTGGGTCAAGAGCATGGGGTTTTGATTCAGAGGACTCAGACTATGATATCAGATGCATGCACATAGGAAGAATAGATGCTTATATTGGATTATTTAATCCACCCCTACAAATTAATCTTATTAAAGAGAATTTAGACCTTGAGAGCTGGGACATAAAAAAATTTGTAGAGCTTAGCTTTAAATCAAATCCACAAATTGCAGAATGGTTAAGAAGCCCTGTTATTTATATTGATTCGCCCATAAGGAAAAAATTCAAGAAATATTTTGATGAAGGGTGTTCTTTAGAATTCTTAAAGCAACATTATATTAGAATGGCAAAGCAAAATTATGAAAAATATATGGGAATTGGAAAGTCTCATTCATGCAAAAAATACTTATATGTTTTGAGAGGTATTGCCTGCGCAAGATATATAGAAAAAGAAAAGAAGCTTCCTCCCTTACCTTACAAAAAAGTCATTTCCTACTTGCCAGAATATGTACAGAACTTTTTTGAAAAATGCGTTATTCAGAAAAATACAACAGAGAAAGCTGAAATACTTGTAGACAAAAAAGTAACTGATTTTATTGAATCATCATTAAATGAATCATTTAGTAAAGTTGACACTAAGTTTAAGAAAACCGAAGAATTAAATAGATATTTAGTTAAAACAATTAAAGAAAACTCAAATACACCGAAAAGTATTTAAGCCTGACAATTTTATCTTAACCATATACCCCCTAGGATTGCACTGCAAACCTAGGTTTTTATTTTTTAGATAGTTTTATTAATTTCTTATTTCTTAGTTGTTAATGAAAATGAAAGAAGAGAATAAGGAAAGAGTAATGATATTTATAGATGGAAGTAATCATTATCATATCATAAAAGATATGTTTAAAGGTTCAAAAAAGATGATAGATTTTGATTTTGAAAAATTTATCAAATATATTGCTAAAAATAGAAAAATAATCAGGACTTATTATTACAATGCTCCTCTGGATATTAGTTTTAACGAAGATGCTTATAAGAAACAACAGAAATTCTTCGATAAATTAATGAGAATTCCTAATTTTAATTTAGTATTGTGTAGATTGCAGAAACAAAAAATTAATGGAAAGACAATTTATTTAGTAAAAGAAGATGATATTCACCTAGCAGTTGATATGGTAAAATTAGCTTATAATAACGCATATGATACTGCTATCTTAGTCTCAAGTGATGGAGATTTTGTACCTGCAGTAAAAGCAGTAAAGGAAATAGGGAAAAATGTTGAAAATATAGGTTTTGAAACAAAATTTTCTTATCACTTAAAAAGCGAATGTGATAAATTTATTAATCTTAAAATAAAAGAAATTGAAAATTTCTTTACGAAACAAGATGATCCTTCAAACAACAAACCTAAATGAAATAAGAAATGCTATCCAAAAAGCAAAAAAAGCAAACCAGGTAGAAGAAATAGTAGTAAAAGCAGGAGATGAAGAATTCAACAGAAAAGTCTTGGAAATTAAAGGAGTCAATATTCTGTTGGGAACAGAAATTCACGAAAGACGTGACAAACTAAAACAAAGAGATTCTGGCTTAAATGAATTTTTATGCAAACTTGCAAAAAAGAACAACATAAAAATTGCAATTGACATAAAACGATTGCAAAAATTAGATAAAAAAGAGAAAGCAAAAGCTCTTGCAAGAATTATTCAAAATATCAGGCTATGCAAAAGAACAAAAACAGATATTATTTTCTGGCCAGAAAATATTTTCAAAAGCCAGGATATAATGGCTTTTATTACAACATTAAAAGGAAGCACAGAGCAGGGGAAAATAGCTAAATCATAACTATCTTTTTTCATTACCATAAGATTTAAGTATATACTGCCTTTTTAATATTATGAAAATAGACCAATTAAGTCCTTATCGGGGTGATGTTTTCTTAATAAGAGTGAGTCAAGAATCTACTTTTCCAGATTTTGCCAATTTAGTAAACAGGCATTATAGGGATTTTTCAAGATCAAATACTCAGTTCAGAAAAGTTGATGGAAATGGTGATGGAATATCCTTTTTAATTGAGACAACTATGGGAACCCCCCTACTAGAACTTACTTTAGCAGGTGCGCAGGAAAGCAGATTTTTGTATATTGAAAGAAAAACATGTCCAGAGCAAACATTCAGGGAATTCTATATGCATTTCGAAAACCAGCTCCCAACTCCAACTGATTGGGTAATATAATACTAATCAGGAAATTAGACAAAAAAAGATCTTTGATTTTTTGTAGATAAAATCTTCAATTCGAATGATTTATAAAACTCCTCTTTCTATAGTTTATATCAAACTCAAGCGATTAAAAAGATAATAAATAATTATTTTAAGCCAATTTACTTGGTTTTAAAATAACAAATTTAAATAACCTGAAAGGTTAACTTACTCACATGGCAAAAGAAGCAAAACAACAAGACATTGAAACACAAAAGCTAATCGAATCTCTTTCACCAAATGAAAGAAAAATCTTACCATTCTTAAAAGAAGGAAGTTTTGAAAAAATATCAGATAAAGCAGAACTTGATAAAACCTCTACTTTAAGATCCCTGGAATTCCTTTCAAATAAGAATATAATAAAATTGAATTCTAAACAGCAGGAAATAATAGAACTTGGGATAAATGGCTTATTATATGTAAAACAAGGGCTTCCAGAAAGAAGATTGGCTAACTTAATTTCTGAAAAAAATTCTTTACCACTCTCAGATGCAAAAAAGCTTTCCAAATTAAATGACAATGAATTTAAAGCAGCACTTGGAGCATTAAAGAAAAAAGCACTAATTAACTTGATAAATCAAAATATTATCTTGACAGGAAGAAAAGAAGAATTAATTGAAAAGACTCTAGAGGAAAAATTCCTTGAAAGCCTGCCTAAAGACTCTAAGATTCTTAAGCCAGAAGAAAAATTTGCATTGAATAGTTTAAAATCAAGGAAAGATATAATTGATATTCAAACTAAGAATATCATAGAGTTTGTGATAACTCAATTAGGCGGGGAGTTAATGAAAAAAACCCTTGATACAAAAGAAATGATTGAGAGTGTAACACCTGCTTTAATAAAAACCGGTGCCTGGAAAGGCAAGAAATTCAGGAGATATGACATTTACAGCCCTGTTCCAAAAATCTATGGTGGCAAAAGGCATTTTGTGAATCAATCTACTGATTATGCAAAAAAAATATGGCTTGAAATGGGCTTTAAGGAAATGACAGGAAATTTAGCAGTTTCAGGTTTTTGGAATTTTGATGCATTGTTTACTGCCCAAGACCATCCTGTTCGGGAAATGCAAGACACTTTTTTTATTAAAGATAAAATTGCAAAACTTCCAGATAAAAAAATAATTGAAGAAATAAAAAAAGCACATGAAGGAAAAATAAAGGGCAGCAGAGGTTGGGAATATGAGTGGCATGAAGAGCCTGCCAAGTCAGTCTTATTAAGAACACATACAACCTGCTTATCAGCACAAACATTAAAAAAAATAGCAGATAAAAAAGAATTTCCAGCAAAATATTTTGCACTCGGAAAATGTTTTAGGAATGAAACAATAGATGCTACACATGGTTTCCAGTTTAATCAAACAGAAGGAATTGTGATCGATGAAAATGCAAATTTTAGGCAATTAATAGGTTATTTAATAGAGTTCTTCAAAAAAATGGGATATGATAAAATAAGGATAAGGCCAAGCTATTTTCCATATACAGAGCCTAGCCTGGAAATTGAAGTTTGGCATCCAACATTTAAAAAATGGTTTGAACTCGGAGGAGCAGGAATGTTTCGCCCTGAAGTAACAATTCCATTTTTCGGAAAACATGTTCCAGTCCTAGCTTGGGGTCCTGGCTTTGACAGGATCATTATGGAATTCTTCAATATAACTGACTTTCGGGATATTTATGGAAACAATATAAATAAACTTAGAGAAATGAAAATGTGGGGGAAATAAAAATGGAACAAATTAAAATCAATAAAAAATGTAAGGAGGTCTACAAATAACTCATTAAGTAAGATTATAAATCTATAATGTTGAATTCACTTCAAGATTATAGACAAACATATCTTGCGAATAAAATGAGCAAATATAACAAAATGGCAGAAGTCAAAAAGAAATCATGGCCAGAATACTTCAGATTAATTCAAGGTGGCAAGAAAATAGAAATCAGATTAGCTGATTTTGATTTAAAAGAAGGAGACACTCTTGTTTTGGAAGAATATGATCCAGAAACTAACACTTATACAGGAAAAAAAGTAAAGAAAAAAGCAAAAACAGTAATCAGATTTAATCCAACAAAAATGCACAGGCCAGAGGAAATAAAAAAATTTGGATTTTACATAATTGAAATGGAGTAAAATGGAAATAAAAGAAATGCAGAAGCAATCTTTTGAAATATTGGAAAAAGTTAATAAGAAATATAACATAAAGCATGAGCCAGATACAATTTTTTTACATTTAGCAGAAGAAGTTGGAGAAGTAGCTAGAGAATTATCAAAAAAACAAAAAAAATGGAGAGAAAAATTTGACAAAGAAAAATTAGGAGAAGAACTCGCTGATGTTATAAACACAACTCTTATAATTGCTGAAGATAATAAAATAGATATGAATATGGCCTTTCAAGATAAATTAATAAAAATTAAACAAAGATTTGAAATAAAATAACATGGCAGTTATAAAACTAAACAGGAAAGAACTAGAGAAAAGTATAGGAAAAATCGATGATAAAATGGAAAACAAGATTTCCATGTTTGGGACTCCGGTTGAAAACCTGACTGATGATGAAATTTCTATTGAAATTTTCCCAAATAGGCCTGACCTTTTAAGTATGCAGGGTATAGCAAGGGCAATACTCTCATTTTTGGAAAAAAAACCAGGACTGAAAGAATACAAAGTAGAAAAACCAGAAAAAGATTATAAAGTTATAATTGATAAATCAGTCAAAAAAGTAAGGCCGTTTACTTGCTGCGCAATTGTAAAAAATATTAAATTTAGTGATGAAAAAATCAAGGATATAATTGATATTCAGGAAAAGCTCCATATGACTTATGGAAGAGACAGGAAAAAAATGGCAATTGGGATATATCCTCTTGAGGCAATTAAACTTCCAATCAAATTCCTTGCTAAAAAACCAGAAGAGATAAAATTCCAGCCCCTTGATTTTCCAAGAGAACTTAATGGAAGGCAGATTCTTTCCCAGCATCCTAAAGGAAGGGACTATGCACATTTATTAAAAGACATGGAATCATTCCCAATTTTTGAAGATGCAGCAGGAGAGATTTTATCAATGCCTCCAATAATTAATTCTGATAAAACCGGTAAAATATCTGAAAAAACAAAAGAGATATTTATAGAAGTGTCTGGATTTAATCTGGAATTTCAAAAAAAAGCATTAAATATTATTGTAACAGCACTCGCAGATATGGGTGGAAAAATATATGGAATGGAGCTTCAAGATGCATCAAAATATATTTCACCAAATCTAGACTCTGAAAAAATGCAGTTTTCAATAGATTTTATTAATAAAACTCTTGGCTTAAATCTTAATGAAAAAGAAATAAAAAAATACCTTGAAAAAATGGGACTGGGTTATGAAAAGCAAAAAGATATAACAATCGCATTAATTCCTGCATACAGAACAGATATCTTGCATGAAATTGACCTTGCAGAAGAAATAGCAATAGCATATGGTTATGAAAATTTTATTCCAGAAATACCCAAAATATCAACCATAGGAGAAGAGGACAGCATCGCAATCTTAAAAAGAAAAATATCTGAAATTCTAGTGGGTTTAGATATGCTTGAAGTATCATCATACCATTTGACAACAAAAGAGACACAATATAAAATTCTTGGTTATAAAGAATATAAAGATATGATTGAAGTGATTGATTCAAAAACTGAGAACAATATACTAAGAAACTCTCTTCTTGCACAATCGATTAAGATTCTATCTGAAAATTCTGATGCTTCGTACCCTCAGAAAATATTTGAGCTTGGAAGAGTTTTTGCAAGTAATGACAAATCAGATACAGGCATTCTTGAAAAAGAGAATCTCTGTATAAATATATGCAGTGAAAAGGCAAATTTCACAGAAATAAAACAAACCTTGGATTATCTTGCAAGAATGCTTGATTTCAAATATGAAATTAAAGAGCTGGACCATCCAGCATTCATAACAGGCAGATGTGGAGAAATAATAATAAATAAGAACAACAAAAAGGAATCCATAGGCATATTGGGGGAAATTGCACCTTTTGTACTAAAAAACAGCAAAATAAAAATGCCTGTGGCATCTTTAGAGATGAATATAGAATCTTTAATTTAAGTTATTTTTATCCAAAATAACTTCCATCACCATTAAGATCTTTCTTTTTTTCACCTTCACCATTGCCAAGCCTCTTAAGAACCTCTAACAACTTTATCCTTATCTCATCATTATATACTCTATATAATTTCTTGATAAAGTCGACTTCTTTTTCTTCATTATAAGAAAGGTCCAGTGAGATAGTCTCGACTTCTATCTTGCCAAGGCTTTCATACATAAGATTCAAAGTTTCTCTATCAATTTCATCTAATTTTTTAATGAGTTTAAAAAAATAAATAGGCGCATTGCTGGGGTTCAAGAGTATCTCAATAAATCTCATATATCCTGCAAGTTTTTCAGACATGAATCTTCTTATTTTTCGAATTAAAAAATCACTCTCAGAGTCCAGTTCTTCAATATCAAACACTTTGTTTAAATCATTAAAATCAGGGAGAGAATATTTTTGCCTTAAAACTTCATACTTCTCTTTAAGTTCATTCAAGCAAGAAATATCTTTTTTAAGTGTTTCTTTCTTTGTTGAGGATTCCATGTTACAAAGCAAAAATACATCCTTTTTAAATCTAATCCTGCCTCAAAACAACTGAAGAATGACAAAACTGCCTAAAGATTAAATAATTAAGAAGTTCTACTTGGACTATAGATGTGACTTGTAACAACGCCATCTATAGAAAAGTCTAATCTATAAGGCATTTTCAATACTTTTTTCAATAAGAAGATTTTTTCAGGACTATAAACTTTATTTTTAAATTCTCCAATATCATTAAACTTTCTATAGCCTATAGTGAGGCAACTAGATAATATCCTGTTTCCATAACCAAGAGATAGTCCAAATAATTCCCCCTCTAATGACCTATAGTCTAATATCTTCCTGCCTACTCCAAAAACAGTTAATCCTATTCCATAATCTCTTAATAATCCTCTTCCTTCATCAAAAACCTCATTAAAAACTCTTTGGGATCCTGGCCAGTTAGCTAATCTAGAAATTGCTTCTAGGTATTCTTTAATTCTTTTCTCATCTGCTAATAGACTTTTCATAAAAAATTTCAGAATAGGATATTTTTAAACCTTACTCTTACTTATTCCTAGTCAAACTCTGTTCTTCATCTAGTTATGTCGAGAATTGAAAACCTCATTCTTTAGAATGGGGTCGTAGCTAATGATACAGTTTTCAATTCTCGAGCACAACAAAATGCATTGCATTTTGTGTGCAGAAAATTCTTCTGAATGAATTTTCTTGCATCCAAAAAACAAGTGCCTGCAACAAACCACATTCTTTAGAATGTGGTGGCACATTGTTTTTTTGATCTTATAATTCACAGATATTTTCATTTATTCTCCCTCATTAATAGGGAGAGAAAAATAAAAATTCTTACTATTAATATGATTAAAAATTCTGATTTGACCGGAGATATCTTACTTATTCTTCCTCATCTTCGTCATCATCCTCATCTTCTTCATCATCCTTGTCCCCATACTTCTCTTCATCAGCATCACTCCAATTGCTCATTTTCTTCAGGCATTTTGAAATCTCAGAGAGTCTTTCCCCTAAAAATGCAAGTTCAGAAGTAATTTCTTCAAGTGATTCTTTTATTTCATCATCCATTTTTAATTAACCTCCATAAAACAAATATCAAAAAAACAATGTACCTCTTAAAGATTGTGGTTATGGTACTTGTTTTTGGATGCTCAGGAATGCGAGAGCATTCATGACATTAATTTTATTGGTTTTTATAGTTTGTTGTAGAAAAAAGATTTAAATCCATAATTCTTTTTAAATAAATATAATTATTTAAAACTTAATTAACCCGAACAAGCTCCATTAGTATAATATTCAACTCGATTGTCCATGCATGCAAAACATGAGTTTGAAAAAACCTGGGCGCATGGATATCTTAAGCATTGAATTGATTGGCTAAACCATCCGCAGACAGGAGAATAAATGTCAAAGCACGCTTGAGCCTCTCTATCATGTGCAGTGCAGTATATTTGTTCTCCTGAAGGAGACACTAATTCACATCCACAGCCACATTCATCATGAAAAGCTCTTTTGTTTGCAGTGCATAAAAAATTGATAATGCAATTGGGATTTTTATTGACATAGGTTTTTGTTCCTGAATTATAATCGCATGAAGAAATTATGCATTGATTATTAGAGCATCCATTATTGCAAGTTTGTGTAAGAATGTCTTTTGAAGAGCTTGAACAAAAACTTTGTGAAGTTCCAGGGTGATTGCAGGTATTAGTTAATTCTCGGCTGTATAAATTACCACTCTTGCAATAAAGTCTTTGGGAATCTTCTCCACAATTAGAATCTGAATTACATACTACTGTTTGTGTTATTATTTTTTGACATCCGCACCCGCAATTATCTTTAAAGGCCTGGTTTCCCTGAACACATAAAAAATTAATAACACAATTAGCATTTGTATTAACATAAGTTTTTGTAGAATCTGAATAATCACAGCTTGGAGGAATTATAAAACCTCTATTATAAAAAAAATAGACCAGAACCCCTAAAATTAATATTACAATTACAACCAAAATAATTAATATAACCAAGCTAACTTGTGCCTTTTTCATTATTTATAAAATAATTTAATGCTTAAATAGTATTGCTGTACTAATTAATACAACTTTTTTATGACAAAATATTATCAGTAAAAAGTAGTACCATACCTTTAAATAAAACCAAGTCTTTTTATCTGCATGAAAAAAGGTAAAAGAGGACAAGCATCTATTGTTGCAATAGTCTTATTATTAGTTCTTGTAATGGTATTAATAATAATTGGAGTAGTTGTCTTGATTGTTAATCCAGGAATATTAGGTCTTGCAACAACACAAACACCTGCAGAGCAGCAGCAACCACAAATTATTATAAAAACAATACAGGAGGCTCCTGCTCAACCTTTATGCACTTATCCATACACACAAGTAGGAAATACTTGCTGCCTTGACAAGAACTATAATGGAATCTGTGACTCAGATGAAGTTCAAAAACAAAATATAGAGTATTGTTCCCGCCCATATATAAGAGATGGAACAACCTGCTGTCTTGATGATAATGACAACAGGGTTTGCGACTTATATGAATATCATCACAATTCTTACTCTCATAATATTGTTCATTCAAGTTATCTAAATTCTCCGTTTGATTTAAGCGATATAGATATAAAATCCTCTGAAATTTGGATGAGAGTTTCAAATATAGGCAATTATGATTACATAATCAAGTCTATTGATATTGAGGGCTGTGATATGTATAGTCCTGATAAAATGATTTCTGAAGGTGATGACCAGACTTTCACAATATCCTGTTCTAGTAATATAAAAGATAGAGACGTCTCAATAGAATATAAGAGAGATAATGATATAACAAGGACTTCTGGTGGTAGGATAAGAAATGATTAAAATATTTTTGACACTTTGTGTCAGTTTAAGTGCTCATGATTTTTAAGTGAATTAAAAATCCTTCGATAAATATTAAGCGAACAATTTTGAATTTACTTCATAAATTGTAAG
>Ga0182027_10013167_pt1 | contig 11563 bp, 11 predicted proteins | sample 712E1DmetaG_FD_121300 | JGI IMG/M metagenome (GOLD analysis project Ga0182027, IMG submission 121300) | Permafrost microbial communities from Stordalen Mire, Sweden - 712E1D metaG (Illumina Assembly) | ecosystem: Environmental > Terrestrial > Soil > Wetlands > Permafrost | place: Sweden...
AAGTTCATCGATATCTTCAAATATTTCAGAGAATAATCTACTTGTAGCAGATCGTTCATTCTGTTGTAACTCAAGAGTACAAATAAGTGGACTCTCTTTAGCTCTTTTATCATTAATTAACTTATAAAGTCCAGTTTTTTCTTTAGAGATATTCTCATCTCGTTGTGCAAGATCACCAAGCATTACTATTTTACTTCCTTCTCCAACACGAGTACCGATAGTAAGTATTTCAGTATGGCCAAGCACCTGTACTTCGTCTGCTACTATAAAACAATGATTGAAAGATGCGCCTCTCATTAATTGTATAGGTACAACTTCAAATCTACCTTGAGTAAGAAGATCTTGAGTACCCCATTTTCCACCACAAAAATGTTCAAGGTTAGTCATATAGTTTTGGAGATATGGACCAAATTTTTCTGCAACATCTCCTGGGAGAGAACCAAGTTTATATTTTCCAACTTCAGACATAGGTCGAGTAAGGATAATTTTTTCATAAACATTTTCATCTAATTTTTCAAGAGCTGCTGCAAGAGTTACAAGAGTTTTTCCAGATCCAGCACATCCGGTTAAAACAACGATAGAAGTATCATCATTCATGAGAGCATCAAGTGCAAATACTTGCTCTCTATTCCTTGGTTTGATCCCAGAAGCAGAAGGATAACCAATTAATCTAATCCGACCATCTTTGAATACCTTAGCAAGAACAGTATGTTTCTCATCAGCCACATCACGAAGTTCTAGATAGAGATTAGGAGTAAGTAGAAGTCTCTTATCCCATGGCTCAATTACTTTTTCCTTATAAAGACTATTGATAGTATCAGTTGAAACTTCAAATTCTCGGAATCCAGTGAACTTATCAGCCATAGGGAGATCCGCCTTTATCGCCATTCAAGATTTAGTGAGATAGTTCCTTCTGTCAGAGTAAATCTTACTTGGACAATACCTTGATTTATTTGTTTAGAAAAACATATAATTTGACCACGTTCTAGAAAACTTGTTAATAAATTTTGAGCATAATTTTCTATCATACATCGTATTTGTTTAGTATTTTTCTCTCCTGAAAACGCTCTAAGAACTTCTTCTCTAATATCATTAAGTAGATTTATTATACCTTCATCATTAGGATCATTATGGTTTTGAATTATATATTCTTTGTTATCCCATTCTTTCAAATCAGACATATCGTCTTCAAAAGTTAAAAATTCTATATCTCGATGAATAAAATTTTTCATAATCTTTCTCTACATAAGAAGAGCATGAGGCTTACTTTCGATTAAACCATTATTTGTCATTCTAACAAACTCAGCATTTTCTCGAAGTTCTTGAAGAGAATGTGCATCTTGATATGACATACCAGAAAGAATCCCTGCTTTTAAATTCTGTATAATTTTAGAAACAGAACCTTTAAAAGGAAGATATGTCATTTCTCCTTCTATTGAAGACGCATATCCTTTCCAACTTTTTTGGGCTTCTGCCGATGCCATCCCACGATACATCTTACAGGCACCATTAACTCCCATGACCATTTCTCCTGGGGCTTCTTCTGTGCCTGCAAATAACTTACCTATCATTACAGCATCTGCTCCAACTGCAAAACATTTGACTATATCGCCAGCATTCTTTATTCCACCATCAGCTATTACTGTAACCATTTTATTTATTTCTTTTGTCGCAAGATAGACATCTTCAAGAGCTGTTAGTTGAGGGACACCATTGGCTGTATTAATTCTAGTAGTACAAACAGCTCCATTCCCAACACCTACTTTTAAACAATCTGCTCCAGCAACCGCCAGATCAAAAGCCGCCTCTCTTGTAGCTATATTTCCTGCAATAACTCGAAGATCAAAATTATCTTTTACCCATTTGATTTGTTCTATCATTGCATCACAATGGCCATGGGCTATATCAATAAGAACTCCAACAAGAGATATCGATTTATTGATTGTTCTAAGTCTTTCTTTACTTTCTTCTCCTACACCTATACAAGCAATAGGAGTTTCTAAGCCAACCAATTCATTTATCTGTTCCTGGATAGACATAAATCTATGAATAATGCCTATACCTCCTGTGGCTTCCATAACTCCAGCCATCGAATGGCCAGTAACAGAATCCATATTTGCAGAAATAAGAGGAAGAGTTAATTCTAAATTAGAAAAGATTTTTGTTTCGAGAGATATCTCACCATCAAATCTTGAACCAATAGTTGATTTACGAGGTACTAACAAGACATCATCAAATGCTAAACCAGTTTCATTTCTTATTTTCATAAACCAAGAAACTTTCTTGTTGCTCTATCAAATCCCCAAAGAGCCCACACTTTTGGGACTGAAAAAAGATATGATTTTGAAGATACTTGAGTTGCACAAAACTTTGCAGTTTCTAGGATTTCTTCGTCAGTAGATCCTGTATTCCAAAGATATTGCCAACGTCCTTTATCGGCATCTAATTCTAATCTATATCTACACCAAGCAAATAAAATTGGTAATGGTAATAATAGATAAGCAACTGCCATAAATGGGAGTCCTACCCAAGGAGATATTCCAAATCCAAAATATCTACATTGTCTTGTATGCCTGCATTCGTGACTACCAACATTTAAAACCTGTTCCATTGTCCAAGAAGAAGGATAGGCTTGCACAGGACCTAATGTAGTTGCATATGAATTAATAAATTCAATATAATTTGTTGCATGTAAAAATGCGAGTATTTTCCCCAATACTTTCCAGAACCAACCATCTTTTGTTGTAAGAATTACCGAAGGATCGATTAATTGGAATGTAGAAAGAATTTCTTCTTTGTGTTCTAACCAAGATGACATTATTTCTCCTACTAATATTTGAGAGTGAAAAGACCTTCACATGGACTGTTATGGCTTACAAGAAAACAAATCTGAACTGGATTATTTGATTTAGCTAATGATTCAGAATATTCATCAGTTCCAACAAGTGAACCATTTCTATAGATGGGTTTGCCCATAAATTCATTAACTCCCCAATGATGCCAATGACCCAGGCAATTATGAGTTAAAACATGTCCTGCAACATATTCTTTTGTACTAGTACTAATGTTATAAACAGGACCCTTATAAGGAAAAGATTCTATTTCAGAAATTTTTGCATAATACATATTCTGATAAAAGAAACCATTAACTTTAGTTCTTGCTTTTTCGTTTCTATTTCCTTCAGGAACTAATAATTCTGCACTTTCTCCATAAAAACCAATAATATGCTGAGGATAATTAGCTAAACTAGTTTCTTTAAGTTCTGGATGATCGATTCTTAATATTGGTCTTAATTTGCACGAAAGTCCTAATAGATATAATTGAGAAATTAAATTAAACGAAGCAGAAGATCCTGTATATTCTCTAGAAGAAATTCTTCTTATCCGGTTATGCCCATCTCCAAGAAGGTATCCATCAAGAAGTTCCATTCTATCTTTAAAACCATAATTCCAAACTTCTAAAGATAGTTTTTTCGAATGAGAATATTCACCACCATGTTTTTGGAAAAATTCTGCTATTTCTTTTCCATGAGCTAAACATTGAACCTCTTTACTACCTGGCATAAAATGAAGATGTAAATCTAAATTGAAATGTTTTTTTACTAGATATCGGACATCTTCGATTAGTTCAGTTTCCTCTTCGTTAAAACTCCAACAAACTCCTCGTAGATTTCCTCTACAAGGTTTTTTGCTACAATCCTTCAATATATGACCTTCTGCAAGGTAATATCCTAATAACTTAGCTAACCCATCTGTATATTCTAAAGGTTTAGATGGAATTTGAGGATAGGGAATCGCAATAAAATCCCCTACTTCTATATTTTTTGCCATAACCCAATTTGGATTCACTTCTACTTCTTTTTCGCATTTGCTACAAGGATACGAAGCAGACGTTCGATCTGGATTGCATCTTCTATCTTTTCTAGAAGGTAATCTACATTGCAAATCCTTAACTATATAGAATGGATGTTCTCCAGTTGAACCTGGAAGATATTCAGAAGTAAGTCCTTCTACTTTGAACTTATAAACATTTTCTTCTACATTCCGAACAGGATGGACTTCTTTGATAGAAACTTCTTCTCCATCCCTTCCTAGCAATTTTGTATCTAAACTAATATCCTCTATCAATTTGTGAGTGCCATCTAATGTAATAACTTTTGTACCTGGGAGAAAACAGAAGAAATCCCAATCATGGAGAGCAGACCAACCAGCATATTTAATTGCACCACCTGCTGTTTCGGTTTGCGAAGGAGCGGAATGTCGGAGAAGACCTTTCCATCCTTTTATATCTACTGAATTAAAATCACCATATCTATTCTTAATAGTTAAATTTACATCACTTTCAAGATCTATTAAAAGTTCTAATTCTTGATAAACAACATTGTCCCAATTAGCTTCTGGAGAATGATCAGTTCTTCCATGATTACCTTTTGTAGTAATTATTCTTACACAAGGAAAAGTAAGTTTTAATTTTTCAATTAATTGCCAAATAGCTCTTGTCGCACGAAGTGTTTGTTGGAGTGCATGATCTTGAAGAGATATTTCTTGATGAGGATAAATCCCCTCCCCTGTAACAATATCTCCAATTAGACAAATAACACATTCATCTATTTGACTTATCTTTTCTATTCCAAGAGCAGAAACAACTAATCCATATGAACGAGCAATTCTTTCTTCCGCTATTTCCATATTATATAAAACTTCACCGCTTTGAGGATCAACTACTATTTCTCCCATATGCCAGTCTGAAAGAACAAGTACAAGACTCATTTTTTCTGTGTCAGGATGGTATGTAAGAAGAGAACTTGTACGTATAGTTTCTTTTCTAATTTTTCCTAACTCAGCAAGAATGCCAGTAAGAGCTGCTTTTTTTTGAGTAGTAATTTGACCTTTCTGAGAAGTTGTTTCAGAGACAGGAGGATCAAGTATATTCAAAAGATATACTGCTCGTTCTTCAATTACTTTTGCGATTGCTTCTGATTCTTCTGAAGAGAGATTGTTAATTACAGGAACTCCCACTTCTTTAAAAGATATACCTAATTTTCTAGACATTTTCCAAATAGCATCTTCACTTCTGTTATACCCAAGATAACTGAATACACGTTTAATTTCACTAGTAGAAAAAGTTGCACGAAGAGCTTCTAACAGAATCTTTTCATTTTTATCCCAAGAAATAGCCATGCTTATAGACTCCTATGGTCTTATTAGGCAACTACGAAGACACTTCCCTCCATATAGAAGAGCAATAAGGCCAAGGAGAAAAGCAACTATTTTTCCCCAAAACACAAATACTCCACCTAAAAGAAAGAGAGATTCTATTAATCTCTTCATTAATTACTCAACTTTCTAAGTAACTCAAGTCTGTTACCTTGGCAATTAAAATCTCCGAAATCCCAATAATAACTTTGTTCAGAAGATTTTATTTTTAGGTTAACAGGGATAGTCCCACCAGGAACTAACTCTTTGATTATATCTTCAGCTTTCGACAAGTCCAGTACAGCATTGACTGGTTTTTGATCCATTACTTTCATAGAAGGTAATTCTGTAATAGAAAGAATCATCAATTTTACAGACTTTCCAACATCTGTTTCTGTTATTTCAACTTCTCCTTCATATTTTGCAGGAGTAGTTAAATCTATTAGGTTAGAATATTGACTAAATTGTTTTGGAAATATAATTCCTTGGATAGTTCCAGTTTTATCTTCGAGTACAAGATAAGCCATCTTTTGTTTTTTCTTTTTTGTAGTAATTTCTTCTATTGAAGATGGGATAGCAATAAAAAATACTCTCTGTTTTGTCCCAGCATTTTCTTTTATCATTGAAATAGTAATTTTAGATTTCTCAATTACTTCATCAAGTGGATGACCTGAAAGATAATAACCAAGTAGTTCTTTTTCTTGCCTCAATAATTCCATTGTTGGAAGTTCTTCTATTTTAGGAATAGAAGGTAACACTGGTTTAATAGGTTCTTCAGGAAACTTCAACATTGGTGGACGCTTCTTAAAACTTACTGGATCAGCATCATAAAGTGCGATCTCATTCTGTCTAACTTCAAACGCAGCCATTCTCTTTAAGAAGGTTTCATTCTTAGATTCATACTTCTTATTTTCTTCCTTATACTCAAGAACATTATCTATAGCACCAAGAAGAGAAGCGCGACTCCATCCACCTGTTGAATCAAAAGCGCCAGCAAGCACAAGAGATTCAAGCTTTTTCTTATTAAACTTTGAAAGATCCATTCTATTACAGAAGTCTAAGATGCTAGTAAAAGGACCACGATTTTCTCTTTCTCGGATAATTTCAGAAACAGGTTTACCAAGATTCTTTACAGCACTCAATCCAAAACGAATAGCTTTCTTATCTGGAGTAACAGAAAATCCTGTTTCACTTTCGTTTACTGATGGACCAAGACAGAAAATGCCCTTCTCCTGACAATGATTTATATATTGAATAATCTTATCTGACTCATCCGAATCGCTAATCAAACATGCACAAATCAATTCCAGTGGATAATAAGTTTTCAGCCAAGCAGTCAAGTATGTGATATAGCTATAAGAAATGGCATGAGCTTTTACGAAACCATAACTTGCAAAACCCTTTATATCTTCAAAAATAGCTTTTGCATTTCGTTCGCTAATACCATTTTTGATACATCCTTTAACAAACTTCTCTTGTTGAGCAATCATTTTATCTAGTAATTTTTTACCAACTGCTTTTCTAACTAAATCAGCTTCGAATAAAGTAAACCCAGCAAGTTCTTTACAAATTTCTAAAATTTGTTCTTGGTATATTAGAAAACCATCAGTTCTTTTTAGAATTGGTTCTAACTCAGGAACCAAATATGATGGAGTAGTTTCTCCCGATCTAACTTGAAGATAATGCTGTAAAGCATTACTCGAATTATGGACTATAAAATCTCCAGCAATAAAATTGTGATGAGGATCTCCAACTTCTAAATCAAAAGTTTCTTCAATTCCTGAATACTCCAAACCAATATATTTTACAAACATTATCTGATCGTTATACGGAAGTTTAAATTTTTCTTTTTCTTTTTTTATTTCTTGAAGAGAAATTTTACCTTCGGTAAAAAGTCTGTGGTGATTAGGACAAAGAAAAGAAAGATTACTTGGATCGTTATTAGTTTTCCTATTCCCTTCATCATGATTGACATCTAAGGAACCTTTATCCCAACTACAGAAAATACATTGATATTTATAATTTCTAAAAGCAATATTTTGAAAATTTTTTAATCCATAAGTATTTTTTTTTGATCTTTTCGCCCCAAAACAAGAATGATGGACTATAGCAATATATTCTCCTACTTCTAACTCCTTCAGTTGTTTCCAACCATCTAAAGTTAAAAATCTATGTTCTAAAGTTGATTTTATATATTCAGTTTTTCTTTGACATCTTTTCCGAGGAACATATTTTCGATTAGTAGAAGACAACCCTGTTTGAATTTTGATTTTATAAACTGGTTTTTCCCCTGATTTAAAAACTTTTTTAATTTTATTTTTCTCTAACTTTTTTTCAAAAGAATTAAAAGAAAAAATATTTTTTATTTTATTTTTAATAAGACCCTTTTCTTTTTTTTGCCAATTTTCATAAATATCTTTAATATTTTTGTAAGCAAAATTCCTATGGGTTTTCTCCGAGGCCCCAGCATCAATACATGTTAGTATTTTTGTATCTCCAGAAAGACACAAAGGTCCCGGTCTGTAAATAGCCAATAACATTGCTAAATCTTCAAGACAAGTAGGACGTATTTGAATTAGAAGATCTTTCATTCCTCCTGAAGTTTCTATTTGGAAAAGTCCAGCAGTATCCCCAGCCTGAAGAAGCTTATATACTTTTGGATCATCAACAGAAACATTTCGGATATCTATATCCTTTCCATAATTCTTTTTAATTAATTTGAGACAACGATCTATTGTAGTAAGGGCACGAAGACCAAGAAAGTCGAACTTAACTAGTCCAACTTCCTCTACATCCCTCATATCCCATTGGGTAGCAACCACCCCATCTTTCCCAAGATAAAGAGGAGCCACTTGAGAAATAGGTTGATCCGAAATCAAAATCCCAGAAGGATGTACACCGACATGCCGAGGACGTTCTTCTACTTTCTCTGCCCATTCTAGAATAGTTTTAGCATCCGAAGGTTCTCCCCATCGAAGATTCTTTAGTTCTACAACTTTCTCATAACACGTTGTGAGAGGCTGTGGTTTGCCCTCTATAGGCTCAAGAGTCATCTTGGCTAGCTTGTCACCCAGGTCATAAGAAAGTCCCAGGGTACGAGCTATATCGCGTATAGCACCTTTTGCTTTCAGAGTCCCAACAGTACCAATATGAGAAACTTGCTCTTTCCCATATTTTTCTTCTACATAGCTAATAACTTCATTTCTGCGTAATTCACAAATGTCGAGGTCAATATCTGGCGGGGCTACTCTTGAAGTAGAAAGGAATCTTTCGAAGATAAGGCCATACTTGATTGGATCCAATTGTGTAATTTCGAGACAATAAACTGCCAAACTCCCAGCCGAACTTCCTCTCCCTGGACCGATAGGTATTTGATTAGTTCTCGCCCAATTAAGTAAATCTGATACAACCAAGAAGTAGCCTGGGAAACCGCATTCGATAATGACTCCAATTTCATAATCTAACCTTTTCCGATATTCGGGATTACTTGCTAAACCTTTTGCTTCGAGACCCTTCTCACATTTGAATCTGAAATAGAGATCAAGATCAGTCATCGATTTTTTCTATACTTTCTCCACTACCATCTCGAATTGGCCAGTCTCTCAAATCTTTAGAATAGGTATCATATTCATATCTATTCCCACATTCGCTACAAAAAAGACCCCAATATATATTAGATCCTGAAGAACAATTTTCATAGCAATATAAGGGAAGATGACATTTTGAACAACTTTGATTGTGTTCATGTCGAGCAGGATTATTCACCGATCCACTTATATTTTTTCCATCGTTTGGAACAAAATTTAGTTTATATTTTGGCATCGATCACTTTCTGAAGATTATTGATTATAGAAAGTAAAACCTGGATAGTCATTCTAAGTTGGTTTTCTTTCTTGTAATCTCCAAGAGCTTGTTGAACACAACGGCAACCACCATTAGTTCTCATGCCACCTTGTCCACCAAACATACAAGAATTGTCTCCACAATCTGGAAGTTGACGATGATAATTCTCTTCTACAAGTTCTCTAATGCTTTTCATGTCGCCATTTCCATTCTACTTGAAGGGCTATATGATGTGCGTTTTCATAAGACATTCCGTGAGACATAGAATTTCTTTCACTACTTTCATGAAGGATAGTTGGAGCGCGCTCTTTCACTACCATATCATTATCTATCCAGATACGTTTTGGAGGAATGAAATCATAAACAAGATCGTGTCCTCCCTCAACAAAATCTATATCGAATAAAGTTCTAACTTTTTCTCCATTTACTAAAAAGATTTCAATTCCATATTCGTCTTTACCAAGAGATTTTAGTTCTACCCCACCACTCTTTAGAATCTTCTTGCGAGGTCTTTTACTACGAATAGCATCTTTTCTCTCTTGCTTTTCCTTTTTGTCAGCAGCTTCAAGAGCCACTTTATAACTCTTTCCTTCTGACATTAATTTCCATTCAATCAACATATGAGAAAGAAAGAAAGGAATTTCTTTTTGACTCTGACCTTCATCAATCCAAAATTCCATTTTTGGAATTAGTTTTGAGAATCTAAAGTGTTCAGCAAAATTTGTAAAATCTTTTTCTACTTCTTTTCTTATAGCTGCGCCATCTACTATAAAAACTTTAAAATTCCCGATAGAATGAGTTTCTCTAATCTTGTATTTCATTATATTTCTATTTTGGTTTCCCTAAGAAAAGAACATTGTTTCTCTTATCTCGAATATCAATTCCATATCTTTCATAAAAGCAAAGAGTATTCATTTGAGTCTGAATATTTCTATCTATTTCAGCAGTAATAGTTTGGTCTACATAAAGAGTTCCAAGATCATTCCAATTGAACATAGCTATTTTCACATTAGATGGGAGCAAACACGAAGAAACAAGATTATATTTCCAAGTCTCTTTTATATTCGCTGAAGAAATAAGCGATTCTAGTAAATCTGCTTCTTTCCCAAGAACTCCAGGATTACATTTCAACTTCAAAAAAGTTTTTAATTCTGGAACTATTAACATTTCTTTGAAAGTTTTTGGACTTGCAACTATATGAGTAGGATAACTCCCAATCATTTTAGAGTTTTCTTTACTTCTATATTTTATTTCATCTCTCATAACATCGAAAGCTTCTAGTGATATCTTTGAATCTTCGATATATGGATTTCTACCATTAAATAATTGACTTATAACTTTATTTTCTAAATGCCCAGCAAGCGCCATGCCACATTCTTTGCTTGCAAGGCCAACTTGGTCTATAGGGCTATATCTAATAAATTCGTCAGACAACTTACAGGCAAGTCCACTTTTGCAAATTTGTGGATATGCTTTCTTTGGAAAAATATTGTTTCTATTTTTGTTGACTCTGTAACCAAGAAAGAAAGTGTTATAATACTTTGCTTCTTCGGCAAGATCACTTCCTTCCAAAGAAGTACATTCGATATCTCCTTCTTGTTCTTCATGTACAACTAATTCTCTATTAAGAAATGAAGAAAGTAATCTTGATTTCTTATATCCTTCAAGAGCTTTTGCAGTAATAGCTTCTATAGTCAATGGTGTTTTTGGCATTATGTTTTCTCCAATACATCGGTATCAATAGTTATATGAATAGACGCTTGTTTCTTCCCACCTTCAGTAAATTTCTCATCTATCTCTTCATGGACAACAAGATTAGCTACAACATATGTAGTAGTCTTCTCGCGCCCTTTGCTATCTCTCCATACAAGAACCACTTTAGGAAAGAAACGATCATCTTTTATTGGAGCAGAAGCAACTAGAGGAGCAGGTTCTACTTTCTCAGGAACCATTTCTATAGAAATTTGTTTTGGTTCAAGTACTGCAACAGTTACAGGTTCTTTATTTTTAGTCCAGCCTTTTGGTGGTGACATCAATTTACCTTTACTGTACTGCGTTATTCTTTTCTAATTTTATAAATTGAGCAAAAGCTTCTTCAAAAATAGAAAACTTACTTTTAAATGTAGAACCTATTTGAGATACATACCAATTCTTTCCAGTAGAATGAAGTATATAATCTTTTCCTCTGTATTCTTTAGTAAGAGAAGCTACAGATTCTACATGTTCAGCAAATTCTTTTTCTGTCCAAGAAAATGTAGAATAATCAGGTAGTATAGTTGGACGCATTTTTCTCCTTCCACGATTTAAATTCAGAATAATCTTGTTCTTGTTCAAAAGGGAAAGAAGGCAAACGCCACTTTCCAAGCTCGATTGTAACATTACATTGTTCTGCTATACGATTAGTATTGTCGATAGCATCACTGCAACCTACTTCAAGAACACGTCTTTCCATCTCTTCTTGGTCTGCTAGATAAAAATAGGGACCATACATCATATCTCCCTTATCTCTATATTCAGAAACAGT
>Ga0182027_10013168_pt1 | contig 11562 bp, 9 predicted proteins | sample 712E1DmetaG_FD_121300 | JGI IMG/M metagenome (GOLD analysis project Ga0182027, IMG submission 121300) | Permafrost microbial communities from Stordalen Mire, Sweden - 712E1D metaG (Illumina Assembly) | ecosystem: Environmental > Terrestrial > Soil > Wetlands > Permafrost | place: Sweden...
GATGGCTTCACGGCTGAGCCTGTCGAAATTCTCAATCAAAAGGACCGGATTGGGGCCAAGCTGCCGAGCACGAACGTCGGCAAGGAACAGGCTGAACTGCCCGACAACGCGGTTGCGCCCGTGAAATGCGCTGATGCCCGGGTCGTGGAGGTGAATCAGTTCGTAGGCATTCTTGTCGGCCCAAGCCCGGGCAATGCCCTTCTGGCGTCGTTCTGAGTCGCCCTGGGCCTGTTCCCGGGTGGAAAAGCGGCTGTAGGCGTATGCAACTGGTTTTGTCGAGGTGGTTGGTAGCGGTGTGATCGTCGTCATGATTATGAGATTCTAGCTCAAATCTCATGAGACGTAATGCACATCACGGCTGGCGTGGCGGCTGCCCCGCAGCCGACATGCCAGCTGTGGCCATTGCCTCTCGCGCCTGGTTCGGCACAGTTTCCATTGATTCTAACATGGCAACCCGGTCTCCGAACTTGTCGTAGACCATCAGCGCTAAAAGCAGGCTCAGCCATGCCAGTGCTGAGGCGCCAGAGAATACCGGCCAGACTCTGTATGCCGTGGATCCCGCCAGCAACAGCACCCACACGATCGCCAGACAAGCAAAAAGGCGTTTCATCAGGCGGGCATTTCCTAACATTTTCTGCCTGAGAGCGGCTTCATTTCTGGCTCGTCGCAGATAGTTTCTTAATTTCGCTTTCGTATTCATCGGGGGTTAATCGCCGGGCAGTTATTGGATTCGAATGCTTATGCCGAACGCTACGGACGAGGCAGGAGCGCCGGCTGGCGTGCCTCGTGCCTGCCTTTTGCACGAGGCGTGACGGCCAAGCGAATTGCCTCCGGTCGCTGGTTCGGCAAAATCCTTCCGGTGGTTCTGCTACAGTTCTGAGATGGATTGGTGCCCATGTGCAGGTGAGCTCAGTCAAAGCCGGTCCACGGTGATCTTGTGCATGCTGTCGCTCTTGCCGTCTCTGAACCAGATCTCGAATCCTTCAACGTGGGCTCCAGGCGTTCTGAAGGGAACGTAGCTCCAATAAACATATCCTTTGTCAGAGAATTCGTTTGTGGGAGAACCGTATCTCTGTCGGATCTCATCGAAACTCAGGCCGACCGTGAAGATCTTCTTGGCCTGATCGTACTGTAACTCCTGTTCGGCGACGGACGCAGTCTTCGCGCAGCCAAATAGCCCGAGCCAGGCAGTTATGGCTATGGTGAGCACCGCCAACCGGGATCCAGATCTGCATGTTCGGGATTCGGATTTCATTTATGGCGAACGTTGTGTAGCTGTACCAAAAGATGGAATATCCAATTAGGGTGGGGTGATAGCCAGAACGGCCGATCGTTTGCAAATCGCGGCGGACGGGGTGCGAACTGGGATAATTGTGCGGTGCAGAGGCGCAGTTCTCAAGACCGTTTGAGGGAAGGAATTGAGGATCGGGATGCAAAAGGGCAAAGCGACAAGCCGCCGGAGATGAAGCGCTCGGAATTCCAGCAGTCGAATATTTTCCTTACGCGCACAGAGTAGTCTGAGGCGAGCAATTTCTAGCGAGTGTCGCGGGTAATCAGGGCGTCAGCGATGTGCAAAACCAGCGCTAGCGAGCTGCTCTGAGATCCACTCGCATTAGGGCCAGCCAGATATCCAGATCGCCGGTGGGAGAAGAAAAAATCTAATTTTACCAAGATCGCTGCTCCGCGTCTTCGCGGCTTTGTGTGAGGCGCGTCCGGGGGAGCGGAATTTCCATCCGTGCGATCCGTGGAATCCGTAGTTCGATTCCGAACTGTTTTGACCGCGGATGACTCGGATGGCTGAGGATGCCAGGACGGTCGGATGCACTCGCCCGTTCGACAAGCTCAGGGTCCCGAGCCGTTTCGACAGGCTCAAGGCCCCGAGCGTGTCGAGGGGCAAGGCCGAGGGAGAGCAGCGCCCTCCGTTTCGGAAACGCTCCAATACGGATATGCTCGAAATCGTTCGAACGGACAAGGCCGGCGGGCTCCCGGCCGTTGACGCCGCGGCGGGATGGCCTACCGTTGTTGGAATGACCGAGTACATGATTACGGAGCAGGTGGCGGAAGCGCGGCGGACGCTGGAGCGGCTCAAGACCAACATGCGTCAGGCCGTCAAGGGCAAGGACGATGTGATCGAACGGGCGCTCATCTGCTTTGCCGCGGGCGGGCATCTGCTGATCGAGGACCTTCCGGGCCTCGGCAAGACCACGCTGGCTTATTCGCTGGCGCGCTCGATGGATTGCTCATTCTCGCGTGTGCAGTTCACCAGCGACCTGCTGCCCAGCGATGTGACGGGCGTCGCCATTTACGACGAACACGTGAAGGAGTTCGTGTTCAAGGCCGGCCCGATCTTCGCCAACATCGTCCTGGCCGACGAAATCAACCGCGCCACACCCAAGACGCAGTCGGCTTTGCTCGAGGTGATGGATCGCGGCAAGGTCACCATCGACGGTGAAGCGCACTCCGTTGGCGAGCCGTTCATGGTGCTCGCCACGCAAAATCCGGTGGACTTCGAAGGTACCTTCCCGCTGCCCGAAAGTCAGATGGACCGCTTCCTCATGCGGATCCGGATGGGATATCCCCAGGCGGCCGATGAGCTGGAGATCCTGCGCGCTCCGCAGATGACGTACGATTCGATCCAGCTGAATCCGGTCGTGACGCGGGCGGAGGTCGTCAAACTGCAACGCCTTTGCACGCAGGTGTTCTTCGAGGAAAGTGTACTGGAATTTCTCCTTAAGATCGTCGCGGCGACGCGCACCGAGGCGGAGTTCAAGGCGGGCGTCAGTGTCCGCGGGGGCCTGGCGCTCAAACGGGCCGCCCAAGCCAGGGCGTTGCTGGGCGGCCGCGATTTTGTGATCCCTGAGGATGTCTCCGACCTGGTGCTGCCGATCCTTGGACACCGGCTCGCGTTGGTCCGGCCGGCAGCGGATACGTTGGAGGAGAGGAACACCGTGGCCGCCGCGCTCCGGCGAATCGCGGGAGCCATACCGCTGCCCGTTTAGGCCGCGGAGCGGCAAACTCCAAACTCCAAACGCCAAATCCCCAATCCCAAACTCCAAAGGCCAAACGCCAAGCTCCAACCATCCAAACGCCGGACTAGCGTGCAGGCACGGTGGAGTGCATTTTCTGAGGTTTCTTTGAGAATTGGAGTTTGGAACTTGGAGTTTTGAAACAGTGAGCTGCCGATGAATCTTAAGAGCGAAACAGCTCCTCCGCAGGCCCAATGGGATAGTCCTCGCCGCCGCGGGCGTTCGGGCCGCTGGAGCGGGTTTCTCTGGTCGCTGATCTACCCGACGACGAATCAACGGGTGGTGCCGACCTTGTCCGGCCTGGTGTTGATCGGGCTCGCGTTTGCCATCGGTTCCGCTGCCTACAACGCGGCCAACAACATCCTGTTCATCACGCTGTCGTTGCTGCTTTCGTGCCTGATTCTCAGCGGAGTGATGTCGTGGGTCAATCTGCGCCGCGTTTCCTGGCTCCTGCTTGTGCCGCGACCCCTGCGTGCGGGGCAGGCGGCCCCTGTTGCACTCGAACTGCAGAATCGCAAATCGCTGGTTCCGGTCTACGGACTCTGGTTCGATCTTGTGACGCGCCCGGTGGCGGCGGGCCCGCGCCGGCCCGAAGCCACGATCCGGGCATCGTCGGGACAGATCCGGGCCGCCTTCGCCCAACTTGAGAAGCTCACGGAGCGGGTGACATTGTTCCAGCGGGAGCGATTGGATGCGGGCGGTGAGACCCGGCTGGACTGGTTGTTCACGCCGGCGAGGCGCGGTGTGGTGCGGGTCGAGTTGACGAGCGTCGGTTCGCTGTTCCCGTTCGGTTTCTTGCGAAAGAGTCGCGGCATCGCGTTGCGGCATGATGGGCTGGTCTGGCCGGCGCCGGTGGAGTATCGCTTTACCCGGGTCGCCGCCGCCCGGCATGCGGCGGAAGGGGCGCACGTGGCGAGGGCGGGAACGAGCAACGACCTGTTGGCCTTGCGACGCTACCAGACGGGCGACTCGCACCGGCTGATTCACTGGAAGGCGAGCGCGCGTCTGCGCCGGCTCATGGTCCGGCAATTTGCGGCGGAAAGTAACGCGGCGTATTTCCTGCGGATCGAGGCTGCGCCGGAGTTCTGGCCGCGAGAGGAGCAATTCGAGTTGATGTGCAGTTTCGCGGCGACGCTGGCGGAGGACCTGTTCGCCGGGGACCGTCTGGCGGGCGCGGCGATCGACTCGTGCGCCCCGGTCGCCATTCGTCAGATGCGGGACTTGGAATCATTTCTGGACCAGTTGGCTCTGCTGGAATGGAAGGCGGAAGTCCGGGGATCGGAGAGCGAGAGCACGGCGGGCGTGGCAGAGAAAAGTCCGGACTCCGGATCCGCCTGGCGGGCCGCGTCGGCCCGTCGCGATGTCATCACCTTTGCACCGGAAGCGATCCGGGGCGTGGCAGCATACGTCGATGGACAAAAAACGGCCACAGCTTAACGTTGATGAACTGCGGCAGCTGCGATGGCTGCTCGGCGGTCTCCTGGTTCTGATCTCCGTCTCGACGGTCGGATACATGGAGATTGACGCATGGCTGCTCGCGGCCCTCACGACCTTGGCCGTGCTGGCGGCGCTTGTCTGGCCCGTTCTGCCGGCGCGTGTGCCCTCCGCGGCGCACCGCTTCGCCTTTCCGCTCATTGTGGCGTTTTTTGCGTGGGATTTCTATTCGAGCGCGCAGCTGCTGCCGTCGATGATCCGCCTGGATTTTTTGCTCCTGCTATACCGCGGCGTCAGCTACCGGAAGAAGCGCGATGACCTGCAGATCATCGTGCTCGGGTTGTTCCTCGTGATGGTGGCCGGCGTGCTTTCGGTATCGCTGGAGTTCGCGCTGCACATCCTGGTTTTTACGGCAGGAACGCTGGCCTTCCTGTTCGTCATCACGCTGACAGAAGCGGCGGAAGCCGGTGTGGCCTCCGCTGGAACGGCCGGCGGGACACCGGCCAACAGGGCACTACCCGGCTGGACGGCGGTGCATTGGGGGCACCTGGCCCGCAGGGTTCGGGATGTCGCTGACTGGCGGTTGCTGGCGTTGGGTGGCGCGCTCTTTGTCGGCGTGATGGCCGTGTCGGCGCTGCTGTTTATCGCGATTCCACGATTCCAGATCGACAGCGGCCTGTTCCTCGACCGTTTCCTGACGAGGCAGAGCCGGACGGGATTCTCGGATTCGATCCGCCTCGGCGACGTGGTGGACATTCAGCAGGACAACTCGATTGCACTGCGCGTTGACGTCTCGGATCCGGCGCGTATCCCGTCGGTGCCATACTTGCGGATGGTCGTGCTGGACGAGTATCGCGAAGGAGTATTTCGGACCTCTCTTCCGTTGAAGGCCGGGCTGACGCGGAGCACGCGGACGAATTCGTTTGTACGCGGTGCACCGGCGGTGGCCGATCTGCCTGTGGTGTGGACGTTTTATCTTGAAGCAGGGATCAGCCGGTTTCTGCCGCTCGGGGGGCGGTTTGCGAGGCTGCAGTTCCGCGAGCCGCAATCGGTGCAGACCCTGGGTCCGTTGGGGATCGTGGCATTGCGCAACGAGCCCGTGAGCATGACCGCTTATCGAGTCGAGGGAATGGCGACCGACGGTTTCCTGCCGGACCGGCTGTTTGGGGCCGCGTTGCGCCGCGCGCAGCAAACCTCGCCAGCGTCGGGTATCAGTTCCGGGGCTTCCGGCGATCCGGCGCATCCTGGCACGGTTTATCCCCTTACGACTTTGGAACTGCCGGAGCGACCCGCCGATCTTGCCGTGTTGCGGCGCATGGTGGGAGGGATCTCCGGGGGGGGCCCTGGCAGCGCGGCGGAGTTTTCCGTGCGGGCGTGCCGCTGGCTCAATGGGCGGCACGGCTACTCCCTAAAGGTGAATCTGCCCGGCGGGGACCGTGATCCCGTGGTGGCCTGGATGGAATCGGATCTTCCCGGGCACTGTGAATTGTTCACGGCCGCGTTTACTCTTCTGGCGCGGGCCGCCGGTTATCCGACGCGGGCGGTTACAGGATTCAAGGGCGGAGATTGGAATGCGTATGAAGATTACTTCATGGTGCGCAATTCCCACGCGCACGCGTGGTGCGAAATCTACGACGGCCGCGCGGGATGGATCCGGGTCGACCCCACCGACGGTTCGGCGCCCGTCAATGCGAGTGCCCAAAGCGGCGCCGACGAGTCCCGTTTGCTGACGCAACGTTCGGACCGCACCTGGGGGGCGCGTCTGGATGCAGTGCGCATTCTCTGGTACCGGCGGATCGTCAGTTTCGACCAGCGGACGCAGATTGCCTTGATCGTTGGGCTCAAGGAAACGACGGACCGTTTTAGGGCGGTTGTGCGGGCATTGATGGAGGACGCGTCGGCTGCGCTGCGGCGCTGGCGCGGCCGTCCCTGGGAGGCCTGGCGGGCGTGGTGCCGGGTGGCAGGCGCGGCCGCGGTGCTGGCGGCCGGCGGGCTGTGGTGGCGCCGCGGGCGTGGTTCGTGGTGGTGGCGTGTCCGCGGTTGGCGGCGGCGGGGGATGGATCCGGTGCGCCGCGAGGCGGGACGCTGGTTGCGCAAGATCGATCGATTCCAGATTAACCTAAATTCCGCAGTTGAGGCGGAATCCACTCGCTTACGCTCGCAGCTACGAGGAACGGAAGCCTCAACTGCGGAATTTAGGAATAAAGGGAGCGCCGTTCTGGCGGATCTGCAGCGCCTGCGTTACGGATCGCAGTCCACGTGGCCGAACCCACAGGCGGTGTTCCGGCGCGCCCGGTTGGTGATGCGGGGCCGGGGAGGCACAACGATGGTCTGCGACCGGAATGGGTAGCGCCAGTCTGCGACTGGCGTCAGGGAACGGCAGAGAAGGAAGAACGGAACGCCAGTCCGAGACTGGCGCCACAGGACGGCCGGCGCGACGGATCAGTTGATGACGATCGGTCTCGCGGTGACGGCCGTGCGCTGGGATTTTTCGAACCAGGCCTTCAGCACCGCCTGCGCCACGGGTGCGGCATAGTGTCCACCGGCGAACTGCTCGCCCGGTGTGTCGCCTTCAATCGCGACCGCCAGGGCGATCTGCGGATTCTCGACCGGGGCGAAACAGACAAACCACGCGATATTGATCTTGTTGCCATCCCGTGTGGTCTGCGCCGTGCCCGTCTTGCCGGCGATCTGCAATCCGGGGATGCGGTATGTCGGCGTGGCAAAGATCTTCCCGGTTCCATTGATCGTGCATCGCTCCATGCCGTCAACGATTGCGGTGAACTGCACCGGCGTGAGCCCGATCGGTTCCGTGTGCTGGGGCGGGCGGGCGGGATCGTGGAGCAGCGTGGGCCGGGTGGTCGTTTCGCCGCGGGCCAAAGACGCCACAAAACAGGCCATATCCATCGGAGTGACACCCACATCGCCCTGGCCGATCGCGATGTTGGCGGTGTCGCCGGCAAACCAGGCCTCGTCCTTGACCCGCTTCTTCCAAGCCGGATCCGGAATCAGCATGCGATGGACTTCGTATGGGAGGTCAATTCCCGAGGGCTGGTCAAGATGGAAGCGGCGGGCTTCCGCGGCGATCGCATCAGGCCCGACGGTGGCTCCCGCTTTGTAGAAATAGATGTCACAACTTAGCCCGATGGCCTCGCGCAGCGCAATGATGCCGTGGCGTTGAAAGCCCCCCGCGCTCTTGTCGCAGTAGAATGTGCGGTTGCCGATTCGCACAGTGCCTTCGCAGTCCGCGGTGAATCCATCCGGGGAGATCAGGCCGCTGCGCAGGCCGGCGATGGCGGTGACGAGCTTGAAGGTGGAGCCCGGCGGATACACTCCGGCGATCGCCAGGTCGGTCCACGCTCCGGTTTCGTGGATCTTCTGGGCGGAGGCCTCGCTCAGGTGAGGGGAGAATTCGTTCAAATCGTAATCGGGTTTGCTCGCGAGCACGAGGACCTCGCCGGTGCGCACATCGAGCGCGACCGCCGCGCCTTTGAGGGTCTCGAATTGATCGATCGCCTTCTCGGCCGCCACCTGCAGGTCGAGATCCAGGCTGATTTCGAGCCGTTCCCCCTGTCTCGGAGCGTGCTTTTCGAGAGGTGGATTGATGCGAAATCCGGCAAAATCGACGCGGTAAATCGCGGACCCGGTTTCTCCCTGGAGCAAGGAGTCGTACTGCAATTCAAGTCCGTCCCGACCGGCGGTGCCCTTGGACGAATACGTTTTAAGATCTTCGCCACCCATCTCGTCGCCCGGCACCTCGTCCGTGGCCCGAACGTAGCCCAGCACGTGGGCGGCCGCGGAGTTGTTCGGATAGTAGCGCGTGCTGGAGGTGTAGACCTGCAGCGGCGAGTCTACCGGAAGCTTCTCAATCAGGCGGGCGAATTCCTCCGGTTTCAAATCGTCCAGCAGGATATACGGCAGCAGCAGCTGTTGTTGGAAGTGGCGATCGAGCTGGCGCATGTCGACTTTCTCGTTGCGCCCCAACAGCTGGTCGACCTGGTCGAGGTAGCGCTGGACAACCTGCGCGCGGGAGATCTGTTCGAACTGGGCGGGCGACGGCCGATCGCTCCGCGTGATGTCGCCCGCGGCCTCGCTCGCGCGATAGCGGCGGACCACCTCAATGTATTCCCGGCGGAATTCGCGGCGCAATCCGTCGAGATAGAGAGTGACGGCGAACCGGGAGCGGTTGCCCACGAGCAGGCGGTTCTCGCGATCGTAGATATTTCCCCGCGGCCCGGGGACCAGCACGCGGCGCTGGTTTTGCAGGCGTTCTCGCTCGCCGTAATCGCCGTACCGGATGATCTGGCGATACGCGAGCCCTCCGGCCAGCACGAGCAACATCGCGACGATCAGCCCCTGAAAAAGCATGAGACGAAGGCGCTGCGGTCGGTAGGTTTCGATGATGCTCACAGGTAAAAACGGCGGGCCGGAACTGCGGTGGGAATCGGTCTGCATGAATCCGGCTCAACCCGCAGAATGGGACCGAATGGCTTGGGGCACAATGGCACCGGGCGGGAAGACGGCAAGATCGGCCGGGACTCGCCATGATCAATAGAACCGGTGGCTTTCGTCGGCCAGATCGACCTGGCCTAATTCCAGTGCGCGCTGCTGAAGCGAAAAGAACCAGGGCGCGACCGCCAGAATGAACAATTGCGACCAGCCCAGATCAGCAAGCAGGCGCAGGGAAGTCGCGCCGGACGCGGAATGAGCGTCGAGTTCGATGTAAATGAAGGAAAGGCCGAGAAAGATCGCGAGGTTTGCGAGCAGGGCCGTGCCAAGGCCAAACAACATCTCTTCCCGTGGGAACCGCGTCCGAAGGTGAAAGATTAAAATGTGCACCGACGTGAACAGGAGCAGATGCGGCCCATAAAGCAAATGGTGGCCCACCTCTGGCACGGGTTCGGCCGCGTCGACAGTGAGCGCGATGAGGATCGTAGCGGTCAGGCCGTTGCGGAGGTTCAGCCGCAAGGCGGCAAATGCAACCAGCAACCCGCCGACTGAGATCGATACGCCAAAAGGCGCCAGATAGTGGTTGACCTGGCCGACGAGCAACCAGAGCAGCAGCGTGGTGGCGAAGACGATCAGCCAGCGGCGGTACATGGGATTCAGTCCGTTTGCAGCGGGACGAGAACGGTGACTTCGGTGAGTTCCGTCAGGCGCGGGTCAAGGGATATTTCGCCGGCTTGAAACAAACCGTCCGGGCTCGTTTCGAGGTGCGACACATAGCCGATGGTCAGGCCGGGCGGGAATTCGCCGAGCCCCGACGTGACGAGTCGTCGGGGGGCGGACGAATAGACGACAATATCCGGCGGCACAAACTCGACCAAGCCGTGGGCCGGAGCCAGCGGAGGATTGTTCCCTCCTTGATAGCTGACCGGGCGCGTGTCGTTTTCGAAAGTGGCGGCGATGCGGAGACGCGGACTTGAGACGAGATCAACGTCGGCTTCGTAAGCCCGGACTTCCCTCACTCGTCCGACCACGCCGCCGCCGTAGACGACGGGAGCGCCGACTGGCAGATCGTAATTCGAACCTTTGCGAATGGTGAGTTGTTGCCACCAGCCGGACAAGTCGCGCCGGCATACGCGTGCCGGCTCGAAGCGGAAGTGCGGATCGGCCGGCAGGCGGAGGAGCCGCTCGAGGCGGGTGATCTCGGCTTGCTCGGCGTCTGTCTGTTGGGCCTGGAATTCATAGCCGGCGTAAACATGGCGGAGTTCGCGTGCGGCCTCGATGAGTTCGTCTTTCGAATGGGTACGCTCCGCCCAGAACTCCTGCAGATCGCGAACATAGGACGCGGTGACCTGGACGGGCGCCTGGAGTTCGAAGAACGCCACCCGCAGGAACGATTTCACCGCCACGGGCAGCAACAGCCACGCGAACACGATGATCCCCAGAGTGAAAAAGGGTTTGGCTTGATCGAAACGATTGAAGGACACGGGCAACCGGAGACTCTTAATCCACGGGCGGCGCGAATCGATCCGAATATTTCCGGCCGACCTCAGCAGACGCCGCTGACGGCAAGGCGCAGGCGCGTCAGCTCTTCCCCTCGCTCGTAAAATGCGGTAGCAGGAAGCTCAGATCGCTGAGCACAACGCCGGTGCCGTTCGCCACCGCGCTAAGCGGATCGTCGGCGACTGTCACAGGCAGCCCGGTTTTCTCGCTGAGCAACCGGTCGATGTTGCGAATCAGCGAGCCGCCGCCGGCCATGACGAAACCGCGGTCGACAAGATCGGCCGAAAGCTCAGGCGGGCAGCGCTCGAGCGCCATGCGGACCGCGTCGACAATCGCCGTGATCGTGTCGGCGAGCGCTTCGCGGATTTCCTGCGAGGTGATATGGATGGTCTTGGGCAGGCCAGCCACGGAGTCGCGGCCTTTGACCTCCATCGCCAGCTCTTCCTCCAGGGGATAGGCGGAACCGATCCTGATTTTTATCTCCTCTGCGGTGCGCTCTCCGATGAGGAGGTTGTAGGCCCGCTTCATGTAATTAATGATCGCGTTGTCGAGTTCATCGCCCGCCACGCGGATCGATTTTGAGAACACGACGCCTGCCAGCGAGATGATGGCGATTTCGGTCGTGCCGCCACCGATGTCGACAATCATGTTGGCGGCGGGTTCCTCGACAGGGAGGCCGACGCCAATCGCTGCGGCCATCGGCTCCTCAATTGTGAGGACCTCCCGCGCGCCAGCGTGGGTTGCCGACTCCTTGACCGCGCGTTTCTCGACCTCGGTGATGCCCGATGGAATCGCGATGATCACCCGGGGGGCGACACGAAATGCATTGCTGTGCACCTTCCGGATAAAATACCGCAGCATCGCCTCGGTGATATCGAAGTCGGCGATGACGCCGTCTTTCATTGGCCGGATGGCGAGGATGTTGCCGGGCGTGCGGCCGAGCATGCGTTTCGCCTCTTCGCCGACGGCCAGGACCTTGCGGGACGAGGTGCTGATGGCAACCACCGATGGCTCACGCAAAACGATGCCTTTGTCCTTGACGTAGACCAAGGTGTTCGCGGTACCGAGATCGATCCCGATGTCGTTCGAAAAGTAACCAAACAAATTGCTGGCCATGTCTTTAGATTAAAGCGGCGGGTGGGCCGGCCCAAGC
>Ga0182027_10013170_pt1 | contig 11562 bp, 11 predicted proteins | sample 712E1DmetaG_FD_121300 | JGI IMG/M metagenome (GOLD analysis project Ga0182027, IMG submission 121300) | Permafrost microbial communities from Stordalen Mire, Sweden - 712E1D metaG (Illumina Assembly) | ecosystem: Environmental > Terrestrial > Soil > Wetlands > Permafrost | place: Sweden...
CTTCGACGCTCTGGCCCTGGTGGCCCTCGGGCACGGCGGCGCCGATGAAGGGGAACGGCACGGTGTCGAGCGCGCCGGCGAGCATCTTGTCCACGTCGTACACCAGCTCACGCGGAATGGAGTTTTGGTTGGCGGTCAGGCCGATTTCCAGCGCGCTCATCGCCCACTCGACCGCGGGCCAGTGCAGCGTGGTGAAGCGCGCGCCGATGCCGAGCGTGCTCTGGCCGAGCTTGGCGCCGGCTGTCGGGAAAATCGTCGACTCCGGGTCGTGTTCCTGGACGAGATTTTTCAGGCGGAGCAAATTCGCCCACGTCGCGGGAAAGGCGGTCGTGCCGTCGGGGAGCAAGGCGCCGCCATCGAGCACCTGCGGTGCCTTGGCGGCGAGCTTCCACGCGCAGTCACCGGTGGCGGCATCTTCCACCAGCCGCCAGGCACCGGCCTTGGTTTCGAAGCGGCTCTTTTTCCAGGTCTGGATGCTCGAATCGTTGGTGGCCAGCTTGACGACGAGTCCCGGCCAATCGAGGCAGTAGTCGGGGCTCACGCAGGGGTTCGTGGCGATCCGGAGGTTATTTTGCAGCAGGAAGCGGTTGATGGCAGACATGGTGGTTGAATATCAATATAGCCCACCGCCCGCACGCGAGGCGAAAAACCGGACACGCGACTGTCCGCGGGCGTCACGCTGCCAGTCCGTCCCTCAAGAGGCGGGAAACCGGTACCCCCGCCCGTCGGACACATCTCAGTCTTTGCGCCTTGTAGGGCCAACCCATGGCGTCGAACCGAACCGGGCAACTGTAGCGGCGGTCTATGAGCGCCGACCAGGCATGGGGAAACGGTACGGCCTGTTTTCGGCGGTCATAGACCGCCGCTACAGCCGCGGACTCTGAGGCTCGAGCAAGCGAGCCAAGCGGCGAGCGTCGCCCGAAAAAGGATACGCTCCTGGCCGCCTATGGGTTCTCCTGGTCGATCGCGATCACTTTGCCGTCCTGCAACGTCACGCGAGTTCTTTCGCGTGCGTGGCGCGCCGGATAATTCATATAGTAGGGATAGAACGGCTCGCCCCAGTAGCGGTGGTACCAGCCACGGTAAAGCGGCCTGCCATAATCGGCCTCCCAATCGGTATAAATCCAGGACACCGTCGCACCCGCGGCCGTTAACCGCGTACGGATCCGATCCGGGTCGCCCAGCGCGAGACGAACCATCGATTCATCGAACCCCACACCGACCTGACCTTTTCTGATCATGTCCTGCTGCGCCGGCGTCAGCCGGGCGAAGGCGTCCGGGTTTTTTTGGATGCGGGTTTCGGGAGTCGAGCAGCCTACGGCCAACACGAGGCCCAGCGCGGCAGCGAAAAGCAGAACAAATTTGGATGTTTTCATGGCATTGACTTGTTTTAAGATAGTCGAAGGCGATTTACATGCAATTATGACACGCAAAAGAGCCCTTTAATTCCCCGGTGAATACTCTGCTTTTATGGGACATTGATGGAACGTTGGTTACTTCGGGTGGCGCGGGGATGCGCGCACTCCAAGTGGCACTCCGCGCCGTTTTCGGCATCGACGGTCGGGTCGATGACATCGATTTCGCCGGCCGCACCGACCGGTGGATCATCCGGCAGATTTTTGGGAAATTCGGCGTGCCGGCCACCGAGGTCAATTTCGCGCGGTATTTCGACGGCTATGTGACGGCGCTTCCGGCCCAGCTGGCGGACCGCGGCGTACATCTTCTGCCCGGAGTGCAGGCGCTGCTGGACGGTGCCGTGGCCCGGGGCGATCTGGCGCTCGGGCTGCTCACGGGCAATCTGCGGCGCGGAGCGGAGACCAAGCTCGGCTACCATGGGTTGTGGCGTTATTTCGCTTTCGGCGCGTTCGCCGACGACAGCGAGAACCGCAACGATCTCGGGCCGCATGCCCTCCGCCGGGCGCGCGCCCACCATGGGATCGATTTTGCCATCGAACGGGTATGGGTGATCGGAGACACGCCGCACGACATCGTCTGCGGCCAGGCCTTCGGCGCGCGCACGCTGGCCGTGGCCACCGGCCGCTATGCAGCGGAAGAATTGCGCGCGGCAAACCCCGACGCCGTTTTTGCCGATCTCAGCGACACCGCGGCGTTCTGGCGGCTGATCGACTAGGAACGGACGGGCTTCGCCCGCCCGTTCCTGGACAAATGGCTGCCGCCATTTGGAGGAGTACGATGGTGGCATAAAATAGGTTGCAGCTAGCCCCGGATGTTTCACGCCTCACTCCGTCGCAGCGGTACAGTCTGTTCGATGCCCGTGACTGTCGGCCCGGCCTCCAGGGCATCCGGGCTAATGGCCAAACCGCCCAGGACATGAATGAATCGAGCTCAGCAGTGGGAATTGGAAGCCGGGGGCAATCCCGCTCATTCCCCTCGGCTGTTCTCTCCCGCCAATTCCGAAAGGGCGGTTTGGCTTTTAGCCCGCTTATCCCACGGACTGCGACCGACACGACGGTCGATGGTCAGCGAATGATCGCAGCAACGGTTGAAACTGTGAAGAGAGCGGCCAGAACGATGCGAGCTTTCATGGCAAAAAGATGCGTTTGCAGGAAAACTTGCTCCCAATAACGACAGCCGCAATTTCCTCGGGTTTCTTTCCCTTCCCGACAAACTCCTAGCCCTTCATGAAGAAGTTCACCATCGCCATCGGTTCCGACCATGCCGGTTTCCAATACAAGGAAGCCCTCAAGACCTTCCTGCTCGGCGAGGGGCACACGGTGCGCGATTTCGGCACCCACTCGGCGGAACCCTGCGACTACCCGGATTTTATCCGTCCCGTGGCCGAAGCCGTGGCGCGGGGCGAGTACGAGCGGGGCATTGTGCTCGGCGGTTCGGGCAATGGCGAAGCCATCGTGGCCAACCGGATCAAGGGCATCCGGTGTGGCGTGTGTTGGACCGAACAAGTGGCGATCTGGAACCGTGCCCACAACGACGCCAACGTGCTGTCGATCGGCCAGCGCACCATTTCGCAGGAAGAGGCGATCAAGATCGCGAAGGTCTGGCTCGCCACCGAATTCGAGGGCGGCCGGCATCTGCGGCGGATCAGGAAAATCGACGGAGACTGAAGCTGGTCCCGGCCACCCGGGCGGAGCAGGCGGGCGGAGGCCGGAGGGCACGTTCTTCCAGCTCTGATTGGTAGATGACGTCGGGCCGGACCTGGTGTCCGGGCCGGGATCTGGGCGGCCGGCCGGCAAACGGCCGCCCCCTAAAAGCCCCAAAACCACAGCGACCGATGGCACGCCGCGTCCCGCTACAGTCCCAGCATTTTCCATATCCTTTCCGCCGCCGCCGCCGGTTGGTCGAAGTCCGTCGGCGTGAGGGGCAGACTGCGCTGGCCGGTTCGCTCGTGGAAAAGGTGGAGCGTCTCCGCCGTGGCATGCGCGGCGAAGGCGAGCTGGCAACCGCCGCCGAACCGGCCTTGCAGTGCGCGTTCGAGGCCGAGTTGACGGGCCGTGGCGGCGTCGAACGCCGCGGCCAATCTCGCCGCGTCCCCCGCCCGCGTCTGGATGGCAACGGCGCCCTGCCCCACCGCCGGCGCCATCTGCGCGAAGGCGAGCGGCCGGAATTCCAGCCCGTCCCAGCCCGCGATACCGAGCCGCCGCAGCCCGGCGGCCGCCAGGATGGTGGCATCGGCCGCACCCGCGGCGATCTTTTTGAGCCGCGTGTCCACATTGCCCCGGATTTCGGTGAACGTTGTGCCCGGAAACTGGAGACTGATCTGCAGCCGGCGGCGCGGGCTGCCGGTGGCGATGGTCGCCGGCGTGGCCACGCCCTGGCGCAGCACGAGCACGTCGCGCGGATCTTCGCGCGGCAGGTAGCCGGCGATGACGAGTCCGTTGGCCGACTCGTTGGGCAGGTCTTTCGAACTATGGACCGCCCCATCGGCCGCGCCCTGCAACAGCGCCTGTTCCAGCTCGGCGGTGAACAGCCCCTTGCCGCCCTGTTGCTCGAGCGACCATTCGAGCTTGCGGTCGCCGGTGGTGACAACCTTGAGCAACTCACACTCGACGCCGGGGAAGGCGGCACGCAGTCGTGCAGCCACGAGTTCCGTCTGCGCCAGCGCCAGCGGACTCTTGCGGGTGGCCAGGATGATCTTCGGCATGGCAGGGCGGCAGCGAGGAAGGTTTAGGATGAAGTGGAGGTGGCGGTGGCAGAATCGCCAGCAGATCGAAGTTTTACCTCAACCTAAATCTAAAACCTCAACCGCGCCGCAACGGCGCGGCGCTCCGCGCTGCGCGGAGCGTCACCGCTTGAGGGCGAGGACGCCGGTGCGGGCGAGTTCGAGCAGTCCGAAGGGCTCGAGCAGTTTGAGGAAGGCGTTGACCTTGCCGTCATCGCCGGTGGTTTCGACGATCACCTGATCGTGCGCCACATGCACGATCTTGGCCCGGAAGATGTCGCAGATCTGCATGATCTCGGAGCGGGTTTTCGAGTCGGCTCTCACCTTGATGAGCACGAGCTCGCGGATCACCGCCTGCCCTTCCTTGAAATCGACGACCTCGACCACGTTGACCAGCTTCCGGAGTTGTTTGATGGCGAGGTCGAGCGCGGAATCGTCGCCTCTGAGCATGCAGGTGATGCGCGACAACGCCGCCTCGTGCGTCGGCGCGACATTGAGCGAATCGATGTTGAAACCGCGACCGGAGAACATGCCGGTCACGCGGGTCAGCACGCCGAATTTGTTCTCAACCAGGATGGAGATCGTGTGTCGCATGGGGAGGTGGATGGAGGAGTGAGGAAATGCCGGGCGGGCGGAGGGCCCGCCTTCGCGCTCGCTAGACTGTGCACGAAAACTGGTGGACGACAAGGGACTCGAACCCCTGACCCCCTCGGTGTAAACGAGGTGCTCTAACCAACTGAGCTAGCCGTCCAGACTGGAAATGTCAGATAAGGGAACGGAAGGAAGGAGTGGCAAGGGTTAATCGCGGGAACCGGGCGAAGCGGGCGCGTCTCCCGATTGCCGCTAATCGTGGGATTGAGTCGATGCCGGCAAAGTGGAAGCGGCGTCTCGCCGCTTGTCTGGTCTGAAAAGCGGCGGGACGCCGCTTCCACTTTCGATTCCGTTTATCGGTGCTTTGGCTTCAGCCAGCCTTCGCGGATCATGAGCTCGACATTCTGAATGGCATTGAGCGCTGCACCCTTCCAAAGGTTGTCGCCGCTGACCCAGAAGGCGAGGCCGTTGTCGAGCGCAGTGTCGAGGCGGATGCGGCCCACGCCGCACTTCACCTGGCGGGTGAAATCGAGCGGCGTCGGATACTTCCGCGCGGCGGGATCGTCGACGAGCACGGCGCCGGGAAAAGCCGCCACCGCGGCGCGCGCCCCGGCCACGCTCACCGGCCGTTCGAACTCGGCATTGACCGCCATCGAATGCGCGCGGACCACCGGCACGCGGACGCAGGTGGCGGAAACCTTGAGCTGCGGGAGGCCCATGATCTTGCGGCTCTCCTGCATCATCTTGGTCTCCTCGCCCGTGTAACCGTCGTTGCCGAACGTATCGACCTGCGGGATCAGGTTGTACGCAATCTGGTATGGATAGACTTTCTTCACGAGCGGCCGGCCTTGCACGGAAGCCTGCACCTGCGCGTCGAGTTCGCGGACCGCCTCGGCGCCCGTGCCTGAAACCGACTGATAAGTCGCGACGACATAGCGCTTGAGGCCGAATTTCACGTGCAACGGCCACAGGCCCATGAGCGTCACGGCCGTGGAGCAATTCGGATTGGCGATGATGCCCTTGTGCGTCCGCAGATCCTGCGGATTAATCTCGGGGATCACGAGCGGCACCGCCGGGTCCATCCGGTAAAAGGAGCTCTTGTCGATCACGAGGCAGCCCGCCTTCACCGCGTCGGGCGCGAGGGCCTTGGTCACAGAGCTGCCCGCGGCAAAGAACGCCACGTCGAGACCGGCGAAAATGCCCGGCTTCGCCTCGGCCACCGTGTACGTCCGGCCCGCACACGTCAGCTGCTTGCCGACCGAGCGCGCCGAAGCGTACAGGCGCAGCTCGCCGAACGGAAAATTCCGCTCGTGCAGGAGCTGCAGCAGTTCTTGACCGACGGCACCGGTCGCGCCGACGATGCCGATTGTGAAGGAGGACGATTTGTTCATAGATACACCTAACGACACTTTGGAACCGGTCACGAAAACCTGTGCGCGGCTCGGTATCAAGCCCACAGACCGGATTCTGGTGGTGCGCCTCGGCTCATTCACTCTGCAATTTTACCGCAACGCCGTGCTGGTAAAAGCATATCCGATCTCCGCCTCGAAACGCCCGCCCTCCAACGTGAAGGATTCGCTCGGCACGCCCCGCGGCCTGCACGAGATCGCCGAGCGGATCGGCACCGGCCAGCCGGCCGGCATGGTCTTCAAATCGCGCCTGCCCACCGGGCGGCATTTTTCCGAGTTTTCCGAAGCCGACCGGCAGACCAACCTCGTCACCAGCCGCATTCTCTGGCTGCGCGGACTCGAGCCCGGCGTAAACCGCGGTGGCAACGTCGACACTTACGCCCGCTACATTTATCTCCATGGCACGCATCGCGAAGACCGTATCGGCCAGCCGCAGAGCGCCGGCTGTGTGCATCTGCGCAACCTCGACATCATCGAGCTCTTCGAGCAAGTGCGCGCCGGCGATCTGGTGTGGATCGGCTAGGAGTTTGCCGGGTTTCGGATAAAAGTCCGGAAAGGGTTCGGGATGGCGTCGCGATACAGTCCGCCCCGCCCGGCAAACTCCTTAATCCGCCGCGCTGCGGCGGAGGATCGAGCGTGATAATCTGTTTGTGCAGCGCAGGGCGCTGCTTAAGGAGCCTGTCGAGGCAGACCCCGTCCTTCCATTGAGGTTTTTGCCTAAGATGTGACGTCTATTGGCAAGCCCGACAGGCTCCTAGCCCGACAAACTCCTAGCCGCTCACTTATTGCCGACGGCCGACTTCACGCGCTCGAACATCGTCTCCACTTCGCGGGCACACGCCTGGATCAATTCGCTATCCAGTTCGAGCACCCGCGTGGAATCGTCCAGGTTGGACCAGTAGGTCGTCTCGCCCGGTAGGGCGCCGCCGAGTTGGGCGGCAACCGCCGCGCCGATCCGCAACAAGTGCGGCAAGGCCTCCTCGCTCTGCGGCTGACAGTGACTTCGCACGGCGGTCACGATTCCGGCCGGCAGTTTCCAATTCGCCATGATGATCGCGGCGGCGTCGGTGTTGGACACCCCGAAGGCCTCGGCCTCCCACTCGAGCAGGGGCCGCCCTTCGCCGGAATCGAGGTAACTGCGCCAGAGCATTGGCCGGTCGACCAGGATGCGATGGAGCGCCACTTTGCCCATCGAGCGCAACAAGCCCGCCGTATAGGCGGTCCGGACATCGCCGTAAGTGGCATGCCGCTGCGCGAGCCATTCGCAGGCGAGCGCGCTGCACAGCGAATCGCTCCAGAAAAGCTCCCCGCTGATGCCGTAAACGGACATGAAATTGGCGCACAGGTGTTGCGCGGCGATCAGCCCGACCAGGCGGTTGACCTCGCGGAAACCCAGCCGCGTGATCGCTTCGTTCAAATCGCTGCACGCGGTCCGGAAGCCGTAAAATGCGCCGTTGGCGAGTTGCAGCACGCGAAACGCCAGCACCGGTTCGAGCCGCACCATCTCCGCCACATCGTCCAGCGACGTATTCGGATCGTCGAGGATCCGATTGATCTGGGCGAAGACCTGCGCCGTCGTCGGCAGACGTTGCGCCACGCTCAAGACATCCTGCGGGCGTAGTCGCTCGACAGAATTGTTGCGACTGCTCTCTGGAGGGTTGGGTTGCATTCGGCTCGGCTTCGGTGGCTGCCTAATCCCGCGAACATGGCGGCGCCCATTACACAATCAAGGCTTAAGAAAATCACGCTCTTTTTACATTTCCTAGCAGCGTGTCGGACTTCGTCCTCCACGCTGCTAAACAAAATGGCTGCGCCATTTTGAAGGGGATCATCCGATGCTGGCCTTTTCCGGATTTTCCATCTGCCGCCGATCAAGTCTTTCGTTTTTGGGGATTTTTTGTCCTGCGACACCGCTCCCGCGGTGGATTCAGACCTTTTTGAGCACCGTTCCGAGGTAATGGAGGCGTTGGGTGACTGGCTGACGCGTTCGCCGACGATCAAACGACTCTCGACCTCCACGACGGCCTGCGCGTTGTAGCACTGTTCGAAGCGGCCCCCGCTTTTCATGATCCGGCTTTCGGGATCGGTGAAGTTGTATTGGTCCTTCGGCTTCGGCTCAGGGCTGGCGGCGTCGGCCCCGGGCCGCGCGGCTTTTCCCCGCGCTGCTGCCGGGTCAGTCGGGCCGCCAGCTTTTTTTCATGCTCGGCCCATTCCACCGCGTAGCGCGCCTTGGCCCGCGCTTCGATGGCGACGCGTGCTTGCTCCAGCCTCTGGCCCCCGCGTTCGTCGCTGACCGCGGCGTGCTTGCTGACGTTGGCCGCGAGCCTGGTGCCGTCGAGGCTGACCGTGATCTGGCCGAACTGGGCGAGATGGTCAGCCGGCACCCAGTCGCGCAGATCCGGCGGGAGCAGCAGCGGCGTGTCGCGATCGATGTTTACGAAACTAGTGGCCATGAGCTGTTGGTAGCACTTCTTTGGCCAATCTCCGGGTCCGTCTCGAAAAGGCCGCAGGCCTTTTCGTTTAGCAGCCTGTCGGGAACGGCCCGTCGCGTAGCACCCCAAAATATCTTCCTACGGCGGAACTCCAGTTGCTAAATCCGACAGGCTGCTAGCGATTGCGCCCGAAGAGCAGCCGTAACGAATTGAGGCACACCACCACGGTGCTGCCTTCGTGGGCGGCGACACCGACCGCCAGCGGCACGATGCCGGCGATGGCGGCAAACGCCATACAAACGACCACCCCGAGCGAAATGGTCAGGTTTTGCCGGATGACAGCTTTCGCGCGGCGGCTCAGACGGTGCGCCGAGAGGAAATTTTCGATGCGGTCGTGCATCAGGATCACTTCGGCCTGCTCGAGCGCGGCGTCACTGCCCCGCGCGCCCATGGCCACGCTCACATCGGCCGCCGCCAGGCTCGGGGCGTCGTTCACCCCGTCGCCCACCATCGCCACGCGATGACCGGACTCCCGCAACGCCTGAATCGCCGCGACCTTGTCCTCGGGCGAAAGGCCCGCCTTGACTTCGTCGAGCCCGAGTTCCTGCGCGACTGCTTCAGCGGCGTGGCGGCGATCGCCGGTAAGCATGACGGTTTTCACCCCCAGGCGCTTGAGCTCGGCGAGCACGCCGATCGATTCGGCGCGAATCTGGTCCTTGAGCAACACCCGGCCGACGAGGTCGCGGCCGATCACCCATACTTCGCTCAACTCGGGCGCCGCGGGCGGCAATTGCCGGGCCCACTCGGCGAGCGGACCGTTTTCGAGCAGCTCGCGCCGGCCGAGCAGCACCGTGCCGCCGTCGAAACGCCCGAGCAGTCCCTTGCCGGTAAGCGATTGAAATTCGTCGACATCGAGCTCGCGCACCTGGCGCGCCCGGGCATGCCGCGTGATCGCCCGGGCGATCGGATGCTGCGACTTGGCTTCCAAGGCATACGCCAGCTCCATTACCTGGTGCTCGTGACCCGCCGGGAAGCTTTCGCAGCCGACGACCGCCAGCTCGCCGGTTGTCAGCGTGCCGGTCTTGTCGAGCGCCACGGCGTCGATGTCGGCCAATTTTTCGATGGCCGCCCCGCCACGGAAGAGCACGCCGTGCCGTGCGCCCCACGCGATGGCGGCGAGGATGGCCGAGGGAATCGAAAGCACCAGCGCGCACGGGCTCATCACGACCAGCAGCGTCATCGCGCGATAAAACGCCGAGCGCGTCTCGGGGGTGTTGGCGAAAGGTTCCAGACCGAAGCCGAGCCACCACACGAGGAACATCGCCGCACACGCCGCCAGCACCACGATGCTGTAGGCCGCCCCGAATTTGTCGGTAAAGCGTTCGCTTGGCGCGCGCAGCTTCTGCGCCGTCTGAATGAGCCGGATGATCTTCTGCAGCGTGCTCTCCGACGGCAGCCGCGTAACCTCGTACTCGACCACCCCCCAGAGGTTGAGGGTGCCGCTGAACACCGCATCGCCGACGTTCTTCTCCACTGGCACCGCCTCGCCGGTCAGCGCCGATTCGTCGCTGGCGCTTTTGCCTTTCGCCACAGCGCCGTCGGCCGGGAAGGCATCGCCCGGTTTCACGATCACGCGGTTCCCGATCATGAGCTCCTCGACGGCGACCTCGCGTTCGCGCCCGTCAGACAACATGAGCGTGGCGCGCTTGGGCGCGGATTTCAACAAGGCGCTGACTTCGCGGTGCGTGCGATCGAGGGCGTACTCCTCCATCGCGCCGGCGGCGGAAAACAGAAACAGCAACAGCGCCGCTTCGCCCCACGCGCCGATGCAGGCCGCGCCAACGGCGACGGCGAGCATGAGAAAGTGAATGTCGATTTTCAATCGGCGCAGATTGCCCCACGTGTCCTTCGCCGCGTCCCAGCCGCCGGCGAGCAGGGCCACGGCATAGAGGGCATGGCCTAGCCACTCGGGGCCGAGGCGCAACGTCTCCACGGCGAAGCCGGCAATACCGAATGCCGCGCACACCGCGGCGAAGGCCGCCAGTTCCTTCCATTCCGGTTCCACCGCCTCGACCGCCTCGGTCGGCGCCAGGATCGTCGGCAGGGTGAATTCGCGCCACTGCCAGAATTTCGTGGCGGTGACGTCGGAGTCGCCGGCGATTTCCGTCACCGCTCCCTCGCGCCGCAATTTGTAGCCGGCCGGGGCGGGCGCCGCGTGGGCGAGTTGCGCTTCGATCGCGGCGATGGTCTCGGCCAGCCGCGCCTCGAGCAGGACGTGATCGACGGAGCCGACGGTGGCGACCGCGACCTTGCGGGAGACCGTGTCGATCCGCACCGCCCCGACGTTGGGCTGGCGTTTGAGAAAATCAGCGAGTGTCTCCGCCCAGTTGTTTTGCATGCCGGTCAAGTTCTAGCGGGCTCGACCGAAACGCGTCTAATCAAATTGCAGGAAATCCGCGCCGCTTGGTCGTTCGCGATCTTCTTCCAACCCGGGCCTGGCAAAGTGAAAGAGGCATCCCGCCGCTTTTCGCCATCAGGCCTAAGCGCCGGGACGTCGCTTCTACCAGTTGGCGTCTACGTAGGGCGCAGCTAACCTGCGCCCTTAGGGACAGCGATGATCGTGGTCTGCCGAGCGAAAAACCACGATTATCGCCCTGCCCTCGCTCGGCCTGGCCCTGCGGGTGGCCCCGCGAAGTTCAGCCGAAGGCGTGTTTTCTAAGGGCGCGGAGGGTGGCCAGCGGCGAGCCCCAGTCGGCCACCGGCGGGATCGGGCGGACGGCGGTGCGTTCGCGGCGACCAGTAACGGCGCGGTAGGCGTTGAGATGCATTTCGACAAAGGCCTTGCTGCCGAGCACCGCGCCATCGGTGAAGTAACGAATTCGACACCGCAGCACGGTCGAGAGCGGCAGCCTGCCGCCTTCTGCGATGACTCTTTCGAGGAGCGCGGCGGCGATGGGAGCCCCGGATTCGCGAGCTTCGGTGGCTGTTCCAA
>Ga0182027_10013171_pt1 | contig 11562 bp, 8 predicted proteins | sample 712E1DmetaG_FD_121300 | JGI IMG/M metagenome (GOLD analysis project Ga0182027, IMG submission 121300) | Permafrost microbial communities from Stordalen Mire, Sweden - 712E1D metaG (Illumina Assembly) | ecosystem: Environmental > Terrestrial > Soil > Wetlands > Permafrost | place: Sweden...
AAAATATTATTCCAGCATTCAATCTAGGAGGGCGTCACATGAAATCGGCATGGCATTTCAAAGAGCTGGCGGAGGTTTTCTCGGCCATGCCGCGCAAGCCGAAGCCCGACGGAGAATTCTCATTGTCGCCCTAGCTCTGGAACAGTATCGCGACAAACATGGCGCTTATCCAGAAACTTTGGCCATCCTTGCGCCGGAGTTCTTGAAAACCGTGCCGGTGGATTTCATGGATGGACGGCCGTTGCGGTATCAGTTGAATGGCGACGGTCATTATCGGTTGTATTCCGTCGGATTGGACTGTGTGGATGACGGAGGGAAAATAATGAAGGAGGGGGAACGTCCCTCGCTGGCCGAGCTTCGTTCCGGCGGTCTCAGCGCATCGCCTAAAGGCGATATTGTCTGGCCGTTCCAGGCTTCAACGACGACGGTGGCTATATTGCGTCGGCAGCATTCGGCAGTCCTTCAAAAAAAAGCGGATGACGTTGCACTCGCTCAGGCCGAGTCTCAATGGAAACATGCCGCCAATCACCAGGCGGACGTTGAGAAGCTTCTAGCCGCGCCGGTTTCGAATCTTCAGGACGTCAATTATCACGGTCAGCACATGAGCGAGTTGTTGCGCAACGCAAGCCCCGCTGGCACCAATCAATTGACCCTGCGCGACATGTTTACGCTGAAACAAGTCATTACGGGCGGTGAACCGGAGCGGGTGACGTTTGAACTACCTATCAATTATGACGCTTTGAAACGTGTCGGCGAAGTTTATTTATTGATAGACACCAATAATGACGATTCCGATGAGGGTTGCGTTGTGCAGCAGATGAACTGCAACCGGGCGGACAACGGTGATTGCCTGCTGGTATGGGACACGATTTATGAATCGCCGGGAAAACACGCGCTCCGAGCTGGATTGGAAGTTCACGGCGGCTTGCCGGATAATGAAACCATCGTTGGACCTCCGTTGCCTTTTGTTGTTAGCAATCTGTGCCAATTCAGTATCAGTTCCACCCATTTTGATCCACGACTGGGCGCGGCATTTCAGCTCAGGCTGCTGGAAATTAACGGGCAGTTTGTTTTGAAATGCCAAACAAATGACGGCACGCTGCTCAAGACCATCACCGGCACGACGACCAATGGAATCGTGAGCGTCCGGTGGGACTTGGTGGATGATCAGGGCCGACGTTTCGGCGCCGATTTTTTTAATAGCGCCTGGACCATCACGCTCCCGGATTCCAGTCGAACACAAAATTTGAAGGGGCCGTGAGTGGGACAGCATCGCTTGAGGCCTCTGGACGAGACGGTCCCGTCCGATTTGCCAGCAAAGACCGGATTGCGGGCCAAAATTGTTTTGCAGGTTTGGTTCGACCGCGCTCCCAATTTTTTAGTGTGCCCAAGCTCACGCCGAGCTTGCTGGCGAGCCCGTATTTGGTCATTTTGTTGCGTAAACAATAGGGGGCGAGCCTGTCCGGCAGATTATTCAGGGGAGGGGGCGAATCCACCCTTGTGGCCTTTATTACCAGATGGCAAAATGGGTTCAAAAGCGACCAATTCAGACAACTAATAATGTGAATTATTTCTTATGATTATGTTCTCGCCAGGCGTTTCCGCTTTAGTTGGAGACTTTCAATGGTGGCAGCGCCGTGATGCCACTTTGCATATTCAGTGTTCGGAAGGCTGACAAATGCCGCCCTTTTTCATGGCAGTTTGATTTCCCTGAGCACCGCCAGCACGCTGGATGCGTCTGATGCAGCGAGCAGTTTCGCAAGAGTTTCAGGGTTCCGGCCCAATCGGGCGAGACTGGAGAGCAGATGCAAATAGGAGGCGGCATCAGTGGCTGGAACGGCAAGGAGAAAAACCAGTTGCACCGGCCATGAGCCTTTGGCGCCCCAAACCACGGGTTGGCCTGCCCGACCGATGGCAAATCGCAAATGTTTCACTCCGCCCGAACGCGCATGGGCAACGGCAATTCCGAATCCGTTGGCGGAGTTGGAGAGCAACTCTTGGTTGAGCGCCGCTTGATAGAAGGGCAGAACATCCGGCACACAGTCCAGTTCCCGCAAAACCCGGCTTAATTCACCGATGATTCCCGCCGCGTCCCGCTCCCGCAATGGGAGCACAATCAGTTCGCGCCGGGTAAAATCCGCCAGTGAACCTTCGGGAACCGCCCGCGTTGTGCTTTCAGACGGCATGCAAAAGTTCTTTGCGCCAACCCGGCTTCAGGGAAACCTTGCCGGCCCTGCGGGTGGCTGAAATTTCCGGTTCGTTTTGTTCAGGCAAAAAAAGATAACGCCCGCAGCTTTCACAGATTTGAATGTCATCCCCATGCATAAGAACCTGCACGAAGGCGCGCGGCACGCGGATGTGACAGCCGGTGCAAACCTGGTTGCGAACGGCGGCCAAGCCTTTCTTGCCTTGCGCCAGCAGGCGGTCGTAGTGCGCGAGAATCGGCGGGGCAATTTTGGCGCGCAGTTCGTTGACCTCATTTTCCATTTCCGGTTCAACGATCACGTCGAATTCAAGCGTCTGTAGTTTCAGAAGATTCTGCAATAATTCATTCATATTTGTGTGATTGCTAATTTCATACCAGCAAGGCGGCGCAAATCATAACCTCTTGCAATTCAATCCAATGAATTGTTCCAGTGTTAGTTTTGTGATCTTGGAAAATCCGGCTGCGAGGTCCTGGTGCAACCTTTGCACGTAATGGGTTTTAGGATGTGCAACGACGACTATCCTCCAAAAGCAAAAAACCGGCACCGTGTTCCTCCGTCCGGTGCCGGTTCCTGTGTTCAACGGTCAGGCAGATGCGTGACCTTTTGAAGCGGGTTTAGTGCTGTTTGCGCGTGGGGCGCTTCGCTTTGGGCGCGGCGTTTGTGGGGACGGCGGCCCTGAGTTGCGCCGGTTGTGATGCTGCCACAGTCGCGGCGGGTTTGGTTTCGGGCTTCGAAGCACAATTGCAATTGGCATTCGCAGGCATTGGTGCAGGAATCATGGTTTCACTCATAATTTATATTTCGTGTTTATAGTTGTGGTTTAAAATAACCAATTCAGTTGTAAGGCAGGAGGCATGCCAGAGATCTTTTGAAATCGTGAACAGCTTTGAATTCAATGAGTTGCGACGGAGGAGCGAAAATCGCGCGCCTGACCAATTACCCCTTTTGCGCAATTGCTGCACGCGGCGGTGGCGCCGAAGTGCAACACGCGAAAAACTATTTCGCCGCCGGTTCGTCGGCCGGATCCAGCAGACCGTAATGCTTAAGCTTGTATTGCAGGGCACGGCGGCTGATCCCGAGCGCCTTCGCCGCTTCCGCGCGGTTACTCGTCACGTGTGTGAGCGTCTGGCGGATGAGCAGTTTTTCCACCTCGGCCAGCGGCATGCCGGGCCGCACAGTAAACGTCGTGGAATTCTGATCGTATTCGCGGAGAAAATCCGGCAACTGCTCCACGCCGACCACTGATTCGTGGCAGGTGATGACCAATCGCTCGATGGTGTTGCGCAGTTGCCGCACATTGCCGGGCCAGGGGAATCGCTGGCAGATTTGCAGCGCCTCGGCGGACATGCGTTTGCGGCGCCGTTTGTGTTTGGTTGTGAAGTGCTCAAAAAAACTGTCAATCAGCAGCGGAATGTCCTCCGCGCGTTCCCGCAAAGGCGGCACGACGATGGGAACGATTTGCAGCCGGTAAAACAGGTCCTCGCGAAATTTTCCTTCTGCGACCACCGTCTGAAGTTTTTTGTTTGTGGCGGTGATGATGCGGACATTGACGCGAATCAACTCCGAGCCGCCGACCATGCGAAAGGCGTTGTCTTCGAGCACGCGCAACAAATCGCCCTGGCCCTTCGGCGAGAGGTCGCCGATCTCGTCCAGAAACAGCGTGCCGCCATCCGCCAGTTGAAAACGGCCCGGTTTGTTCGCCACCGCGCCGGTGAACGCACCTTTGACGTGGCCGAACAGCTCGGCTTCGAGCAGTTGTTCGGCCAGCGCAGCGCAATTGACGGAGATGAACGGTTTGCTCGAGCGCGGGCTTTGGGTGTGAATCGAGCGGGCGACGATTTCCTTGCCGGTACCGCTCTCGCCTTCGATGAGCACCGTCACGTCGCTGTTCGCCACCTCCCCGATGAGCCGCGCGACGGACTGCATGGGTTCGCTTTCGCCGATCAGCAATCCGGGCGGAGTGCGTTTTTTCAGGCGCAGGCGCAGTTCGTTGTTCTCCGCGACCACGGCTTGAAATTCCATGGCTTTCTGTACCAGCGCACGCAGCCGCTTCATGTCAATCGGCTTGGGCAAATAATCATACGCGCCCTGTTTCATCGCGGCGACCGCGCTTTCGACCGTGCCATAGGCCGTCATGAGGATGAACAGCGTGTCCTGGTGCCGTTCGCGCACACGCGTGAGCAGTTCCAGCCCGCTGAGTCCCGGCATCTTGATGTCCGAAATGACCAGGTGGTAGAAATGTTCCGTGGCCAGTTTCAACGCTGCCTGCGGATCCGTCGCCGCGTCCACCTGGTGGCCTTCCCGTTGCAGCGCCTCCTGCAGGCCGGCGCAAAGGCCCTGCTCATCGTCCACAACCAAAATTTTAATTTTTGATTTATCCACCGGGTTTTTCCTTTCGGCTCAAGGGTAGCAACAAAGTGAAGATTGCGCCCCCGACGGGCGCGTTTTCGGTGCGCAAGGTGCCGCCGTGCGCCACGGCAATTTGCCGGGCAATCCAAAGCCCAAGCCCGATGCCCTCCGGCTTGGTCGTAAAATACGGGTCAAAAACTTCCTCCAGCTTGTTCGCCGGGATGCCGGGACCGTTGTCTTGCACCTGCAAAACCAGGGCATCGCCTGCGGTGGACTTTGTTGCGCCAACCTGCACCCGACCGTTTTTTTCAACCGCCTGAACGGCATTGATGACAAGGTTCATCAGCGCCTGCGTCAGCCGGATCGGATCGGCGGTGACGGGCGGCAAACCATGTTCAATTTGCGTGACGATTTCGATTTGCCGCGTGGAAGCTTCGGCGCGCAGCAATTCGCAGACATGCGTGACGATTTTGGGGATTTCAACCAGCTCCAAATCCAGCGCCGATGGTCCGGCCAGCCGGAGAAAGCGCTCCACGATGCTTTCGAGGCGATGCAATTCGCCATGGATGATTTCCAGGCGGGGCTTTAGCGATTTTTTGGTTTCCGGCGCGAGCTTGGCGAGGTCTTCCTCAAGCAATTGCACATGGATGTCGAGCGAACTGAGCGGATTGCGGATTTCGTGCGCCAACCGGCCCAGCAGACGCGCCAGCAGGTCTTGCTTCTCCACTGCGGCCATCTGCGATTCATCCTGGCCGATCGCCTTTGCCAAAATATTTTCCGTTGCCATAAAGGATGTTTAGACTGCCCATCCATCATCTGGCGAACCGCCATGCAAAGAAAGCCGGATTTTGTATTCGATCCAGGTTGCACATGTCGCGCGCAAGCCGGTGCAGAAAATGCGCAGAACGCAATTTAAGCGGTCGGGCCACCGGCACCTGAAGAATGGCTGTTCTTTCATAATGTTCTGGTTTCAAGATTGTTACAAACCGTTTCCGGGCGATGGCAATCAGCTTGCTAAAGCATGGCAAGACGCGTGATGTCGCGTGTGCTGATAAGGCAATAAAAGAAAGATTTACACCATGGCAAATCCATTTGGCTTACCGAAAGTGCTGCTGGCGGAAAGAGAAGCCCGGCGACGCAAGCAATTCCGCGCGGGCGTTTATGCCACATTGATCACCGCCACCATTTTGATTATGGGCATGTTGATTCAGGGTTGCCGGACCCAGCAAGCACCGTCAGCGGGAGCGGCCATTCAACCGGTTGTCCGGCCAGATCTCCGGACGCCGCGACAGGCGACAAATCCATTGCCAACGCCAATGGCGCAGGCGGAAACAGCGGCGGAAACAAATTGGATAAGCCCCCAATCCACCAGCCTGCCCGAAAATGTCACTTTGCCGGAGCCGGGACCAACTTCGGTTCCCCAGACCGTTGCGCCCAACCCCGAGCCATTGCCGGTGAAAGAGGTTCACAAGGCATCTGCGCACCAGACGCGTGGTATTTATGTGGTCAAATCCGGTGATACCCTGAGCCGCATTGCCAAGGCCCACGGAACGACCGTCAAGGCCCTGAAAACCGCAAACCATCTGTCCAGTGACCGCATCTTCGTGGGCGAAAAATTGAAACTGTCGCCGGCCAAATCCACGACCGCCAACCCGGCTCATAGCTAAACGGCGTCCATCGGACAAGAACGGGAACCGATCAGGCTCGCACCCGTAATCTGGCCCACAGAAAGGCCTGGCACCCACCGCACATGATTGCTGAACCGACATTTCAATCGCTGCCCGTCCCTTCATCTTCTCACGTCGGGTGGTTGAACGCGTGCCACGCGACCGGAAAGTTCCACATCCGGACTTGTGACGTCGGCCTGGGCGTGTTTGCCAGTCGCGATCTTGCACCGGGAGAAAACATTTTGGCCATCGTGGGGCCCATCATTGATTTTGCTGAAACCAAACGGCGCGGCCCGCAGGAATGCATGGCCATCCAGATCGGTCCTGACCGATACATTGACACCCAACCTCCCGGCGTATTCGTCAACCATTCCTGCGAACCCAACGCTGGCATCCGGCAAAACCAAAACCTCGTGGCCTTGCGGAAAATCCGCCGAGGACAGGAAATCCGTTACGATTATTCGACCACGATGGAAGAAGACTCCTTCGCCATGCAATGCCTCTGCGGCGCACCCAGGTGTCGCGAATGGGTCCGGGATTTCTCCACCCTGCCCCAGCCGCTCCGGAAACGTTACCTTGCCCGGGGCATCGTGATGGATTTCATCCTGAAAATGCTGCCGGCCGGACATCAATATTGCCGGCAGACTCGACCCGTTCCTCGGACTGGCTTATGGATGTCACAGGGCAATGAACCCGGTCAGACTGCTCTTTCTAGAATCAACTCGAAAAATTCCGAAACCACGCGTGCGATATGAACTGGCTAAGGATTTATTGCCTGCTTGTCTTGGTTGCGCGTGTTCTTTCCGGGTGTGCTACATTTCAATGGGATTCGTCCTCGGAGAACACTACGGATCAAGATCTGGACTTGTTGGCGCGTCAACTATTACAGGATTCGTACGATTCGTGGGATTTTTGACATTCTGAACTAAGGAATTGCAGTTTTGGTCTTGGCGTTACTCGTTTTGATGAATCAAAGCCGTTCAATTTGCCAACAAAGACCGGATTCCGGGCCAAAATTGTTTTGCAGGTTTGGTCCGGCCACGGTCCCAATTTTTGAGGGTGCTCAAGCTCACACCAAGCCGGCCGGCCAGCCCAGTTCTGATCATTTTGTTGCGTAAACAATGGGCTGCGAGCATCTCCTGCGGCCTTATCAAGGGCGGGGGCGAATCCACCCTTATGGCCATTATCACCAGATGGCAAAATGGGTTCAAAAGAGACCCCTTCCGCCAGTTCATTGGTTGCGAAATTCGACAAAGCTTCCTGCCCGCGATAAAATTCTGTTGTGACGCACCTGCAAATCGGCGGCATGAACTGCAACAATTGCGCCCGGCATGTCACCGACGCGATTCAGGGCGTGCCGGGCGTGCGTAGCGCATCGGTGCTGCTGGATGCTGGACGCGCATCGGTGCGCTGGGATTCCGGCTCGGAGCAAAACATTTCCGCTGTCATCGAGGCCGTTCGGAAGGCCGGATACGCGGCGAGGGAAATCCAGGCCGACACTTCCGCTGGCGGCAAAACCAAACCCGCGAACTGGCAAATCAATCTCTGGCTCGGCGGCGCCGTTACCACAGCGCTGATGACTGGCGAATGGGGTTTTGGCTTCGGCCTGAAGCCGTGGTTTCAATGGCTTTCCTTTGCGCTGGCCGGTGCGGTCCAGATTTTCGCCGGAGGGAAATTTTACCGCGGCGCGTGGAACCAGATCAAAATCGGCAAATCGAACATGGACACGCTCGTCGCGCTCGGCTCGACGACCGCGTTTGGCTACAGCGCATGGGCGCTGCTTGGTGGTGTGGGCGGCCATGTTTATTTCATGGAAGCCGCCGCCATCATCACGCTCATCGGCTTCGGCCACTGGCTGGAGGCCCGCGTGAGTGCGCGCGCGTCGGGCGCGCTGGAAAATTTGCTGAATCTCGCGCCCCAAACCACGCAGAAATTGGTTGGCAGGGCCGATCCCGCATTGCGGTACCAGGACGCGCGGCAGCGCGTCCCTACCGCGCCTGACAAGGAAATTGAAATCCCCGTCGCTGAATTGAAAATCGGCGATCTGATCGCGCTGCGCCCCGGGGACCGCGTGCCGGTGGACGGCGCGGTGACCGAAGGCGATTCCGCCGTGGACGAGGCCATGCTCACCGGCGAATCCGTCCCGGTGGACAAAAAGACCGGCAGCGAACTTTACGCCGGCACGGTGAATTTGAATGGCCGGCTCGTCATGCGCGTGACGGCCACCGGCGAATCCACCGCCCTCGCGCACATCATCGCCGCCGTGCAGCGTGCCCAAACCAGCCACGCCGACATCCAGCGCCTCGGCGACCGCGTGAGCAGCATCTTCGTGCCGGTCGTCGTTGCCATTGCCATCGCCGCCGCGCTCTGGTGGGGGCTTGCGCCGGAATCGGCCAGACACGTTCATGACCTGCTCGCGCCATTCCTCTGGCCCGCGATGACTCCGAACGGTACGGTCGCGGCGTTCATCATCGCGGCGGCGGTTTTGATTGTTGCCTGCCCGTGTGCGATGGGTTTGGCAACCCCGGCGGCCATCATGGCCGCTGCCAACGCCGCCGCGCGCCGTGGCATCCTGATTCGGGATGGAATTGCGCTAGAAAAGGCCGGAAAAATCACCGCGGTCATCTTTGACAAAACCGGCACGCTAACAATTGGCAAACCAGAGGTTGCAGCCATCGGAGCGCCGGTCTCCGACCCGGCGCATTTCGAAATGATTGATTTTCGTGCCGGGCCGGAGGCCGGCGCTCCAATCGCGCAGCTCGCCGCCGCATTGGCCTGCCATTCCACCCATCCCATCAGCCAGGTGATTGCGAAATTGTCAGCGAACAAAATCGAATTGAAGGATTGGAAGGAAATTCGCGGCGCGGGTGTGGAGGCAAACATCGAACATCGAACATCGAACGTCGAACATCCAATGGACAAAGCCCGGCTGGGTTCGTTGCATTGGCTCAAGGAATCAGGTGTGGATTTGGCGTCAGGCCAAAAGTTCATCGCGGAATGGTCGGGACAGGGTGCGACGATTGTCGGTCTGGCCGTTGACCAGTCACTCGCCGGTCTGTTTGCCATCAAAGACACCGTCAAACCGGGCGCGCGCGACGTGGTTGAAAAACTGCGCCGGCAGAATTTGAAAACGTTTTTGCTGACGGGCGACAACGCGCTGACCGCGGCGGGCATCGCGCGGGAAGCTGGCGTCGAAAGCGAGCATGTGTTTGCCGAAGTGCACCCGGAGCAAAAGGCGGACTTTGTGAAAAAACTTCAGGCGCAGGGTGAGCGCGTGGCGTTCGTCGGCGACGGCATCAATGATGCGCCGGCGCTGGACCAGGCTGACCTTGGCATCGCCGTGAGTCGCGCCTGCGACCTCGCGCGCGAGGCAGCGGACATCATTTTGTTGAAATCGGAGATTGAGGCCGTGCCGGAGGCGCTAGGACTGGCGCGGGCGACGTTGCAGACGATCAAACAGAATTTGTTCTGGGCGTTTTTTTACAACGCGCTCGGCGTGCCGCTGGCCGCGCTGGGATTCATCAGCCCGATTTTATGCGCGGCGGCGATGGGCGTGTCGGATTTGATTGTGATTGGCAACGCGCTGCGGTTGCTAAAGTGGCGTTAAGCACACGTGCGGTCAATGGATGGGAAGTTTTACCGGTTCACCGTTGATTTCCAGCACCACCCAGTCCTCGCCCAGGTCTTTGAAACGCACCGGGATGGGGCCGTCGGGAGTTTGCGTCAAGGCCGTTTCGCCAAGGAAAATGGTATAGATCTTTGTTCCGGCTTGAATGGTCACCGCCGATTTGGCGGCGTTTTCGGTGACGCCTTTTACGGCGAAATATTTGGCAATTACTTCCACCGGTTTTGCCGGACGCTGTGCTGCGGAGTTGGTGGGCGCGCTTTGCGCCGGTTGATTGGTTTTGAGAGCAGCCGCTTCCGGCGGTTTTACCAAGTTGGTGGACGCGCTGGGGGCGGGCAGGTTGGTCATGGGAACAGCCCCTTTGGCCGGCTTGGTTGCATTGGTGAGCGCGCTGGGAGCGGGCGGGTTGGTTTGGGGGGCGGCTTTTTCCGCCGGTTTTGCCAAGTTGGCAGGCGCGCCGGGGGCGGGCAGATTTGTCTTTGGGGCCGGCAGGTTTGTTTTGATGGCAGCTTGATATTCTGTTTTTATTTCCTGCCGCTGCGTGACGACTTCAAATTCTTCGGAGTTTCTGGCCGACGGTCGCAAATCACCCATCAGTGATCCCAGGATGAAGAGGTTCACGCCGAACAGAAGCGCGTAGGAAATTGCGACGGTGAAAACGACGTCAACATAAGGCGCCTGGGTGACTTTTTTAAGGCACAACAACAAAACGGTAACCACGATTGGAGTGGTGATGTAAGAAGCAAAGTAAATTCCGAGGAAACGGCCCACGGTCAGTTGCAGGATCTGGTCCAGGCCGGTCGCGAGCGCGGCCGATCCCAGCAACCCCGGAAAATTGTATTCGAATCTTTGGTCGAGCTTTTGAATCTTGATCATGCCCCAAAGCAGTCCGAGAAGGATCGCCGTTTGAATGGCGAACTCGATGAGCCGGGGCAGAAGGATGCCAGACATTGGGCTATTCTTCTTCCGTGCCGGCCCCAATTACAATGTTTTTCTTGTCGCAATTCGCGTTGCCCTAGTCCGCGTGAAACCCGGGGACGAAGTCGCGGCGGATATTGGGCGGCAATCAAAGAGCGGCGGGTGTAACAACAGGCTTCCGGCATCGTGCCGGAAGATCTGAGAGCGTTCGCGCTGCCGGCAAGATGCTGGCAGCACGTTTATTCCTCGCCGTTGCCGGATTCTGCCCTGCGTTCCCATCGGCGGGGGGAGCGTTCGGGCAGACTCGTGTCCACCTTGGCGTAATAGGTTTCCTCGCCGAAACGCGCATCGGCCTCCTGCTGCAATTTCAACGACGGTGTGACGCCGAATCGTTCGTTGGTGTCCATGAAGATGACTTCGCCGCCGGGACGCATGAAACAAAGCAGCAACGGACATTTTCCCGGGTGGGCGGCCACGAGTTCGCGCGCGGATTCCAGTTGTTCCGGTTTCAAATGCGCGGTGTGCAGCCGCAAATGCACCTGTTTGGTGAATTTTTTGGGTGCGTCCTCCAGCGGCATGATTTCCTGCGGAAAAATTTTCGGGCGGTCGTCACCGGTGTTCACTTCGCCGATGACCAGGATGGCTTTGTTGGGAGTGAGTAATTCGCGATATCTGTCGTAGTTCTCGTTCATGCAAAGAATCTGCACCGAGCCTTCGAGGTCTTCGAGCGTGACCATCGAGTAAGGCTTGCCGCTCTTCTTCGACACGCCGTTTTGCACCGCGGCGATCAATCCGC
>Ga0182027_10013172_pt1 | contig 11561 bp, 11 predicted proteins | sample 712E1DmetaG_FD_121300 | JGI IMG/M metagenome (GOLD analysis project Ga0182027, IMG submission 121300) | Permafrost microbial communities from Stordalen Mire, Sweden - 712E1D metaG (Illumina Assembly) | ecosystem: Environmental > Terrestrial > Soil > Wetlands > Permafrost | place: Sweden...
CGCGCTCGGCACCATCTTGGTCGGTTTATTTGCGGCGGCCGCCGTGAACAAAGTCAGCGGATTGATCGAAGGTAATGTTCATCAGTTTCTCATCCAATTGTTGGGAGCAGGCATTGCCATCGTGTATACTTTTGTGCTGACTTATGTTTTGTTGTGGGTGGTAAATCTGATCACGCCTGTGCGAGTGTCTGAGAAGATTGAAGTCGCGGGATTGGATGAAGGGCTTTTTGGCGAAGAGGCTTATGTAGAGTAGATCGAAGAATGATTGATTGATGTTACGTACCGTCCCGAAGGTTTGCCTAAAAACTAGGCTCGAATTACGGCAGCCTTCGGGACGTTTTGCGTAAGGCGATTTGTTATTTTTATTGATTCGTCGGTTCTCTGGGGTTCAGCTCCAACAATTCGCCACTTGTCTCTTTCTCATCCCTATACTACAATCAACTTAAGGTAGTCTTTAGATTATGGCTGAAGAAGCTCCTCAAGAATCTCCACAAGAACCTGCCCAAGACACCATGTTCCAGGATGCGGTCAACGCCTTGCGCGAGGGCAATAAAGCCCTCGCCAAGGATGTTCTCACGCGCCTGTTGAAAACGGATCAAAACAACGCCACCTATTGGGTCTGGGTGAGTGCTGCGGTGGAGACGTATAAGGAGCGTGTCTACTGCCTGCAAACTGCGCTCAGATTCGACCCTGAAAACGTATCTGCAAAACGCGGCCTTACTCTGCTTGGCGCCATTCCACCGGATGAGAATGTTCAGCCGTTTTCTCTCAATCATCCGCGTGCATGGGAGGAAAAGCTCCTGCTCGCGCACGAACAGCCTCAATCAAAGAACACATCCCGGCCTTTGGCGCGGCTGGCGGCTATCATTATTGTCGGCGTGATTGTTGTGGGGCTGGCGATTGGCGGCCTGATGTTGCCGCGTCACAATGCCAATCCGTTCTTTCGCATATTCGATACGAATACGCCCGGCGCTTCGCCCACTTTTACGCTCACCCCCACCTTTGTCAATCAAACATTACAAGGGGTGACATCCACTCCTGGCCCCAATTCGCTGGCAGCGGCCTTGGGCGTTTCGTATACGGCAACTCCCTTGTACGTCAACACCCCGCGTGCGCCGCAGTCGGCGGATCAATATAACGTTGCGCTCGCTGCGTATCAAAAAGGGGATTGGGTCACCTTCATTTCCGCCATGCAGCAAGTCGAAGTGCTCGAACCGGCCGCGCCCGATATTCCCTACGATATCGGCGAAGCGTACCGCTTCCAGGGCGACTATAAGGATGCGCTGGATGCCTATACGGTATCGCTTCACCTCGATCAGAATTTTGCCCCGGCCCATCTTGGGATGGCGCGCCTTGATTTGCTTCGGGATCCCAACACCGATGTCACCTCATTGTTAAACCTGGCGATTCAGAATGATCCCAATTATGGCGAGGCCTATCTCGAGCGCGCCGATTATTATCTCAATCATAACCTGCCCGGCCTGGCTCTCAGCGATCTCGACGCGGCCCTCAAGCGCATGCCTGATTCCGCCCTGGTTCAATTGGGGTATGCCCGCGCCTATCTGGCGCAGGGAAACACGGCTAAGGGGCTGTCCGCCGCACAGCAGGCGAATCAAATTGACCTGACCCTTCTTCCGGCCTACCTTGTTCTTGGTCAGGCCTATGTTGCGAATGCTCAATGTTCGGATGCGGTCAAGCCTCTCGAAACGTACATAACCTATGGTCCGAATGACGGCAGTGCCTATGTGTTGCTGGGACAATGCTATGAGGCGACCGGCGCTTATCAGGATGCGATTACTGCGACCACGAAAGCCCTGTCGCTCGATTTCACCCTGAGGCAGGCCTATCTCTATCGCGGCCTCTCGTATTTGGAATTGAATAATATCAACTCGGCGGATACCGATATCCGGAAGGCCCTTGAATATTTTCCGAATTCATTCGATGCCAATCTTGCATTAATGCGCCTCTCCTATCTGGAGGGACATTATGGGGATGCCTTCCTGCACATTGGCTCGACCGAGGCGCTCGCCCAAACGGATCAGCAAAAGGCTCTGGTGCTTTATTGGACCGGATTGATTCAGGAAAAGCGCAGCGATACGAAGGATGCAGTTACTGCCTGGCAGTCTCTGCTTGCCATGCCCGCCGGTGTGATGACCTCCCAAATGTACAGCGACGCGACCAAACATTTGGCCGCACTGGCAACTGGTACGCCTACGCCCACAACTTCTGGGACCGCTGGAACTCTGACTCCAACGTTGACGGCCACGCCGACCTTGACCTCAACGCCAACTCCGACTTCAACGAATAAGCCTTGATCAATTGATGGTTTACCCAAACCTTCGGCACACTGCGGTCTGTCGGTTTTAACTTAAGTGCCGTGCGCGGATGCGCTTGATTTCATCGCTCAATTGATCGTACAACTCTGTCTTCGACACTTGGTTAATGACGAAACCAAGGAATTCAATGCTTTTCCCTTGCAGATTTAATTCAATACCGTAATGCCATTGATCGGCTGAATTGATTAAGTTTGCCCATTCCCCATATTTGCTTTTCACCCATGATATTGCTGCATCCTTTGAACCCGCAGACTTGCGCATTACGGTGCAGAGGATTCTGCATAAGTTCAAAATGAAATAAGATTCGTTATGGCTGTCCCTGAACCATTCTTGGCTCGTGGCCTTGGGTTCCCATTCCGTGAACAAGTCTCGGATGCACGCCTTTTGAACCTCCTCAATCTCAACGGGACTGGTCAATTCTCTAAAATCCGGTCCAGCCAGGGGAATGGCGTGATGGTATAGTAGATAATTGTTGATGATCCATTCGTTTCCATAAGGCGCTTCTTCGTAAAGGATCCCTTCGCCGCCCCAATACCATGGTCGCGGTTCCTTGGGCGGGAAGATGTTTGTCAGCATCTCGATGGGCGTATAGGAACATTCCAGCCGTTTGGCCCATTGGGTGAATTTTGTCTCGATTTCCTTGTGAAAGTTCTTAATCGCTTCAAGTTCGGTGGGGTTGATCGGTTTTTTCAACATCACAGTAAGGTCAATATCGCTTCTGTCGTAATGGAATGCTCCGTAGGAAAGCGAACCCGTCAAATAAATACCGGCCAGGTTTTCTTTAAGAATAAGTGTCGCCCCGCATGTAAAGAACTTTAAAATCTCATTTACGTCCTGATACGGTGTGATTGCGTCCAGATTGGATTTGTTCTTATCTCCCATACTTCTTCCGGTCTTCATCGCATGGACATAACGCACGCAGATAGTGCCAATTATAAATTCCATAGTCGTGGCCATCCTCCCAGACGATGGTCAGTGCATAGGAGCCGACTGCTTTAACGTTGTTAATGTGCGTCATGGGCGAATCTTCCAGTTGGACCTCGAATACTTTCGCATCCGGCTCGGAAGTCATGTTCTCATGTCCGCCTCGGCAGGAGGCGCACGGACAGGCTGCGCGCAATAATCCAAAAGGATAAACGCTGGCGTGCCCGTCATCCCAGTTAATGGTGAACTCGCGCGTCTTTTTATTGGCGGTAATATTGGTTGGTTTTTCAGTCATATTTCTCTCTTAAGAAAACTCTTTGTCTTCTCTGTGTGCTCTGTGGTGAAATGGATTAAGGCGAAGGCACCACGGCCAGAAAATTCGCGGCAGCCCAGCCCGCACGCGTGCTATCGTATGGCGCGACCAGATACCACCAGGTGTATCCGTCCGCTTGCTGCGGGCCGTTTTTCACCAGGAACGTCTCGGACTCCTCGCCGCGAAAAACCGTATCGCTGTTGAGGCCGGGTGCGGAGCGGATTCGCAAACCGTCCGTGCCGGTGCCGCTGATTTGAACATACGCGTTGATTGCGATTTGATTCGGCTGTGCGGTCAGCGACGCGGCCAGGTTGGGATCGATGGTGGGCGTGCTGATTTTGAGGGTGGCAGTTGGCAGGGGAATGACGGTCAGGTCGGCAGCCACAAATCCTGTGGTCGAGGCCGGGTGCGGGTGTGACCATTGAATTCCAATCCACGTGGCGATCAGCAAAAAACCCGCGCAGGCAAATGCTCCGATGACCGTCCAAAGGTTAAACAGGCTTTTTGAGTTCATGGCAGCAGAAAAAATCCAAGCCCAAGGATTAAGTAAACAGCCAGCAGGCCTGCGCCCTCCAGCCACGTTGATTCGCCGTCGGACGAGACCAGCGCGGATACGACCACCGCGGTCAGCACAGCCAGCAGCTCGAAGCGGTTGAAGATGAGCTGTAGGGGGTGACCGAGCAGGATGCTGATGAAGACCAGCAGCGGCGCCACAAATAACGCAATTTGCAGGCTGGATGAAGTGGCCACCTCGACGCTCAAGTCCATTTTGTTTTTGAGCGCTAACTGCACCGATACAAGATGCTCGGCCACGTTGCCGATGATCGGCACCAGAATGATGCCGATGAAGAATTCCGAAACGCCCAGGCTGGCGATCACGGCCCTCGTCGCGTCCACCAGCGTTTCACTCAACCAAACCACGCCCAGGGTCGTAATCAATAGGATCAAAATGGCCTGGCTTGCTGTCCATTCGGGCAGATCGTTCTTCGTTAACTGATGCGAGAGCGGACTTTCTTTTGCGTTCGACGCTTCCAGCAGGCCGAGACCATATAACACCACCATGATGATTGCTACGCCGATGCTTAACGCCTCGACTTTTGGATCGCCTATCGTTCCGATGGCCTGGCTCCATGCGGATGGGATGATCAAGGCGACTACCGCCAGTACCAGCAGAATCGCATTGCGGCTGGCATTGCGTTTGTTGAACTTTTGTGTACCATGACGAAGTCCACCCGTCAACATGGCGAAACCGAGCACGAGCAAAAGGTTGCCGATGATCGAACCGGTGATGGAGGCTTTGACCAATTCAAGGAAACCTGCCCTGACTGCGGTAATGGTGATGATCAATTCCGCCGCATTGCCGAAAGTTGCATTCAACAGCGCGCCCAGGCGCGGGTTGGTGTAAGCAGCGAGGTCTTCCGTCGCCTCGCCGATATAGGCGGCCAATGGAATGATCCCCAACGCCGCGCAGATAAAGATCGCGACGGGATGCCAGTGCAAAACCTGCCCCGCCAGGGTTAGGGGCAGGGCCGCCAGCAAAAGGCTCCACGGATTTCCTGCGATGAATTTGATGATGCGTTTCATTCTCGATGTTCCTTGGGTAATTCTAATCCTTCTTTGCACAAAGTATGTAAGCGCGGAGTGCGAAATCTTCGCGAAAGCATCCCCGAAGGGTGACCAGATTTCGCTTGAAGTCAAGAGATTCCAGACTTAAAACTATCAACCTTTGAGCGCACCCCTATTCACCACTTACCGATTACCTGCCTCCATCCCTGATATAATTCCCTCAATGCCTCCAATCGGCGAAGGTCACCTGCTTCTCAATCGCTATCAACTGCTGGAGCACTTTGGCTCCGGCGGCATGGCCAGGGTTTTTCGTGCCCGTGATCAAATGCTTGATCGTTATGTGGCGATCAAGATTTTGCGCGAAGATTATTCCAAAGACCCCGATTTCGAGGAGCAATTTCGCAACGAAGCGCGCTCGGCGGCCAATCTTTCGCACCCCAATATTGTCACCGTATATGATTTTGGCAATGACAATGACCAGCTTTTCATTGTCATGGAACTCATTCCCGGCACCGACCTGAAATCCCTGCTTCGTCAGCGCGGCCGCTTCACGGTCGAAGCAGGCATTCCCTTGATGGTGCAAGCCTGCGCCGGAATCGGTTATGCCCACCGCGCCGGCTTCGTCCATTGCGATGTCAAACCGCACAATCTGCTGGTCACGCCGGATAACCGCCTCAAAGTGACTGATTTTGGAATCGCACGTGCCATGGCCGGCATCAGTCTCGGTGAGCATACCAATGTGGTTTGGGGTTCGCCGCAATATTTCTCGCCCGAACAGGCGGCAGGTGAGTCGCCCACTCCCGCCTCGGATGTATACTCGCTGGGCGTGGTGCTTTACGAAATGTTGACGGGTACGCTCCCGTTCACGGGTTCAACCGTTGAAGAACTGGCGCGCTTGCATATGGAGGCTCACCCCATTCCGCCCAGTGAATATATTCCCGATCTGCCGCCGGCGCTCGAAGAGATCATCCTGAAGGTTTTATCGAAGGAGCCTTCCGCGCGTTATCGCACCGCCGACCAGCTTGGCCGCGTGTTGCTCAAATTTGGAACCCCCCGTGACGAGCCGGTCTCGACTCCCATGTCCACACCGGTATCCGAAGTCGCTCCGGCGGCCATTTGGGAGCAGCAGCCTGAACCTCAACCTGCCGAATCGGGGGCGCTCTCATCGCTCCTGAATATTGACTGGTGGGCGGTCGGGCTTGGCCTGCTCGCTTTGATTGCGGTGGGCGGCCTATTCCCGTTTTGGATGTGGGTGTACTTTACCTATAACCCCCCTCTGAAGTAGTATAGTATCAAGTCAGGAACTTTGTACACCGTTTTCCCAATGAACAAATATCTCATTGCTCCATCCATTCTCTCGGCGGATTTTCTTCGATTGGAGGAATCTCTTGCCGCCTGTGAAGCTGCGGGCGCCGATTGGATTCACGTGGATGTAATGGATGGAAATTTTGTCCCGAATATCACCATGGGACCGTTCCTGGTGGGGACCTTCAAACGCGCCACTCGCTTGCCGCTCGATGTTCATTTGATGATCCAACAGCCGGAACGTTATCTCGAAGCTTTTGCAAAAGCGGGCGCTTCGCATCTCACGGTGCATGTCGAGACTTGTCCGCGTTTGCCCGAGACGCTGGAGCAAATCAAGTCTCTGGGTTGTTTGGCCGGGGTAACGTTGAAGCCCGCCACCCCTGTTTCAACGATTGAATCGGTCTTGCCTTTTGCCGATTTGGTGCTTGTGTTGAGTGTCAATCCCGGTTTTTCGGGACAGGCCTTTATGCCGGAGACCGTTTCGAAGGTCGCCCAGATTCGCAAAAAGCTGGATGAGATTCATTCCTGCGCTTATCTCGAAGTGGATGGCGGCATTTCGGCAGACACCCTGCCCGTCATGAAGAATGCCGGCGCCGATGCGTTTGTCTCCGCCACCGCCGTATTCAAACATCCCGAAGGGATTGAAGCCGGGGTCAATGCCTTAAGAGCGTTGTTGCAATAAATTCCATGGATGTGGGCCGATCCATGCTTTGGCTTGCTCCTTTTTTATTTGGAGCCATGACCCTACCTTAAACAAAAATCACGGCTCGAAACCCGCCGTGACCTTTGTTCGGAAAGAAAGCTTTATGCCGCTGATTTGCCGAGCGCTTTGATGCACTTGGTGCACAGCACTTTTTTGACCTTATGACCACTCACCAGCAGCGTCACTTTTTGCAAATTGGGCTTAAAATCCCGGTTGGTGGCGTGTTGAGAGAACGAGCGGCTATGCCCAAAAGTCGTTGTCTTGCCGCAGTTTGCACATTTAGCCATCGTACACGATCCTTTCTTGCAATAATTCCAAATCTCTTCCCTGCCTTTTTGGCAGGCAGGGCATTATACCACAAAAGTGGAGCAGGGTTCAACCAAATTTGCCTGCAAGAAAAGCAATTCGTTAATTCGTTTCGGGTGTTATCACAAGAGGCAGTAAAATAGAGCCAGAGGAACCTATGGGCGAAGAAACTACATCTCTGGGCGGGATCCATATCTCTCCCAACGCGGTTGCGGCGATTGTTTATCATGCCACGCTTCAGTCTTATGGCGTGGTTGGACTCGCGCCAAAGAATCTGGCGGAGGGGCTGGCGCAGACCATCGCGCACGAACCGGCGCACGGCGTCTCTGTGCGATATGACGGTGTGAATATAGATATTGATATCTATATCATTGTCGAATACGGCACGCGCATCACCTCTGTGGCGGAAAGCGTTGCCAATACGGTCAAGTTCCATGTGGAAAAGGCATTAGGCATGCCTGTTCACGAAATTAACGTTCACGTGGCGGGGTTGCGCGTGAGCAATAACGATTAGGAAAATATGCTTAATGGGCATTGATACGATTCGCCTCGAGAAATTGCGCGGCAAACCCTTGGACGGTCAGGCTGTCAAGCGCCTGATTGAATCCGCATTGTTGTGGCTTAAGATCAATCAGCAGACCGTCAATGCCTTGAACGTGTTTCCCGTCCCGGATGGTGATACGGGTACGAACATGATGCTCACCATGACCTCTGCCTGGAACGAGATCAAGGATTCAGGCGAGAAACATGCCGGGAAAATGATCGCCATGGTTGCCAAGGGCGCCCTGATGGGTGCGCGCGGTAATTCGGGCGTGATCCTTTCGCAGTTGTGGCGCGGCTTTGCACGCGCGACCCAGGATTCGGCGGTGATTGATGGGGATGCTTTCGTGCGTGGGCTTTCGGAAGCGCGCGATACGGCTTATAAGGGCGTGGTCAGGCCGGTGGAAGGCACCATTCTGACGGTCGCAAAAGATACGGCCTCCGCTGCGGAGGCGGCGCTGGCTGAAACTCAGGATCCGATTGAAATTCTGGCTCGCAGCGTTCTGGCTGCGGATGCCTCCGTAAATCGCACCCCGGAATTGCTCCCCATTCTCAAGCAGGCCGGCGTGGTCGACTCGGGCGGCAAAGGCTTGTTCTTTATCTTTGAAGGAATGTTGCGATATCTTTATGGTGAGCCGCTCGACACGCCTCTGGCGACCGTTCGGCCGCTATCTTCGTTGAACCTCGAGGAAGCCATGCATGAGGTGGAAGAAGGCCAGGATTACGAAGTCGTGGTGGATTTTTTCCCGGGCCAGCACTTTGAACTGCAGAAATTTTGTGGCAGGCTCGAGCAGATGGGCACCTCCATCCAGGTGGGCGAAGGCGAAGGCATGTATCGCATGCACATCCATGTGCCGCTCGATAAGCGCTATGAACCCATAGATTACATCATGGGCATTGGGACCATTACCAAGGTTGCCATGGAAAACCTCACCGCCCAAATGGAGGCTGTGGAGGGGCGGGGCCGGGATTCCAAGATCGAGCTTAAAAAGATCGAGCCGAATCAAATCGCGGTGGTGACGGTTTCGCCCGGCGCGGGACTCGGCCGCATCTTTGCCAGTTTGGGCGTGGCGGCCATCGTCAACGGCGGGCAGACCATGAATCCCTCCACGCAGGAAATCTTGGCAGCTTTTGAAAACCTGCCAACGGACCGCATCATTATTCTTCCCAATAATAAGAACATCATCCTCGCTGCCAACCAGGCCAGGGATGTGACCGTGAAAAAAGTGGCGGTTGTGCCGAGCAGGACGGTTCCGCAGGGCCTGGCAGCCATGCTTGCACATAACCCGGATGGCGACCTGGATTCCGTTTCCGAGAAGATGACCAGGGCCTTGAGCGAGGTCCAGACCGGTGAGATCACGCTTGCGACGCGTTCCGTGGAAATGGACGGCGTGAATGTTAAAGAAGGTGAGGTCATTGCGCTGTTGGATGGCAGGCTGGTGGCTTCTGCCGGATCCATCGAAGAGGGCGTCATGGGTTTCCTCGAAAAAGCCGGAGCGGCTGACCATGAACTCATTACACTTTATTACGGCGAAGACTTCAGCCAGGGCGATGCCAACCGCATTGTGGATCTGGTTCGAGCCGCCTATCCATCCCAGGAAATTGAATTGCAGGATGGCGGCCAGCCGCATTATCAGTTTATTATTTCAGTCGAATAATGTCTTTACGAGGGCGTCTCCGCCCTCGTAAAGACATACTTGTCGTATGAAACTTGGTATCGTCACCGATTCCACTTGTGATCTTCCGGTATATTTTATAGAGCAGTATCAGATTGAAGTGGTGCCTTCCATTTTGATCCTCGAGGGAAAAGAGGTCGCGGATGGCATTGGTATTTCGCGCGACGAATTCTATAGACGCTTACCTGATTTCAAAATCCATCCAACGACCGCCGTGCCTTCAATCGGCGAATTTGCGAACCGCTATCAAAAGTTGTTGGATGCCGGTTGCGATCATGTGATTTCCATCCATGCCGCCGGGCCGTTGACTTCAATGGTCAGCGCCGCCCAGCAGGCGGCGCACGAGTTTTCGAATCGCGTAACCGTGGTGGATGGCTTGTCGCTTTCACTCGGATTGGGTTTTCAAGTATTGGCTGCCGCAGGATCAGCGGAAAGTGGACTCGAAGCCGCCCTGGCCGCTGTTGAATCAACCCGCAGGCGTTTGCGCCTCTTTGCCGCATTGGACACACTGGAGTACGTCCGCCGGAGTGGACGTGTGCCCGCTGCGATTACCCTGTTGGGAAGCCTCTTGAGCATCAAGCCGATCATCGAATTGGCGGATGGCGAAGTTAAAGCCATGAGCGCGGTGCGGACGACGAAACAGGCCAACGCCCGCATGCTGTCTTTCATGCGGCAGGTCGGAAGCCTCGAGCGGCTTGCCATCTTGCACACCGGTGCGGAAGCGCGCGCCCGCGAATTCCTGGATCAATTAATGAATGAGATGAACCGCTCCCTGCCGCGCGATATTTTGATGGTCAATGTGACCACCGTCATCGGTACGCATGTCGGGCCGAATGGGTTGGGCTTTGCGGCGGTAAGGAAGTAAAAATTGTAAACGGGGTAAGCCGAACTCTATACTACAACATGAACCGGTGATGCGGGCAATTCTGTATTAATCATGACTCCAGTGCAATTGGACTTTTGACAAAAGTAGCAAAAGAAAGTGGAACTGTGTACAATCGTAGTCTGTGAAAACAAAACAACTGACACAGTTCCGGCAAGAAGTGTACCAGAATTTTAGTAACTGTAAACGAACCGATATGCTGATGGATTTGGTGGATGCACTCAGCAGCAATACCACCGCCAGGAGCGTGGTGGAATTGAGTCTGAACCCACATTTTCGGCGGCACTACACGGCGCTGAACAAGGCCGTGACGGTCAATGCCCTGAAGGATCAGCAACTGGCAGACTTGGCTTGCCAGACCATAGGTGTGCCGATCAAGCGGAAGTTCCATTTACTGGGTACGGATGTCACCTCGAACCCACGGCCCTTTGCGGACACCTTGCCTGATCGAGGATTTGTCTATCAGCCCAACACGCTCAAGGGCAACAAGCCAATTGTCATTGGATATCAATACTCATTGTGGGCCTGGTTGCCAGAACAGGCTTCGCCCAAGACGGGAAATTGGATTGTGCCCCTGTCCATGCAACGGGTATCCAGCCAGGCCAATAAGGAACTGGTGGGGGCAAAACAACTGGACGAGTTGCTGACAGATAAGGGCTTGCCCTTTGGGGAAGCGTTCTGTGTGGAAGTGGCAGATAGCGCCTACAGCAAACCAGCCTACCTGAATGCCAATCGGAAGCACACCAACCTGGTTACGATTGCACGAGCTAGGGGAACCCGTACTTTCTACTGCCAACCGATGCCAACTGATCAACCTGCCGAGAAAGGACACCCAACCTGGTACGGAAAACCCTTTCGTTTGAAAGAGCCTGAAACTTGGGGCACGCCTGATCAAGTCGCCGAAACCACCTTCGTCAGCCACAAGAAAGTAACGTATCGGGTTGAAATCCAAGCTTGGCACAACTTGCTGATGCGTGGCGGTCAAGGTTGTCCGATGCGCCAGCGCCCC
>Ga0182027_10013173_pt1 | contig 11559 bp, 13 predicted proteins | sample 712E1DmetaG_FD_121300 | JGI IMG/M metagenome (GOLD analysis project Ga0182027, IMG submission 121300) | Permafrost microbial communities from Stordalen Mire, Sweden - 712E1D metaG (Illumina Assembly) | ecosystem: Environmental > Terrestrial > Soil > Wetlands > Permafrost | place: Sweden...
AAGGTGCCCCCATGGAGACTCGAACTCCAGTTTAAGCCTTGAAAGGGCCTCGTGCTAACCGCTACACAATGGGGGCAAACGATGTCTTTACCCATTCGGGTACTTCACCTTTACGGGTACTTAAGCGGACGGATTTTACCATTCCGCTCCATGCTGGTCAAGCAATTCATGCAATTTCTTTTTTCTCAGAGACCAGCCCCAGCAAATCCACCTGCGTGCGATTGAACAGGATCGCCGGGCTTTCGATGCGCAACTGTGGGATCAGGATGGCGGTCAGAGTGGCATTGTAGAGCGGAACGAAGTCACGCACGCCTTCCACCATGATGGCGGTAAAGTTGAACCGGCCGCTCCACTCCAACGTGCCTTCCAGCTCGTACACCTGGGTGGTAATACGGATGGAATACTCGACCAGATTCTTGTAACCGCCGCGCGCCAGCGCCTGCGGTCCCATATCTTCCCGCCGTGTCAGGCAGATCGCGAAAACATTTTCCTTGACCAGGTCGATCACTTTGTATTCCCCCACCAGCTTGGTGGGCATGTGGATCCGAGCCAGTTTGGCATCCATCACTTCCATAAAGGAAGTGGTTGGATCGTTGATCAATCCAACCACTCCCGTATTGGGTACCATCATCTTGCCGACCACACGATAGCTCTGAGTGAGAAAATCAGCAGCAAGCATGCGGTGGGTGACATTTGTTTCTGGCATCTTTTCTACACTCCTGTCAGGGTTTCAGGTCACTGGAAATTCATCTGCGGGTAGGCACGGTTTCCTCGATCGCAGCGATTCTACCTAAACTAATTTCTTGTCTGGCGAAGGGCGGCGTCCATCCTGTTTTTTCTGCGGCGGGCGCGGGCGTCGTTTGGTCGGGCTGGTCTTGCCAGTTTCTGGATTGAGAATAGTGACCAGCCAGGAGATGGCACGTGCATCATACTCGCGCCGCCCGCACATATCACACACCCAGGCCGGGAAATTTGGAACGGTGACAAGTTCTTCATCTAGCCAGGTGAAGTAGGTGATATGTTGCAGGTGCATCATCCCCGCCTGGCATTCGCTGCATTGGAAGGATTCGTCGGGTACATCGTTCATCGGGTTGCTCCCATGGATTCATTTATTATTGAGACGCCCGCGCTCGCCCCGATCCGATTCGCGCCAGCGGTTATCATCACTAGGGCATCATGGTAATTGCGGATTCCCCCAGCCGCCTTTACACCGGTTTCAGGTCCCACCACCCGGCGCATCAGTTCCACATCCTCCTGAGTGGCTCCCCATGGGCCAAATCCGGTGGAGGTTTTCACGAAATCGGCTCCGGCTGCCTGGGCCAGCAGGCAGGCCAGGATCTTCTCACGCCGTGTCAGCAACGCTGCTTCGATAATGACTTTTAGCCTGGCGCCGCGTTCGTGCACTTCCTGCGTCACGAAAAGGATATCGTTCAGAACCAACCCATACGATTCACCCTTGAGCGCCCCCAGGTTGATGACCATATCCACTTCGCTGGCACCATTATCGATGACACGCCGTGCCTCATACACCTTGTCTTCCGGCAAAAGCGCACCCAGCGGAAAAGCGATCACCGCGCACACACACATTCCAGAATCCTTGAGCAGGCCGCGCGCCAAGGGTACATATACCGGGTTCAGGCAAACGGAGGCAAAGTGATATTTTTTGGCCTCTTCGCACAATTTTTTAACCTGATCGGGGGTGGCTTCGGGTTTGAGCAGGGTATGGTCGATCCAGCCGGCAATCTCCGCTCCGCGCGGCGCCACCAATGCGGCCGGTGCAGCCGGTAGTTCCTGTTCGTACGAGTCGGCCAGGTTAATGATTTGTTTCAATGATTGCATGGAGCTACTCATGGTGTGGTCGCGATCGCCAGGTTAGATTTTAATATTTTCCAGTCGGCAAACGGCCAGTAGATCACCATCGCCTTGCCAAGCACGTTCTGTTCCGGCAGGAAGCCCCAAGCGTGTGAATCGGCCGAGTTATTCCGGTTATCACCCAGCACGAACAGGTTCCCGGCCGGAACGATCCATTCGCCGGAATAATTTGGCGGGTCGGCAATATATGATTCGCTGATCGGGGTACCGTTAATGCTCACCACCCCGTCCGCTATCTTTACCGTCTCACCCGGCAGGCCGATAACACGCTTAATGTAATCCTCATAATCATCGCTGATATTGGGCAGACCCAACAAACGGCGCCAGAAGTCCGCCTCGGGGTACATTGGCGGGCGGAAAACGATGATATCGCCATGCTGGAAACTGCCAAACTGGTAGGCCAGCCGGCTGATCAGTACAAACTCGCCATCATCCAGGGTCGGGCGCATTGAGAACCCATCCACGCGCACGCGCGCCGAGATGATATTGATTACCAGAAAAAGGAGAACCGCCAACCCGAGCGTCTCCAGAATCTCCTGCAGGAAACTCTTCCAACCTTGTTTAACAGGCGGGGTTTCCGGAGCCGGCTGGGGTGCGTTCTCCGAAGAAAAGTCAGACAATGGAACCTCCGGTGAAGATTATACCATCTGCATACCCTGCCCCCATAAAAAAACCATGGCTCTCTGGTCACTACTGGTGCAGACGAGGGGAACCCGTTAACCTGAGCTTCCCAGAATCCAATAGGTCGGTACGTGCAGCACGCGCTCGCCACGCTGCCAGGCTGCTTCGTCCAGGCGCTTAAGCCGCTGGATTTCCGCCGCCGGGATCATCCCCGCCAGATCGGCTTCCAGTACCGCCCATTCCAGCTCCCATTCCCCGGGCGCGGGCCGATTCATTCCAGCCGGTTGCAGACTACCTGTTTCAACCGACCGGATGGCCGCCTGGCCGAACAATTCCGGCAGCCGGCTTCCCACCGCCGGGTCTGCCCCCTGGCGCCGCAGGGATTCGGCCTGCCAGCGGCCCAATACAGCCAGTTCCTCCGGCTTGTCCACCCGTGCACTGTAGTCCGGCTCCGCCAGCGCCAGGATGCTTCCCCCCGGTCGGGTAACGCGCTTCATTTCCCGCAGAGCTTGCAGCGGGTCTCCCACCCATAGGAGCAGGAAATGGCAAAAAGTAATATCGAAAACACTGCCGCCATACGGGAGATGCAGCGCATCTGCACAGGCCAGGTTTGCCTGCGCAGCATATCGGTGCGCCTCGGCCAGGCAATCAGGCTCCCGATCCAATCCGTGGATGGCTGCGCCGGTAACCAGGCCGGAAAGGATGGCCCCGCTGCCGCAACCCACTTCGAGCACCCGCCGCGCACCAGATAGGCCGGCACGCTTGAATAGATAATTGCGCAGTTCGCTGGTCCAGCCGGCCTGCTGTACATAGCGCTTATGCCAATCCATCTTCCGCCCACTCCAGGATAAATTTCATCTGTGCGGCTGTTTCCGGGGAGCGCGGGAATAAATGGCTCTGCTCGGCGGTCCGGTAGAGTTCGTTCAAACGGATCAGCGCCTGTCCGCCAGTCAAGCCATGTCGTACCAACCAGCAACCGACGGTCGTACCAGTGCGTCCGATGCCGCCCCAACAATGCAGGTAGACCTTGTGGCCGGAATCCAGCGTGGCATCCAGGGCATCCAGCAGCGCCACCATTTTTTCTTGTGATGGCAGGCCCTTATCCTGGATGGTCATACGCTGATAATCGATGGGGATGCCGTGCCGGAAGGCTTCTTCCTGCAATGCCGGCAGGTAAGCCGGCAGCTCGCCCGGGCGCGTCAGGTCAAAGAAACTATTGATGCCGGCGTCGATAAAAGCGGACAGCCAGCGCCGCGCCATCATCTCATCGGCGCTGGCGATCGGATATCCGCCGGCTAAAAATTTTCCCGGCACAACCCAGTAAGATTCGGGGATGGGTTTATCACTCATGAATTTTTACCAACAACGAATAGTCACCATAAAGGTGACTGTCACTTGCTTCCATTTTATAGATAGATATTCAGGCTGTTTCGAGCAGCTTCTGGACAATTTCAACTGCATCCCGCACCAACACCGGGCAAATGGTAATGAAAACCCGTTTGTCCGTGGCCGCCTGGTAACCGGCCGGTGTGCTCAGGTCACATTCGATCAAATCCCGGCAAAGAATCGTGCTGTGCTTTTCCTCGAACAGGCGCATAAATTCCTGAGATAGCCGGTAAATACCTTCTTTTTCGGCCGGCAGCTGTGCACCGCGCGCCAGTCCAAGCGCCAGCAAAGCGCCAGACACTGCCCCGCAGATTTCACCGCGCCGGGCCACACCGCCGCCAAAAGGCGAGGCCAGCTTGAGAGCAGTTTCCTGGTCCATGCCCAACTGCTCGGCAAAGGCCGAGAAAACCGACTGCGAACAGTTGTAATGCTGGCTGAAAACGGAACCGGCGATTTCGGCAGGTGTTGCCATTAATTTTCTTCTCCATAGACAAACAAATCACTGATGGACTGCCGCAGATAATTACGGGAGATCGCATCGCCAAAAACCGGGGCAACCGAAAGCACGGTCAGCTTGGGGTGGCGCTTTTCAGGCGGGGTATAAACGGTATCCGTGGTTACGATCTCCGTGATCTGCGGGACAGCGGCCAGCCTCTCCAGGCCGCCGCGCACAAATACCCCGTGCGTACAGGCTACCCAGATCTCCTGGATGCCCTGTTCGATTAAAATCTTGCTGATCGCAACGATCGAGCCGCCTGTAGCAACTTCATCGTCATAAATGATCGCCCTCCGGTTTCCCTGGACTGACTGTCCCACCAACCCGCTGATCAGCACTTCAGTGTCGGAGATGCGCTCCTTGTTGCCGGCCGCCACCGGCATGCCCAGGCCTTTGGCGAAGCGCGCCGCCGATTTGGCGTGTCCCATATCCGGGGCCACCACCACCGTGCTTGCCAGGTCACGCCCCTCGAAATAGCGATTGAAGACCGGCTGGCTGGTAAGCGGGTCAGCCGGGATACTGAAGAAACCGTGTACCTGCGGGGAGTGCAGCATCATCGTCATCACATGCGTGGCTCCGGCGGTCTGGATCAGGTCAGCCACCAGGCGGGCGGTGATGGAGATGCGCGGCGCATCCTTCTTGTCCGAACGGGCAAAGGAGAAATACGGGATGATGGCGTGGATTTCCCGGGCCGAGGCGGAACGGGCAATATCGAGCATCATCAGCAGCTCGACGAGGTGGTCGTTCACCGGCGGTGTCAACGATTGGACAATGTATACTACGCGCGAGCGCACACTGGCGCCAAGCTGTATGTATAGATCATCGTTGCTGAAACGCTTGATCAGGGTCTGGGCGAGGCTCAGTCCCAGATGGGAAGCGATATCTTTCGCCAGTTGCGGATGGGAACTACCGCTAAAAAAACGGACTTCATTCGGGTCTAGTGCACGTTGGTTCATGGTCCTGATCTCCTAGGATACGCCAGGGTTGTAGATAATCATGATTGGTAGATTTTCTCCCAGGGGTCTTTCAGGAAGTTCCCCAGGATATGCTCCGCTTCGCCCTGCGTGGGCAGCACGTCCCCATCCGGCTCCACATACAGCCAGGCCTTGCCTGCCCCGGAAGGTACTTCATCCTCGATGGTCTCATGCGAAACCGGGTTTTCGGCGGAGTAGGGCACCGGCATATCCCAGCGCAGGGTCAGCCCGAGATTGGCGGCCTGGTTGTGCAAACCGTGCAGCGCCTCGTGCAGGGAGGGTTCGGAGGCGCCCAAGGAAAGGCTTTTTACTTTCAACGCGCACAGTCTTTCGAGGGTTTCCCCGGCCTTATTGACATTCCATGGTGTGACGGTCAGGTGGACGGTGGTAAACAGGTCTGCCTGCAGGATGGCCTCGAGCGCCTGCCAGGAGGCCGGGTTCTCAGGCTGCAGGATGAAAAGCAGGTGGTCCAGGCCGGTCTGCAACAGGCTCTGCAGGTAAACCTTATCGGCCAGTTTCAGTCCATCCGTCAACAGGCCTGTAATCTGCCCAACCTTCTCGGCGTGGGCGATCAGGGCCGGCAGATCCTCGCGCAGGGTCGGTTCGCCGCCGGTAAAGGTGATGTGTGGAATGCCAGCCGCCCAGGCCTTATCCATGATGGTCTGCCATTCATCGGTTGTCAATTCGCGGTCGACCCGTTTGGTGGGGGCATACTCGGCCTGTGTACCGGCCGGAAGGCGGTAGGTTAGAGCACAGTCGAGCCGCAGCGGGGCTGTCAAATCCTTGGAATGCGGCGCCACCCGTTCGAAGTCCAGATACGTGGTCGGGTCCAGGTCGGGGGTATGGATGGCGGTCTGGATGCGCTCGTGAAAATCCGCGTAATCCTTTTGCGCTTCCGCCACACTGATGCGGTAGCGTTTGGCGATCTCTTTTGCGGCCTGCTCCGGCGGGGTGCCTTTCATCATATGGTAAGCGAACTCGGCCGCGGTGGGGTTCAGGTGCAGCACAGTGGCCGCATTGATGATCAGGATACCGGAGCCATCCTTCAAAAGCCGCAGGTGCAGGCGATAAGGCGGTTCATCCGGGCCGGATTGGAAGGTGTGCGTCGCGGCATCTAGGGGCTGCGCGGCAGCCGGCTTTTCGGCCATCAGCAGGGCAATGACCACCAGCACCACTGCCAGGATGATTTCAACCGACAACCCGTATTTCGGGATGAAAAAACCGGCTGCTCCCAGGAACAGAATGGCGCACAAGATCCGGAACACCCCGCCTTTTAACTTGATATGGCCGATCGAAAGCCGGCCAAAAACGAGCCCCAACAGGCCGGCGACGAGCATGATTATACTGAAAATAATGACAGGGTAGCGGATCAAGAATAGCGTCAGGGGCGATGCATTGGACATTTTTCCTCTCCATCAGCCGCGCACAAAGTGCGGCAATTCGAACGGGATTTCCAACGAAAGTTCAATAAAACCGGCATACACGCCGTTTTGGTACCAGGGAGATTGGTAGATTATTTTCTTGACGCCATTTTTCTCAATGGTATAAACATTACGCTGGCGCATCTCCATCAGATGCTCCAATTCACTGCGGGCCCGTTCGGGATGGCAATCGAATACGTTCTTTCCGATCAGCGCCCGCCCGCCATCTTGCTCGAATATCTTCGCGGCTTTGTCGTTCATCTCGATAAGGATGCCGCCCGCATCGCAAACGGTCACCCCGCCGGGAAATTCCTTTATCCAGGTATTTTCCGGAGTTGGTTTGTCAGGAGTTGCCGGGCTGGAGGAGACTTCGGGATGTTGGGCATGCTTCGCCTGCCCAACATCCCCATCTTCTTCCTTGCTCCGGTAATTCCCGGAAAGCTTAGGGTCTTTCATCGTGCGGGCGCCTCATATTGGGTCAGCAGGTTATACAGGACGGAAATAAACAGGTTCAGATGCTGATCCACCCGGCCCGGGAAGGTTTGATCCAGATACGCCAGGGTGTCATCTTTGGTATGCCGGATCACTCCGTTCTCACCATACTTCGTATCCACCTGGGTGGCGCCTTTTTTGTCGCCGAGCGTCCAATCGGTGGTATCGAAGTAAACGTAAGGGATCCCGACTGCCTGGAAGGGCGCGTAATCAGACGAACCAATCCCTTTCGTATCGGGGTATGTCAGCGTTACATTTCGGACGGTTTGTAAATCGAGGCCATTACCGACCGCCCAATCCAGCGCCCAATCCCGCACCGTTGATTGGCTTTCATCGCTGTATACATAGGCAGTATCCCCGGCCACCAGGGAATCGAGGTCGATCATAACAATCACATTCTGGAAATCATCCTGGCTCATCTGGTTCAGATAAGCAGACGAACCCAGTAAACCACTTTCTTCCGCTCCAAACGCAATGAAGCGAATGGTATAAGGGGTCTTTGTTCCTTGAACGAGCTTGGCCACTTCCAGCATGACCGCCACACCGGAAGCATTATCATCCGCCCCCGGGCCGGCTTCCGTCGAATCATAATGCGCGCCGACGATGATCTGCTGGGAAGAGGTGCCGCTCTTGACCGCCACGATATTGGCCGAGCTGATGGATTGGCTCCCGGCAGCCGCAGTAAACGCCTGGGTATCCGGTGCATAACCGATCGCCTTAAAAGCAGAGACAATGTACTGAGCGGCTTTGGTCTCTCCATCCGTGCCCGCCACCCGCGCACCGATGGCGGTTAAATCGCCGATCAGGGGACGCGCAATGCCCCCGTATTTGGCAGAGGGTGTCCCCAGCGGGACCAGGCTGGCAACCGCAACAGGTACGGCTGCAACCCGGGGAGAGGCACCTTTCAGGCTGCCACAACCATTCAAAAGCAGAGCTATCAAAAGAATAATCGGCAGGATACGTTTCATATTATCAAACCTTTTCTAAGTTATGCATGGATTCAAATTGCAGCGGACAGCCGCCGCCGCATTCGGCCAGGTAGGTGCAGCCGGAGCATTTTTCCGGCAGGCCTTGTCGTTCACGCAGGCGCACGGCCAGGGGATGGTTCCAGATGGAGTCCCATGGGTCCGCCAGCAGGTTGCCAAGCGGCTGGTAGTACGATTGGCAGGGCAGGACATTTCCGTCCGGTTCAACACACATATTGTACAAAGCCGCCGTACAGCCTTTCACACCCAGATCGAGCGTCATCGGGTCAAAATTGCAGTACTGGGTCGGCGTATACCAAATCAGGCGCTGGCCACGCATTTCGGTCTTCTGGCGGGCCTGCTCCAGCACCGGTGACAGTTCGGATTCTGAAAGACCCGTCCCTACCGATGCGCCGCGGCCGGAGTAGATCAAAGCGTTCAGCCCGACGGTCGGCACACCCAGTTCGGCCAGGAAATCCAGCGTGGCCGGGATGGTCTGTACGTTCGTCCGTAGCATGGTGGTATTGGTCATCACGTGCAGCCGGTTGGCCAGGGCGTTCTTCAGTCCCCTGACCGTCTGAGTGAAAGCGCCTTGCGAGCGCACCATCTGGTCATGGATTTCCATCTCGCACGATTCCAGCGTGATCTGGACATGGTCCAGGCCGGCTGCCACCAGCCTCTCCACGTACTGCGGGTCTGACAGGCGCCGGGCATTCGTGTTCAGGCCGGTGATCTGTCCGTTTTGCTCGGCGTGCGCGATCAACTCCGGCAAATCCTCGCGCAGGGTCGGCTCGCCGCCCGTAAAGATGATATGCGGCACACCCATCTCCCAGGCTCGATCCAGCACCAGTTTCCAGTCCGCGGTAGTAAGCTCGCCTTTTACTCCTGCCTGTCCGGATTTGAGCTGGCTGAGGGTCGGATGCTCCACATTATAGCAATGCGCGCAGTCGTTATTGCAGCGGTAGGTCAGCGCCAGGTCCAGCCGGTAGGGAGCGGTGGGGCGCGCCGAGAATGGCATGACAGTTTCGAGCCCGAGCTCATGGATCGGGCAGGCCCCATCCGGGCGGACGAGTTCATCCAGCTGGCTGCGGATGGATCCCAGGTCTGTGCGCGCTTGCACGGCGCTGACGTGATATTTTTGCCGGATCAGGCGTACGGCCTCCCCTTCGGAGGTCTGCTCCAGCAGGTGGTACGCCATCAACGCGGCAGTTGGGTTAAGGTGCAGGATCCGGTTGGCATTGACGATCAACGTGCCATGCCCATCCGGGTCAAGCCGCAAGTGAACGCGCGATTTTTCATCCGGCCCCTCGCGGCGATAGTGGTACAGCCCGGATTGCGGATTGTCGATTTCAGATTTTTGATTAAATAACCTTTTCAACATGCAGCACCTGTAAATAAATTAACCATCAACAATCGAAAATCCTAAATTCCCTATCTTCCGCCACCCGCGCAGGCGCAGGCACAACCGGCGCAGGCACAGGCACACGCGCAATGGCCGCCACCACCGCCTCCATGGTAACCGCTGCTGGTGGAGACAGGTGCCGGGTTGGTTTTGTTGGTAACGCCAGAGGTGAAGGACTTCACATCACCGAGCACCTTGCCAGAGAAGCCCTGCACGCCTCCCACCACCGAAGCCGCGAAAGCCGAGCCCGGGATGCTGACCGGCGAGCGGCTGCCACCGGAAGTGGGCATGGAGGCAGACGGCACCGAACCGGTCGAAACCGGATGGAAACCGGGGTCATAGCGGCCCCACCACAACGGCAGGAAGATGGGACCGACGAAAACGTTGCGGGTGCGTTGATCGTAATTCTTGTCGAGCATGGTCCACTCGAGCGATTCGTCGTACATCTGGCTCTTGACCTCCGGCGTACCGGCTGATTCGATCTGCTGCCAGGCACGTTCCATGATGCTCTGGTAGAAGGCCACCGTTTCCTTGCGGCTGAAGCCTTTCATCTTATCGGAAACGCTGTTGACCAGCTTGATCGTCATATCCTGCAGGGCCTTGCGGCGGGCAGCCAGGTCTTCCAAGGCAAAAGCCTGCAAGAAATCATTCTCGTAGTCCTGCAACCCGGCCGGCAGCGGATTGGCAAGCTGAATTTTGAGCGGGTCACGCGTCACCACCGTGGCGGCATTCTTCTTAACCACCCCGAACAGGATCATGGTCATGACTTTGTCGAGCGGCTGTTCCATCAGGACGGCCGCTTCAACCGCTGTCAGGCCGCGCTTGATGCCGTGGCCTTCGATCTGGATCTTCGGCGGCAGGTAATCGAGTTTGCGCTTCTTGCTGCTGTTGGCGCTCAGGATCGGTATGCCAATGAACAACAGGATAAAGAACCCGAAGCAGCAAAAAGTGGAACCGTTATTGCTGAACCAATCCAGGATCCCGCTGATGTCGAAGGCGGCCGGGACCACGATAGCGCCTGCCGGAACGTAGCTGGCCGGAAAAGAGGCTCCGAAGGTATATTGCGTGGAGCCATTGGCGTTGGGGCACTGCCAGGTGTAGGTAACGCGGTTCTGGATATCCAGGTCAGTTGCAGGGGCTTGATCGCCACATGGCCAGCCGCCCTGGATGGTGTGATAGCGCGGCTCGGACGGTTGTACACCCGGCGGGAGATGGAATGTTACAGTGATATCTGTATTTCCGTGTACATATTGAGAATCAAAATAGAGCGGGGCGAAATCCCCACTCGCATCTGTTTTCGAGCTTGTATCCTGGTAGAGCACCCCGGTGATCGAGCCAACCGATACGTGCACGGTGCCACTGCCGCCGGATGGGATAGTCTGGGAGCCCATATCCACTGCAAAACCTGATCCGGTGCCCTGATAATCCGAGGTGGAGACATCCACTGCCTGCCCACCCACATCCGCCTTGGCCGTGTTTATATCGAAGTTGGCGTTTGGCATGCCAATGTCGACGAAATCGATCGGGTGGCCGCTGGGATCATTGGTAAAAGTGAGCTGGTAATCCAGGGCTTCCGTGCCGTTGGCATTCCAGTAAACCTGCACGACTTCCTTCGTCAGGCTGAAGGAATAGCTTGACTGCGCCGAAGCGCTGGTGGTGAATGAGAACATCAAGGCAACGAGCAGGAAGGAAATGATCAGGCGAGGTTTCATCATTAGGACCATCCTTTCAAAATCAAAGAGCTATAAATAAAAAAAAACGAGAAACAAAATACAAAAAAAACAAAATGCAAAAGTTAGGTTTTTTGCATTTTGTTTTTTTCGCTCTACCACTTGGGCTCTTCGGTCAATTGATACACTGAATTGCAATACGGACAGGTGACCATGGGTGCGCCGTTGACCAGCTTGATGTTTTCCGCCGTCAGGGTGCC
>Ga0182027_10013175_pt1 | contig 11559 bp, 9 predicted proteins | sample 712E1DmetaG_FD_121300 | JGI IMG/M metagenome (GOLD analysis project Ga0182027, IMG submission 121300) | Permafrost microbial communities from Stordalen Mire, Sweden - 712E1D metaG (Illumina Assembly) | ecosystem: Environmental > Terrestrial > Soil > Wetlands > Permafrost | place: Sweden...
CCCCGGCCGCGTGCGTATCTTGCGCTGGTAGAGCAGGATGGTGGGAACCAGCATCAGGCCGATTTCGAGCGCGAACAGCCATGTCTCCATGCGGTTGCGCAGCAACAGGCCGAAGACGCCGCGATGCGCCAGATCCAGGAAGCGGATCCACAAGTACACGGACATTACCACCGCCAGCACGCGCCCGATGCTCGCCAACAACGGCAACTCGAGCGCCCGTCCGAAAGCCCGGCTGCTGTGCCAGGATTCGAAAATGGTCATCGCCAGTCCCGCCGCCAGCGAGGAGACGAAGAACAACAGCGGCAGGATCGGCGTGTACCACAGTGGGTATTCCTTCTCCGGCACGATCAGGAAAAGCGTCCCCAGCGAACTCTGATGCAGGGTCGAAAGCAGCACGCCCAGAATCATCAGCGGTACCGAGATTTTATGAATCCATTCGAGCGGCTTGTGCAAGCCGAATCGCTCGAACACCATGGGAAGGAACTCCAGGAACAGCACCGTGCTGTACAGCGTGACGCACCAGGCCACCTCGAACATCACCGAGTGGGGGTTCCACATCACCAGCGGGTGCCATAGGCGGTCCGGGCGGCCCAGATCGTAGAGCAGCCCCACCACCACCAGGCTGTAACCCAGAAAAGCCGTCAGAATGGCGGGCCGCAGCACCGGCTTGTATGCCTTGACGTTGAAGATGTGAACCATCGCCACCAGCGTGAAACCGCCCGCCGCCAGCGCCACGCCGCACATCACGTCGAAGCCGATCCAGATGCCCCAGGGGAATTTATCGCTCAGGTTGGTCGATCCGCCCAGCCCATAAAACACGCGCAGATACGTGGCGTACAAGCCGCTCAGCATGATGGCCGCGAAAATCGCGCGCCACACCGTGACCTTAGGGAGCTTCCGCGTCATTTCCGCCGGCCCTCCGCTTTGGCCACTTCGTCGCGGCGGTTGGTGATCCACCAGATGCCGCCCAGCAGGACCGATCCCGTGGAAACCACGTCCGGCAGCAGCTCGAGCACGCGCCAAGTGGTCTCCGGCAGCGGCTCCTGCGGTACGCCCGTCCGCAAACCGATCTGGTCGAACGGCGCGGCCGAGAGGATCAACACCGACGTGCCGCCCACCTCTTTCAGCCCGTAGATTTTCTGGTAGTACTGATCCGGGTTGTCCGCCAAACGCTTGTGCGCTTCCGCGATCAACTCGTCGCGATCGCCGTTCTTGGTCGCGCCGGTTGGGCAGGCCTCCGCGCAGGCCGTCAGTTTGCCCGCGCTCTGCCGCTCGAAGCACATGTTGCACTTGCGCATCCTGGGCAGGCGCGCGTTCCACTCGTAGGTGGGAACCTGGAACGGGCAGGCCTGCATACAGTAGCGGCAGCCCATGCATTTGTCGGCGTCGTACGTCACCGGGCCGAGCGTGGTCTTTTGCAACGCGCCTACCGGACAGACGGAGACGCAGGCCGGCTGCTGGCAACTCATACATAGACGCCGGCAGAACTTGTCGCCGTGCGTTTCGATGGCCGTGAGTTTGTGCGCGGAGAGCGTCTCCTCGGCGGCTATCTTGTCGTCGTAGGGAAGACCCCAACGCTCCGCGCAAGCTCCTTCGCAAGCCTTACAGCCGATGCAGAGGGTGCTGTCGTAGAGTATTGCTTTGGACATATATGGACCCTCAATTCCCTTTTTAACAGAATTCGAGACGAAAGTGTAGTAAATCTTTACAGCAGCCGTCTACGCGGTGAGGAAAAACTCACCAGTCACACCCTTCCAGTCCTTATCGGGCATGCCCGCCAGGAGGTCTTCCGCGGGGCGTCCGCCGTCGGCAGCCACGGCGCCGGCCAGCATTGGCTGATGCGAATACAGGCGCTCCACGGCTTCCCGCATCCATTCGCGGACTAAGCCCTTGGGCACCAGATTGCGCGTCGTGCTCTCTTCGTCCGGCACATGCACGGCCACCATCCAGCCCTTGCCATAGGGATCTTGCCGAAGCAGAGCGGGATTGTTGAGAACTTCCGTGTTGATTTCCAACACTTCGCCTTCCGTGGGAGATACCATCTCGGTCTTCTGGCCGTCCCGGTAGAAGGACATTACCCTCTGTCCCTGCCGGATCCACTGCCCTAGCTTGGGAAGCTCGATCTTCTCCACCTTGCCCACTAGCGCGGCGGCGAATTCGTCGGCCCCCACGCGCACCACGTTCTTGCGCTCGCGCACCAGCCAGCTATGGCCAGGATGATAGGAAATCCTCTCGGGAGTCAGAAAACCATCCACATAGTCTCCGCCCAGTAGCGCCGGAACCGCCTTGGGTGCTTCCGCCGGAACTGTGGCCATCGCCTTGCGTCGGTTCAGGAAGTAATCGAGAACGATGAAGATCAGGAAGAACGCCAAAACCAGGATAACCGTCATTGCCTTGTACCAACCTTTCGCTTCCTGTAAGGGCACGGGGAGTGCCAAACATCGGTGTATTTTGCCTTTTTATCTGTTGCAGTTTCATACAGATAGGATGGCGGCAAAACACGCATCGAAAGCTATGTTGATAATTTCAACAAGTAAGCTGTAGAGAAACGCTATGGATCGATACAAACACGAGAGTTAAGCGTCATGTCGTAAAATCCTACCACTATGTCGGAAATTACGGCGAATTCTTCAAGTCCCCTTCCATCAAGGTCTGCGCATACCCCCGTAACACGCGGAGATGGCGTTCCTCCGGCGCCAGAAGAATTGCCTGGTTGAAGTCCGTGATCGCCGCTTCCGCCGAACCGCTCTGCAGGTACAACTCGCCGCGGTATTGAAGTGCCTGCCACAAACGCGGGTTCAGGCGGATCGCTTCCGTCAGCATGGCAATCGCCTCCTTCGGCTGCCCGGAGGCGGCAAGCTGGATGGCGCCGTCCAGCAGTGTGGCGGCGTCCGGCGCCACCCGCAACCTCCACCGGCCGCGAATGTGCAGGTACCCCGCCAGCATGAAACAGAGGCACGCCAATAAGGTTGCGTCCTCAAATCCCCAGGAGCCAAGGATTAGCCTACCCGCCAACGGCAAGCTAGCGAAGAGCAACGCCAGCGCCAGCGCCGTCCGGCTCCATCGGCCCGCCTGTGACGCGCCAGCCGGCGGGCGCGCTCGCCCATCGCGGTCCTCCTGAAGCGCCCGCATGCCTTTACCATAACGTACCTGCGCGAGCGGGGTGCGCCGCGCTCTGAAACGTGCTGTAATCGTAGTGAACCGAAAACACCAGAATGCCGCAGGCGCGTTCCGCGTCTGCGGTTTCATTACCAAGGAGATTGCATGATCCGCAGAGTATTTATAGCCGCGGTTCTGACCGCCCTTGTCGCCTCGCTGGCCTACGCGCAGCGCGGCGGCGGCGGAGGAGGCGGCGACATGGGCGGCGGCGGCCGAATGGGCGGCGGCGTCGGGCGCGGCCCGCGCGCCGACAAGCTGGAACAGTTCACCGCCGAGCTTAAGCTCAGCCCTGAGCAGCAGACCGCGATAGCAGCCATCATGGACGAATCGCAGAAGCAGGCGGACCCGCTGCTTCAGCAGATCGCCGATCAAAAAAAGCAAATGCTGGAAGTGGCGGCGGAAGGCAAAGATCTCAGCGACCTCACCAAGCAGCTCGGGGCGCTGAACGCCCAGATCTTAGACGCTGAAGCGAGCGCGTTCACCAAGACGCTTGCCAAGTTGGACGCCAAGCAGAAGGCCAAAGCCCCCAAGCTGTTTGAAGAGATGAACCACATGTTCTCGGCGCCAGGCGGTTGGCACAAGAGCACTTAGCCGGGCATTCGCCCGAAAGGAGATTGTATGTACTTAAGACTCTTATTGATTGGCGCTCTGGCCGCCGGTTTTGCTTTCGCTCAGGAGCCTGGCGGGGGTGGAGGTGGAGGCGGCTCCGGACGCGGCGGCTCCGGCTATGCGGCGCAGCCGCAGCGCGTCATGTCCAGCCCGCTTGAGCTGATGACCATCGCGTGCAAATTGTCCAAGGATCAGGCCAAGCAGTTCACCGCGATTCTCGACGCTGCCGGTAAGTCGGCCGCGGACTTGCGTAAGCAGGTTCCGGCAAGCCGCGAGCAACTGGAAGCGGCGGCCCAGGCCGGCAAGAGCCCCGACGAGATCAAGAAGCTCGAGGACGCCGGTGGCTTGGCCATGGCTCAGATGACGGGGATCGAAATGAAGGCCTTCGCCGATCTGTACAAGCTGCTCACCCCCGAGCAGAGAAGAACCGGAGCCCAGGGAGTTTTCAACATACTGCCGGGCATGTTCCTCAGAAAGAACTGGAACGAGAACTAGTTAAGACAGCCCTCAGCCGTCAGCTTTCAGCCAAGAACCCACCGGACCGAACCGCAAACGTAAGAGAGCGGTTTTTGGCTGATCGCTGATCGCTGAAACCCGGCCGCTGCAACCTATTCCCCCGGCCTCCCCAGCCGCGGCCCCATGTCCGCCAGCACGTACCCCATCACCGCCATGGCGGCTATGCTCTTGCGGAAATCCTCCGGGTTAACCTTGTCGAGCGTATCGGCTTCCGTGTGGTGCCAGTCGAAGTAGTGCGTCCCCGCCGCGCGCTCGCCCAGGCCCGGTACCCCGCCCGTCATCAACGGCCGGATATCTTCGCCGCCTCCCTGCCAGTCCATTCCGCCCGCGCCGATCGAATCGAGCAGTCTGCCGATCTGCCCGAGCAGCGCCATATCCGTCGGGCTTGTCACCGACGCTCCGAACCCGCGCGGCGTCTCGGCCCCGCCGTCCATTTCGATGGCCGCGACGTGGTTGCGCAATCCGTCCCCCACCCAGGCGCGGTACGCCTCGCCGCCGCGGCTGCCGTTCTCTTCGTTTACCCAGAAAACCACGCGAATGGTGCGCCGCGGCTGTAGATCCAGCTTCTTCATCAGGGCCAGGGCTTCCAGGCTCGCCATGATGGCCGCGCCGTCGTCCTGCGCCCCCTCGCCAACGTCCCAGGAATCGATGTGCCCGCCCATTGCCACTACCTCTTCGGGATGCTCCCGGCCGGGTATCTCGCCCATCACGTCGCCGCTCTCCGCATCCGGTTCCATGTGCGCTTCCATTTCGAGGTGCACCTTGACCGCCTCCCCGCCGGCCGAGAGGCGCGCGATGGTCATGGCGTCCTCGGGGGATATCGCGGCGGCCGGAATCTGTGGCTGGGCCGGGTCGTAACGCAGCGCCCCCGTGTGCGGAAGCTGCACCGCCAGCGGCGTCACCGAGCGCACCAGCGCCGCTACCGCTCCCAGCGCCGCCGCCTGCGACGGACCCGTGAACCGGTACGGCGCCGTGGCCCCGTAGCCGCGATACGTCTCGTTGTAAAGCACAATCTTGCCGCGCACCTTGCCCGCGCCAAGCCTCGCCAGCTCGTCGAAATCCGCTACCGTTACCACCTCCGCCGTGATTCCTCCCGGCGGCGTCCCGACGCTCATGCCTAGCCCGAGCATGTGCAGCGGCTTCTCTGCCGGCTCGATCATGCGCGCCGATTCCGCCCCCCGCACCCAGTGCGGCACCATCACCGGAATCACGCGCACGTTTTCGAGCCCCGCGGCTTTCATCTGTTCCGCCGACCAGGCGATGCCGCGCTCGAGCGCCGCCGATCCGCTCAGCCGCGCGCCGATGTGGTAACACAGGTAAGCCAAACGGTCGTAGCCTTCCGTATCGGCTAGAGAGGCGGCGATAATCCTGTTGGCGGTCGCGCGGTACTGCTCCGTCAGGTTCGGGGCGTCCGCCGCAACTCCCTGCGCGGCCGCCAGCAGCATCATGGCAATCGGTTCCAGAAATCGCATGGATGAATCCCCCCTATCGCACGCCGCGTGAGCGTCGGTCCTCCTGGACCCCGGCCCCTACTTCTGCAGCAGAAAGTGCCCAACGAACATGGCGTCGATGCCCGACGAGTAGAAGCTGCGGACGGCGTCCCGCGGCGTGCACACCAGCGGCTCGCCGAACAGATTGAACGACGTGTTGTACAGCACCGGAAGTCCCGTCGCCTTGCCGGCGGCCTGCAGTAGCGCCCAGTACAGCGGATTCTCTTCGCGGTCCACCGTGTGCACCCGCACCAGATCGTCCGCCAGAATCGCGGCCGCGAACTTCTCCCGATGCTCCGGCCTCACGCGGCCTACCGTGGAAAGGTAGCGTGCGTTGGGCCCGACCTCGAAATACCGCGCGGCCAGCTCGGCGGGAACCGACGCCGCGAATTTGCGGAACGGCTCCCGGTGCTTGATGAACGCGTTCAGGTTTTCCGTGGAATACGGGTCCAGCGGAGACGCCAGAATGCTGCGATTCCCCAGCGCGCGAGCCCCGAACTCCATCCGGCCATGCATCCAAGCCACAATCTTGTTGTCGCTCAACTGCGCCACCGCCGCGCCCGTCACCTCGTCCTCGGTCAGCAGATACTGGAAGCGCAGCTTGCAGTTCTCGAGCACCTTCTTGATTTCGCCCGCTGCGTAGGCCGGCCCCAGACACAGCGTCCGCAGCGGAACCCGCTCGGTCCGGCGCGCCACCCCGTGCCAGGCTTCGAGGGCCGCGCCGATGGACGCTCCCGCATTGCCCGACGCCGGCTGCACGAAGACGTTCTCGAACCCCGAGTGGTTCTCCAGGGCGGATACCAGCAGCGCGTTGAGGCCCAACCCGCCCGCCAGACACAGATTGCGCCCCTCGCCCGCCATGCGGATCACGGCCGCCTCCAACGCCTTCTGCATGCCCGCGGCTATGTGCGCGCCGAGCGCCTCCGGCGGCGCCTCGCCGTCCTTCAGTCCCAGCCGTTCGTAGAATCGCGGGCCGAAGCCGCCGTTTTTCAGGCGCTCCGTGCTGAAGAAGGAACGGTCCGGCCGCGGCCCCGCATCGGAGAGATTCAGAATTTCGAGGAACAGATCCTTGTAACGGTCGTCGCCGCCGACGGACAGCCACTGCGCCTTGTGCTCCTCCGCATTGGCGTCGAGCCCCAGCAGTTCCGTCACCCGCCCGTAGATATCGCCCAGCGAATCCGGAAAATACTGCTCCCGCTCGAGCGTCATGCGCGTGCCTTCCGCTTGCCAGCGCGCCCCGCTGCATAGATCCCCCGCGCGGTCGAGCGTCAAAACTGTCGCCTCCTCGAACGGCGAAGGGTAGTATGCCGAGGCGGCGTGCGCCAGGTGGTGCCCCAGCATTACCACACGGCTATTCGGAAAGTGCGCCCGCAGCTTCAAATGGAAATCCGATTCCGGGATGGGGCGCACCACCGCCACCACGTCCACCTGCTCGGGGCCCGCGCCGGCCAAACCCAGGCATGTCTCGATGGCGTGCGCCGGCATCTCGCCCCGCACCCGCCACTGCGCGCTGCGGCGCACCAGCTTCGATTCTTCCACCGCGGCGACAATCTCGCCGTCCTTCAAGATGGCGCTGGCGGCGTCGCCCTGGATGCCGGAGATTCCGAGAATGATCATAAGAAGAACTTTTGACGCGGAGACGCGGAGACGCGGAGAAAACCCTTAATGAAATTCCGGGATAACCACATGCCCGACTTCAAGACCAGACCCTTTGTAAATTGTTTTCTCCGCGTCGGGGCGCCCGCTGGCCTTGCGGGCCCGTCTCCGCGTCAATCGGGTTACCGGCCGTCACTTGCCCTTCTCGCGCTTTTCGATCTTGGCCCATGCGTCCCGCAAAGCCACCGTCCGGTTGAATACCAGTTTGCCGGCCGCGCCATCCGGATCGGCGCAGAAATAGCCCAGCCGCTCGAACTGATACCGGCTGCCCGGGGCCGCGCCGGCCAGCGAGGGCTCCAGCTTGCAATCCGTCAGCGTTTCAAGCGAGTTCGCATTGAGATTGGCCGTGAAGTCTTCGCCCTCGGCCGTCTCGTTGGGGTTCTCCTTCGAGAACAGATTGTCGTATAGCCGCACCTCGGCGTCGATGGCGTGCGCGGCCGACACCCAGTGGATGGTCGATTTCACCTTGCGCCCGTCCGGCGGCGCATTGCCGCCGCGCGTCGCGGGGTCATGCGTGCAATGCACCTCCACCACCTCGCCCCGTTCGTTCTTCACCACGCTCGTGCAGGTGATGAAGTAGCCGTAGCGCAAGCGGACTTCGCGTCCCGGCGACAACCGGAAATATTGTTTCGGCGGATCCTCGCGGAAATCCTCCCGCTCGATGTAGAGCACCCGCGAGAACGGAACCTTGCGCGATCCGGCGCCCGCGTCCTCCGGGTTGTTGACCGCCTCCATCTCCTCGACAATGCCCTCGGGATAGCTGTCGATCACCACCCGCAACGGGCGCAGCACCGCCATCACCCGCGCCGCGCTCTTGTTCAGGTCCTCCCGGACGTAGTGCTCCAGCATGGCCAGTTCCACCGTGCCATTGGTCTTCGAGACCCCGATGTTGCCGCAGAAATTGCGGATCGCTTCCGGCGTGTAGCCCCGGCGGCGTATGCCCGAAAGCGTCGGCATGCGCGGATCGTCCCAGCCCCGCACCCGGCCGCTCTCTACCAGAGCCAGCAGCCTGCGCTTGCTCAGCAGCGTGTACGTCAGGTTTAGCCGGTCGAACTCGATCTGCTGCGGATGGTAGATGCCCAACTGCTCCACGTACCAGTCGTACAACGGCCGGTGATCTTCGAATTCGAGCGTGCAGATTGAATGCGTGATGCGCTCGATCGAATCGCACTGGCCGTGCGCGAAATCGTACATCGGGTAGATGCACCATGCGTTGCCCGTGCGGTGATGCTCGGCGTGCAGAATCCGATACATCACCGGATCGCGCATGTTCAGGTTCGCCGAAGCCATGTCGATCTTGGCGCGCAGCGTGCGCGCGCCGTCCGGAAACTCGCCCGCCCGCATCCGCTCGAACAGGTCCACGTTCTCTTCAATCGAGCGGTTCCGGTAAGGGCTCTCCTTGCCGGGTTCGGTCAGCGTGCCGCGGTGCGCGCGCACTTCCTCGGCCGTCAGGTCGCACACGTAAGCCTTCCCGGCTTTGGTCAACCGCACCGCCCATTCGTAGAGCTGTCCGAAATAATCGGACGCGTAGAAGAGGCGGTCCTCCCAATCGAAACCCAGCCAGCGGACGTTATCCATGATCGAATCGACGTACTCGGTTTCCTCTTTGCACGGGTTCGTGTCGTCGAAACGAAGATTGGTCTTTCCGCCAAACTCGGCCGCCAGTCCGAAATTCAGGCAAATCGATTTCGCATGGCCGATATGCAAATATCCGTTGGGCTCCGGGGGGAAGCGCGTCTGCACGCGCCCGGCGTACTTGCCGGTCTTCAAATCCTCCAGGACGATGTCGCGAACGAAGTTCGATGGGCCGGCCGGCGGCGTCGCCGCGCCCTCGGGGCCGGGCGGCGTGGGATGGGACGAGTTCATCATGATTTCAGCTTTTCGATCGCCTGGCCAATGCGCTTGAGACTGGTCTCTTTGCCCAGCGCTTCCAGGGTTCCGAATAGCGGCGGCGCCGTCTTGCGCCCGCACACGGCTACCCGGATGGGTTGGAACAACTGGCCGGTCTTCATGCCGGCTTGCTTGGCGGCGTCGCGCAGAGCGGCCTCTATCGGGTCGTGCGAAAACTCGATTCCGGGCAGCGTCTCGCGCGCGCATTCAAGCGCTCGCAGCGCCATGGCCGCGTCGCCTTTTTGGGGAATCAACTCGGCGCTGTCGTACGGCTTCAACTCGGCGGTGAAGAAAAAATCGCCCACCGTCAGCACGTCGCGCAGCAGTCCGATGCGCTCGCGGACCAGCGGCGCGATCTGCGCCATCTTGCCGGGTTCCACCTGGAAGCCCGCCTGCCGCACCACCGGCAGCAGCCGCTCCGCCAACTCTTCCACCGGCATCGCGCGGATCGTCTCGGCGTTCAGCCACACCGCTTTCGCGTCGAACGGATCGTCTTCCTTGAAGTTCACCACCGCGTTGTGCCGGTGGATGCCTTCGAGAGAGAACGCATCGATCAGCTCCTGGCGGGTCAGCGCCTCGCGGTCGTCCTTGGGCGACCAGCCCACCAGGCACAGGAAGTTCACGAAGGCGTGCGGCAGGAAACCCGCGTCGCGGTACGTGGTCACGCTCACCACCGGCCCGTGCCGGCGCTTCGAGAGCTTCGCGCCGTCCGGCGCCACCAGCAGCGGAAGATGCGCGAACCGCGGCGGCTCTACCCCGGCCGCCTCGAAAATCAGTACGTGCTTGAAGGTGTTGGCGATGTGGTCCTGGCCGCGGATGACGTGGCTGATTCGCAAATCCGCGTCGTCGGCGCAGGAAGCCATGTGGTAGGTCGGCAGGCCGTCGCTCCGCAGCAGCGCGAAATCTTCCATATCGGCCGTCGCCTTGGATTGCTCCCCGTACACCGCATCCGTGAAACGGATGTGCCGCTCCGCCTCGCGCGGCACCCGGAAGCGGAGCGCGAAGGGTTCCCCGGCCGCCGCCCGGCGGTCGCTCTCCTCGCGCGATAATTCGCGCATTTCCGCATGGAACAGCCAGGTCCCCTGCGCCCCGGACTTCTCGCTATCGCCGCCTTGCGCCGGCACGAAATCGCGGTACGCCAATCCCTTTTGGAAAATCGCTTCGGCCATGGCGCGGTGCAGCCCCAGCCGTTCGGATTGCTTGTACTCTTCGTCCCACGGCAGATCGAGCCAGCGCAGCCCGTCGAAAATGGAGGTCAGCGACGCGTCGCTGTTGCGCTCCACATCCGTATCGTCGATGCGCAGAATCACGGTCCCGCCGCGGCCGCGGGCGTATAGCCAGTTGAAAATGAAAGTACGCGCGCTCCCAATGTGCAAAAAGCCAGTGGGAGAGGGCGCAAAACGGACTCGCAGCATGGAAATGCCAGTATAACAGGGGGCGCGCTAAGGGTCGCTCCGCGCCTGGGCCTTCAGCGGCGCCGCCGCTTCGGCCCCGTCCGCCCGGAGGCCCCATCAAGCATGCGCACGAAACTCCCAGGTTGCAGCAGGCTTGCGACCGAAATATCTTCGTCGATGGCTTCCCAGTGAATGCCTATGCCCCCGCCGATCAACTCCCAGTCCTCCCTCTGTTTCGGAGTGGCGGCAAGAAGCCTGGGAAACCAGGCAAGCGGCGCCGAAACCGTACGCCCGTCGGCGAGAACGACGATCAGCGCATCGGCCTTGCACGAAGCCTCGACTGCCGCGGGCACTGCCTCAGTTTACCGCGATCGGGGCTGGCAAGAGCGCACTGCCCCGCCGTCGGCCCGCCGTTCTGCCTCCCGCGCATCACAGGCTCCGTTCGACAATCTCCCGCAGTTCCTCCGGCGTCAGCCCAATAGGGTTGCCTTTCATACTGCTGGCGCTGGCGGCCTTAGCCACCAGATCCGCAATGTCGCCATCGCCCACCCCATAGGCCCGCAGTGGCCGAACCTCCAGCCTGCGGCACAGGGCCGCCACCCAGCGCACGCCGTCTTCGGCATCGGCGTGCGGCTGTCCCGTGAGCAGGCGCGCCGTCTCGTCATAGCGGCGCAACCGATCGCTTCCCGGCGCCCGCGCCCGCAGCGCCCGGACGTTCACCTCCATGACGTGCGGCAGCAGCGCCGCGCAGACCGCGCCGTGAGGGGCCGCGAACATGCCGCCTACCGGGGCCGCGAAGCCGTGCACCGCGCCCAGTCCGGCATTGGCCAGCGCCATGCCCCCCA
>Ga0182027_10013178_pt1 | contig 11557 bp, 6 predicted proteins | sample 712E1DmetaG_FD_121300 | JGI IMG/M metagenome (GOLD analysis project Ga0182027, IMG submission 121300) | Permafrost microbial communities from Stordalen Mire, Sweden - 712E1D metaG (Illumina Assembly) | ecosystem: Environmental > Terrestrial > Soil > Wetlands > Permafrost | place: Sweden...
ACACGCCCGATTTGTTCCGGTTTCATCTCCTTAATCTTACATTCCAAGTTCAACGAGGATATGAAATCACTTAGGGTCAAAACCTCCGAGCGAAGCTGCTCCCGCCGCATATCTTGCCTATAGAAGTTAGTCCGGCGTTTGTCCTCTTCCGTAACCCTGAGCTTGTCAAAGGCCCAGACATGTTTGGGAAATTTTAAGATATCTTCTGGATTCTCCGGCAACTGCAACACTAACACCCCGGGACATGCTGCTTCGACTTCGGCACATTCCATGGGACTATCGTCAATGAATACAAAGCTGTCCAGACCAAGGCCCAACTGTTGCGATAACGACTTCAGATTCTCCGATTTGGCATTCCAATTGATTTGTCTCGCTGTGATGTGCTCGAGTTTCAAGCGCATGTCGGGGTGGCGCTGAAAGACCTCCAACACGTCCTGTTCCTCATTTTTGCTGACCAGGCAGAGGATCATTCCAGAATCATGCTGGGTGATCATGAATTCCTGCAAAGCCTGGCGCGCCGGGTCGATTACAACTCCATCCACTCCATCTTCTCCGCAAATTCCCTTCCAGAGGGTCTGATCACAGTCGAGAACAATAACTTTGCATGGGGCGGCACGGAGGGCGTGCATTTTCCTGGCAATGATGGTTCCGAGCGCAGTAAAAAAAGCCGGACTGTAAGGAATATGGCCAAGCTCATCCGTGCAAGGATCGTAAATGACGGGAATGGGATACAGGGTAAGCAACTCCGGAGTATCGACGAAATAAAGATTCTGGATATTCTTTGACTCCGCCCGGAGGTGTCGTTCCAGCTTTTGAAAAAGGCCGTCACCTTTAGCGGAGCTCTCTGATTTGCTGGGGCAGGCACATACGAGGTACGGGACTGTGGAACCGGCTGCCGCGGTTTTCAACGCCGCGATCAAGTCGTCTATTCTACTCTCAACCAGACCGTTATCCGCTTTCCCTTTCGCGTCCCCATACCAATCTGCGAATCTGATGAGAATGACATTGAACCCATTTCGATTGGTACGGAGCAGGCTTTTCGTGTCCAGTAGTTCTTGGAACACCTGATTGAATGAAGCAAATTCGATCTTGCATGGGATTTTTAATTCCTCCATCCAAAAGTCCAATGATGGCCTTATCAAGTCCGGCACGAAGGTGGCTGCCACGGCAATCATCTGTTGCTGATTGCCAGATGGAGCCGCCTTGTGTGCCAATTCTTCGGTGATTCCAAATTGCGAGAGTCTCGTCTCTGGAGCCTTTCCAATCTGCTCCAAAATCGCGAGGTACGATGCGATTAAATCTCGGATTGTTTTACGATCGTACAGGTCAGTATTGAATTTCAATGTTCCGACCAAAACGCCGGCTTTTTCGTAAATGGCCAAAACGAGCTCGGAATTTACAAGGCCAGTGTCAAATTCCTCCAATTGTGCGGCAACGCCGCCCATGTTCCAAACCGGAGCAAGGAAATTTTGGAACAAAAAAATGGTATTAAATAGAGCTGGCAGGCCGGTTTTCCAGCCAATTTCCCGCAGGACGGCGTCAAAGGGCACTTCTTGGTTCGCACAAGCTCCCAATGTTGTTTGTTTCACCCGGTTCAGTATTTGCCGGATGGCCGGATCACCGTCAAAAAGTGTGCGCAAGGCCACAGCATTTGTAAAAGGACCGATCATTTCCTGAACGTCTGCTGAATTACGATTGGCAACACTGGATCCAACAACGATATCGGTCTGTTGAGAACAGCGGCAAAGCAGAATCTTGAATGCCGATAACAACAGCATAAAAAGGGTGACTTCCTCATTCTTGCTCAAAGACTTCAAGGCTGTCGTCAAGGCTTCAGGGATGGTTATTGGCTCTTGGGCGCTGTTGAATCCCAATGTCCTGCTTCGCACCCGGTCCTTGGGCAAGATCAGTTCAGGCAGATTCCCTCCCAACTGCCGCTCCCAATATTGCAGTTGTGTCTCCCAAACCTTCGGTATGGAACCCGTGGGCTGTCTCTGGGCAAAGGCTGAATATTGAAAAGGGAGTTCGGGAAGGATTGTGCCTGGAGTTCCGTTCACGGAGAATATTTGATAAAACCTCGACAGCTCCTTGAGGAGAAGTTGGATTGACCAGCCATCACAGGCGATGTGGTGTGTTACGATGAACAAGACATGTTCCTCGGGAGCCACCTTGAGCAAGTGAGGCTTGATCAATGGACCGGTTTCCAAGTTGAATACAAATTGGGCTTCCTGTGCGGCGCGGCGACAAACTTCCGCCTCCCGTGCAGTTTCCGGCATCATCAGGAGAGAATCTACTGGCAGATTTACCGGGACAGGAGGGCTGATGATCTGAACCGGCTTGTCGTCCACAAGCCTGTACGTTGTGCGCAAGATTGCGTGACGGCTTACGATTGCATTAAGGCTTTGTTCCAATGCCCCGACGTGAAGGCGCCCTTTCAGGCGAATGGCCAGGAGGATGTTAAGCGTCTGGCTGCTTGCTCCTTTGGTTTGATGCTGCAACCAAAGCGACTCCTGCTGCCATGTGACTGGGAAAATGTTCGCGCCAGCATCTGTTTTAGAAAGGTGTGAAACTGGCTGGTCGCCGACGGTACTATTGACCATCTGGCTCAAAACAAACGATGCCAACTCAGTGAAGGTCGCTGCTCCAAGGATCTCGGCCATGGGCACTGCCACTTGCAGATTTACCTCAAGTTGACTTGCCAGTTGAACCGCCATCAAGGAATCAATACCGAGAGAACTCAACGAATGTTTGGGATTTAACCGGTCCGGATGCACTTTCAATACGTGTGCCGCTTCTTGGAGGAGATATAATTCCAATCGGGACTGACAGCTGCTGGCATCCCCGGCCATAATGGTTTCACGCGACAGAAGATTGCCCTTGAATTCAGAAGACGATTCGTCAATGGCCTCGTCCTTCAATATATCCAAACGTTTCTCAAGAAATCGTGATCGACAGGCATGTCGCTGTATTTTTCCGCTCGAAGTTTTCGGGACGGAGCCCATGCGGACCAAAACCACCGCATGAACCTGCAATCCGTGCTCTTCAGCAACCGCCTGACGGATCGCAAAAATCACTTCTTCCAGATTTGCCTTGCGATACTGCCGCTTCACCTCCTGGACAATCACCAATCTTTCTTCTTCCTCAATATCAACGGAAAAGGCCGCACCACAACCCGGACGGAGAGCGCCATGAGCCTTTTCTACGGTCAACTCAATATCTTCCGGGTAGTGGTTGGAACCGCCAATGATGATCAGGTCTTTGAGCCGGCCGGAAATAAACAGCTCACCCTCAAAAATAAAACCCAAGTCTCCGGTACGAAGGAATGGCCCCTTTTTCCCATCAGCGGTATGGGCATGGAAAATGGTTTCAGTCTGCTCCGTTTTTTGCCAATAACCTTCAGCGACGCTCTCTCCTGAAACCCAAATTTCGCCAATCTTCCCCGGCTCGCACTCCACAAGAGACTCCGGATCGACAATGAGAATGCCCGGCTCTTGAAGGTTTTGTCCGCAGCCGGTCAGAGTGCGAGATCTCTCCGCTGGCGACACTAATTTGGCGAGCTTATCCCGCTCAAGAGAGACGCTGCTGAACGATCGGCTGATTGGCGGTGAGGACACTTTCCCCCCAGAAACGATGAGCGTTGCTTCGGCTAAACCGTAGCAGGGATAGAACGCTTCCCGGTGAAATCCGGAAGCTTCAAAAGCATGTGTAAACCGCTCTATTGTTTCGTGCTGAACCCGTTCCGCGCCGTTATATGCTACCTTCCAACTGCTCAAGTCCAGATTCAGACGGTCCTCGCTGCGTATCTTTTGAACACACAATTCGTAAGCAAAATTCGGCCCGCCACTGGTGGTCGCTTTGTAACGCGAAATGGCTGACAACCACTGGAGCGGATCCTGTAGAAACGATATGGGTGACATCAAAACACAACGGATACCCAGATACAATGGTTGCAGGACGTTTCCGATCAACCCCATGTCGTGATAAAGCGGTAGCCAACCGACCACGAGAGAGTCTGCCGAATGTTCAAATGCTTTTTTAATGAGCGATTCATTATGCAGCAGATTGCGATGCGTGATCATCACGCCTTTTGGAAAGGCAGTGGAACCGGATGTATACTGTAGAAAAGCCGGCGAACTAGGGATCAACGCCGGTTCGACCCAGTCATTTGCGCAGTCATCTGTTATAGTGTCAGTGACAAGCCAATGCGTCGGAACGGCACCAATGTTTTTGGGGAACACCGATTCACAATTCGCAAGCAGAGATGAAGTCGTCAGAATGACGCACGGCTGCGCATCTTTGAAAATAGACTGAAGTCTGGGCAAGTGCCGCTTCGTTTGGGAAGACTGGGGTGGATAAGCTGGCACCGGGATGACACCCGCGTAGACACACCCCATAAAAGCGATGATATATTCGAGGCCAGGAGGATAGAGTAATAAGGCGCGCTCCCCAACCGTTGCCACGGATTGCAGTCTTGCGGCCACAGCCCTTGCGCGGTGGTCCAACCGCGAAAATGTCAAGGTTTCCCGCTCTTCCTGGCCATCAATAAATGTATAAGCCGGATTGGCAGGTTTGTTCAACGACTGGTATCGCAGAACATCAATCCACGTGCTGAAAGGGGAGCCTTCTTCGAAGGATTGAACCATAGCTTAGTATCAGATAAAACCAAATATCGCGCAAAATAAATTTGACGTGACTTCACTCTTCGGGCCGCGTGATGTGTTACCCAACAGGAAGTCGGCGAACATCATTGCCGTTCCAACAGCGAAGGCTGGTGTTCCGGGCTTGAATCGCCACAGCTCCCACGAATCCTGGTGCAGGTGACAATGCGTGCAAACTCCATGACGCGGCTTTTTCTAAATCTCCCGAAATGGCCAGTACACACGCGGGTTCATCGGGCAGGAAAGAGACTTCGACAAGGTTCAGGGAGCGCGTTATGCCTTCACCCGTCGCCTTAAGCAAAGCTTCCTTGCGTGTCCAGAGATTGAAAAAAGCCGTCGGCTTCTTATCTGGCGAAACTTTTTGAAACAACTCATTTTCCCGCTGCGAAAAAAATCTCGCAACCAAATCGCCCATCTCTTTGACAGGACGGATGGACTCAACATCAACGCCAACCGGGCCGATATGCGTCACCACGAACAACACCAAGTCTTCTGTATCAGTCAGATTGAAGTGAAGCCCCGCGCCGCCGGACTTCAGATCCAACGCTGGCTTGCCTTGCGGCGAATAAACAAAATCCAGCTTCGACGGACTGATTTGCAGGTAGCGGCCCAGAATTGTCCGCAGTAATCCGCGTCCGGCGATGAAGCGGTTGCGATGGAGATCAAACTTGAATTTTCCGGCGTGTTCTTTTTCCAGAGGCGAGAGCGTAGCCGTGAGACCTGTCAAAACATCGGAAGAAACCCTCAGTGACGCCGCCCAGACATGGACCTCGTGTCCGGCTAAACGCAATTCATCGGGTGGGTCCGGCCACGGGTTGATCTCATCAGGCAGGCTCATAATCTATCCCGCTGAAATCCGATAATCATTTGTTTCTGGTCAACACTGGAAAACTTACCCGGTTCCACCCTTTGCTGCCAATTTCTAATTTTTGAGTTAAGGGTGCAGCTGAATTGAACGCACTCGAAAGCTGGGTAAGCGCCTCGCATAGCCCTGATTCCAATTTTCCGCTTGAATTTCGCGAACTGTTATGGTTTAAGGGTGCGACATGGACGAAACTGAAGACAAGACAATCTACAAAGTGGTAGTCAATCACGAGGAGCAATATTCAATCTGGCCGGCGCACAAGCAGAATGCACTTGGATGGAAGGATGTGGGGAAAAGTGGCTCCAAAGTTGAATGTCTGGCTCATATCAAGGAAGTGTGGACCGACATGAGGCCGTTAAGCCTCCGCAAGAAGATGGAAGAAGCAGCACGCAAAACAAAGTAAGTCGCGGCGCTATTCCTTCGTGAACTACGTGTGTTATTGTTTGTGTTGTATTTGGATGATTCAATGAATGGGTTCCTGATATTCACCGGTGGCATATGAGTCACGGTACGAGAGTCGCGCCGAAGCCAGTGTGGCTGTATCCTTTTAATTCCAAGCCCAATGCACGTTTTCGATTGTTGTGTTTTCCCTACGCCGGGGGTGATGCTGTAACGATTTTTAGGAAATGGTCGGAGATGCTCCCGAAGACCGTGGAAGTGTGTGCGGTTCAATTACCCGGACGAGGGACCAGAATTGCGGAAGAGCCTTTCTCCAACACACACTTTGCTGCCGAGGTTCTCAGTATAAGCTTGAGACCCTATCTTGACAAGCCGTTCGCGTTTTTTGGGCATAGCTTGGGAGCAAAAATTTGTTTTGAGGTGGCCCGTCTTCTCAAGGCGGCCTATGGATTGGAACCCTTCCACCTGTGTGTTTCGGGTTCGTCGGCTCCTCGCATTCCAAATACTGACCCGTTGATATATGATCTGCCGGAGCCCCGATTCCTTGAAGAATTGCGGAAGCTGAATGGCACGCCTCCAGAAGTGCTGAGTAACGCCGAACTCATGAAACTGATGCTACCGGTGCTGCGCGCGGAATTCGAAGCCGCACAAACACATGTTTATGTCAATGGTCCCCCGCTGGGTTGCCCGATCACGGTCTTTGGAGGACTGCAAGATAAAGATGTTACCCGGGATCAGTTGGAGGCTTGGCGCGAAGAAACCAGTCATACTTGTTCTTTCCACATGATGCCTGGAGATCATTTCTTCATCAAAACGCATCCAGCCATGCTCCTCCGGATATTATCTGCTCATTTAGATGAAAGTTTTTCAAACCAACGGATCATCCCTAAAAAAGTTGAAAAAAAGGTACGGTAACCCTATACGCAATTGTGAGACAAGTGGATGTAATCGTAACGCTATGATTTCAGCATTAATATTCTTGTTGTGCGTCCCTTTGTTCATGTGGTTAGTCGGATATGAGTACTGGAATCCGTTAGCAAATACCGAAACTGCGAATTGGGCTACATGGTTGCCGTACCTTGCACTCGCCTTTAGTGTATTTTGGATCGCATTCATTCGTCTGAGATGGATAGCGTATTGGATCCGTCGAGGGCCAATACCAAGCAGCCCAAGACTTACCCTGTTTCTGAAACCCTTCTTATCGCTTTTGTTCTTTGTGTTGGTGGTGATGCATCGAACCAGTGCTCAGCAAGTGAGCAGTATTGGATCTGAAACCATAGTATTGCTCGCAGGGATGGCGCTGTCGCTGGCCATGACCGTCGCTGGGGAATCCTTGGCGGTGCAACGCAACAGGAACGCATTCATCCTGCAACCACTTGTTGCCTTGATCATAGTTCTCAGTTTAGCTGCCATCTTCCATCCAGATTGGAGCCACTGGGGTCAGCAGCTATATGTATATCGAGGCGAACTTAGATGGACTGGTCCCTTTAAAAACCCAAATGAATTCGGATTAGCGATGGCTTTGGGCTTTGTGTTAATCAGCGCTTTTCCAATTCTAGGCAGGTTACGATTTTCTAACATGGCATTGCTTCGTAGTGGTGGGTTTGGATGGGAAAACGTCGTTTGTATGATCAAGAAAAAGCAATGCTTACTGATAACACTAGCCACAATCGTTGGCTCGACAGTGCTTCTCCTTGGGCTCTACAAGAGTTATAGCAGAGGGGCGTGGCTCGGCGGATTTTTTGGCGTGCTTTATCTTGTTATAGCACGGCAGCGGACTTGTGCGACACAGAACGGGCAAGGCCAGACAACCGACGGTTCGCCTCCTAAAGAGTCATCCAGATGCTGGACCTGTTTCGCCATGATTTCTAGGCACCGGTTAAGCATTGTCCTCATTGCCGTTTCAATCCTAGTAGTCAGTTTCTGGTGTCTGCGTGATACGAATATTCATGGGATTCGCCGGGTCTTGTCGGTGGCAAATCAGTATGACACATCCTGGCGTAATCGAGTGGACGCCTATGTCGGATCCCTTCAGATAATGGCAGATCATCCATGGCGGGGAATTGGTTGGAAGCAACCTGAATTTGTCTATGCCGAATATTACATGAATGATCGGCCTACTGAAGGTCTAGCCATAGTATTGAACGACTACTTCACCTTGGGCATGAGTCTTGGTTTGCCCGCTCTCTGTTGCTTCGTCGGATATATTTTAATTACGTTGAACGGGAGACGAAATGATACGCCCACAGTGGGTTCCTCAAGCAGACGAATTGCAAGTGATGGTTTGTTGGGACAACCAGTCGAAACGTCACCATTCCTAAGAATCGCTGCCAGAGCCGGGGTTATCGTTCTGCTGACAGGCTTTTGGTTCGACCGTGGCCTGTTGTTGTGGTCTTTTGGGATTCCGTTCTGGTTCTTATTGGAGCTTTCCAGTCAGGATTTCTCTTTCTCTACAGAACCCGATGAAAGCCAAGCGAGTATTGGGGATGGATCAAAGATGCCAGTCGAGGTGCAGGATCAACCCGCGCACGGATTTGGGAAATACTTTCATTCTTCGTTGTGGGTGCTTCTATTGATCGCCACTGTCTTTTACTGCGCGATGGTTTGGGCGAAAGAGCGAGATCTGTTTCAACGGGTCAGTTTTCGCCTGGATGCCCCAGCAACAAAACAATGCAATGGGATCGTGGTTTCACCAAAGCCCGCGGCACAGTATCCTCTGGCAGTATACCTTTATGGGTCGGGAAGCAGCCTGCTAAACAGTGGCCATCAATTGCGGCTGATCGCCAAATGCGGTTTTCGCGCCGCTAGCTTTGAATATGATGACAAGGAGAGCCAACCGGCTGACGAGCAATTCGCAGCTGTTTGTCGCTATCTACGAAGTCGAAGCGGCACTCAAACTAATATCGTGTGGGTGACTTATGGACAGGGTGCACGAAAGGCATTGAATTTTGCGTTGTCACATCCGGAACTGCAACCCGACCTTTTAATCTGCATTGAAGGTGCTTGGACTACGGAGATGTATGAGACATTGGTAAATGTGGGGGTCAGACATCTTGGGAGTGTTCCCAAAAACATGCAACCAAGCCTCTCGAACCAATCTTTGTCCGCCATCAAATGTCCCGTTTTGTTGGTTCAAAGCCAGGAGCATTCCGGAAATTCACAGGCCTCTTATGAAAAACTCGCTGTCCTGCTGCGCGCTGCCGGAACTTCGGTCAGGTTGTGTATCTTGCCAGAATCAAGCTCCGACTCGTCATCGGATTCTCTGTGGAGTCTGCGGATGGCGATGCAATATGTCGCAGCTCAGTTTCCACCACCTGACTATACCGTAAAACTTCCTAATTACGACTTATCAGAGTCCCAGGCGCGGCAGTTTAATGCGGCTTTGCAGAAAGCAGGTGAGAACCGCAATCAAATATGGTGGGCGATAGCTGAGACGGACAAGGCTCGACGCCCTGCAGCAATCAATTTTGTCGCACGCCTTAATGATTTTGATCTCACCCACATATCCGAAACCGACTTGCAACAACGTTATGCTCCAGGTCGGCTCTGGTTGCGAAGGGCCTGCTCAGGGTTGGCCTTTCTTGTTTTAGTCTCATTGGCACTGTGGAAACTCCGCAATAAGTTTCTTCCCAAACGCCTTTGGGCAAGCGAACCAAAGGCAGAGCGATGTGTACTATTGAATTTGGTCACCTGGTTCGCGTGTATCATCGCTTTGAGTGTGACTGGCCTGAATTTGCTGGTGCCGGAATTGAAAGTGAATGGATTCTCACTTTCGATGGCCAAATCTTTTTTGCACCGATCTCACGCGGAAGATATCAGTTTTCTTGGCCAACAAAAAGCGGTCGGCGAAATAAAATTAAAGACATTGTTGCAAGACGCGCAGCTTGCGAATCTGCAACGGCACCAATTTTACAGCAGCTTGGAGAGCGGTCTGTTTCAGCAATACATTCTTTCGCCACAAATTGATTCGCAGTCCTCTGCATGGAACTCACGGGAGGAATTGTGGGAATATTTTCAGCCCAGAATTCGCAAGCAGCATGACCCGTTGCTCGGCGCAAAAATTATCGTGGATTATTTGCTTGAGCGCGTCGGGATCGATTCATCCTACAGTGCTGATCAAGATGTGGATACCATATGGATTCAAAAAATGGCGAGTGAAGACGGATTTCAAAGGATTTATGTGGCAGCCTTAAGGTCGGCAGGGATTGCCGCTCGTTTAAATGACCTCAATCAGGCCGAGCTATGGACGGGGCAAGCATGGACAGCCGCCCCGGGACCACCCATTTTTGTAAAGAGTTGATGCTCAAATTAATGGGAACGGAATAGGGTTCTGAATAAATAATCCTGCATCTGCGGGTGTACTTTGACACAGTGATTAAGTTACGGGGGTAAGCCATGATGATGGCGTGATCAGACAGATTCGATCAATTCGACTACCTGCTGTTGGGATGTCATGAGGAAGACACAAAGTCGCCCGGCAAAAGCCTCTGATTGAAACCGGACAAGTTCATGGGCACCTGCGCCCACCAAGTTCTTAACACACCCTTCCACATCAGTGCATAAATATCCGACATGATAATAGTTTATTCCTCTGCGAAGCATTCTGAGAAGAAAAGCGTTGTCCGTATCCGGTTCCACAAACTCAATGAATGTGCCGTTCCCCACAGGTAGAAAGCACACCCGCACTTTCTGGCTGCGCACAGCCACCACTGGTAGAGAAGCACCCTGCGCAAGGCATGTCCCACCATAAGTTTCCAAAGCCGCCGAAATATTTTCGACCAGGCATCCTACATGATGAAAAGTCAACTGCATGTTACTCAGGTCTGTCTGCTTCGAATCAATTTTACCAATTCGCCCACATTCTGGAGTTGCTGAATCTCCCTTGCGATGAATTTGACCCGGAATTTTTTCTCCACCGCCACCCTTTCATAAATCATCATTCATATTATTCCAATCATTTAAATACCCGACAACCTGACTGGATACACGGTGAGCCCATTGCACATCCGCGTATTGTTTGCCGGATTATCATTGGGATTGCAACCAATCGTCAAGCACTTGAGAATTCGAGTGGTACCCGCGAGTAAAGGGTAACTTGTACTTGAAAAATCTTAAGGATATTTAAATAATCAAGATGTTCAGTGCATTTGAGAAGAATTTTTCAGAAAAAGACATTAGTGCCAGAAGAAAAAAATAATCATTTATCTCCAATAGATTGAGGTTAAGACCAATTCGTTGATTAAAAATATTCTTTATACTTACGAATAAAGTATTATGTTAGAAGCACTTGTTGTTTTTGCCAATAACTTCCATCTTGTGCCGCGCGACAGAGTATAAGCCTATGGAAAACAGAGCTTCCAATTCTCAGGTGGATAAGCTCTCTTCAGAAAAACGAGCGCTTTTGGCTTTGCGTGCGCTGAAATCTCAGGAGAGCGCAGTCAAAAATCGGCAGGGAGCTATTCGCAGACACATACGTGCTGATGGACTTTCGGTGTTTCCCCTTTCCTATGCGCAGGAACGTTTGTGGTTTTTGGATGAGTTGGAGCCTGGGAGTGTGGCGTATAACATCCCTATGGCGGTACGGATCAAAGGGGCACTGCAGGTGGAGGCACTGGAGCGTGCGGTTAATGAGATA
>Ga0182027_10013179_pt1 | contig 11556 bp, 7 predicted proteins | sample 712E1DmetaG_FD_121300 | JGI IMG/M metagenome (GOLD analysis project Ga0182027, IMG submission 121300) | Permafrost microbial communities from Stordalen Mire, Sweden - 712E1D metaG (Illumina Assembly) | ecosystem: Environmental > Terrestrial > Soil > Wetlands > Permafrost | place: Sweden...
AGTTCCCGGCAAAATGGAACTATTCGAGTGCCTGCCGATTCGTCTTCGGGATTATTGACGGCCGGGAGTTCTTCTACTTTATTTTCCGGATAATTGGTGATGATAACTTTGACGGGGTTCAGCACAGCCATTGTGCGCTGAGCTTGTTTATTCAAATCCTCTCGGATACTCCACTCTAACATTGCGACATCGATGATGCTGTCTTTTTTAGAGACGCCAATCTTATCACAAAACATTTTTATCGATTCTGCAGTATAACCTCGGCGCCGAAAACCAACAATGGTCGGCATACGCGGATCGTCCCACCCCGAGACATGTTTCTCCTGAACAAGCTGAAGCAATCTTCGCTTGCTTAATACGGTATAGGTGATATTTAACCTTGCAAATTCGATCTGCTGCGGATGATAAATACCCAATTCGTTGATGTACCAATCATACAGAGGACGGTGATTCTCAAACTCGAGCGTACAGATGGAATGAGTGATTCCTTCAATGGAATCTTCAATACCATGCGCCCAATCATACGTCGGATAGACGCACCACTTGTCTCCCTGCCGGTGATGTCCCTCATGAACAATCCTATACATAATCGGATCACGTAGATTGATGTTGGGCGAGGCCATATCAATCTTGGCGCGAAGGGTTTTTGTTCCATCCGGAATTTCTCCTTTGCGCATTCGCTCAAAGAGAATAAGGTTTTCCTCTACTTTTCTGTTTCGGTACGGGCTTTCTTGACCGGGTTCTGTCAGTGTTCCGCGTGTCGCACGTATTTCATCGGCAGATAGGTCGCAGACATACGCTTTTTCTTTTTTGATGAGAGCAACAGCCCATTGGTACATCTGATCAAAATAATCCGAAGCGTAGAACAGGCGGTCCTCAAAATCGCCACCCAGCCATTTCACATCCTCGATAATTGAGTCGACATATTCCTGATTTTCTTTTTCGTGATTGGTGTCATCGAACCTGAGATTGAATTTGCCAACGTAATCTTTGGCAATTCCATAATTCAGGCGAATAGATTTGGCATGACCGATATGCAGGTAGCCGTTAGGCTCAGGAGGAAAGCGCGTGTGTACACGTCCTTCAAACTTATTGGTTTTGAGATCTTCATCGATGATCTCGCGGATAAAATCATTTTTCTCGTTCGTTGTCATAACTCTTTCAAGACTTAGTATTATTGCGTAACAAAATACGCAAAAACTGAACGATTATCAAAAGAAGGAGTTCACTATCAACTGCAAGTTTACTTCGAGGTTCCGTCGTATCTTTACTGTGACTAATATCAAAACCGGACCGTCATACCAAGAGTTGGCAGGATAGGCCATAAATTTCTCGCTACAACTTCTGGATTACCCTGGTTATCGAATTGATATGCGTAAGCCAGAATGTTGGTAAAATTGAAAAGATTGCTGATGTCGAGGAAAGCGGATGATGGAAACCCGAATACTTCGAAGTCCTTTGAAACACGAAGATCGACTCTTTTATATGCCGGCAGGGAAGCTGAGTTAGGATTTCCCAAATGCCATTCCCATGCGAGCGATAGTTTATTATAGACGGCAGTCGAAGGAGTATAAGGATATCCGCTGCCATAAACTACGCGGGTGTTTATGCTCCATGCTTTGCCGAGATCAAAATCGGCAACGAATGCAATTGTATTTCGTTGATCAGTATTCCTTGGGAAGTAACCGATTGTATCGTTCTTCTCCATTTTTTGATTTGCCTTCAGAAAACTATAGCTTATCCATCCGGATATTCCCGATATCGAATACATCAAATAGGCATCGAGGCCGGAAGCTCTGCCAATTGCATCATTTCTCCTTGAGTAATTTATTCTTCCGCTACTTGAAATAGTTGAAGAAATAAGATCTCGATACGATTTATAATATGATTCTACTTTCAATTTCAGGATATTATGCTTCCCTTCATCTGAGAAAATATTGTAGTCTGCGCCAAGAATATAATGGATTGCCTGCTGCGATTGTGTGTTTGTATCCGATGCGATTGAATGAGCAAGCTGCTGATATATGGGCGACTGGAAAAAATATCCCCATGCACCTCGTAAAGTAAGTTCGGAGTTTAAAGTGTAGGCGATATTCATGCGCGGACTCCACGTTAAGTCCTTATTAATATCAAAGTAGTCGAACCTGCCGCCGACGTTGAGAATTGCTTTTTCCCCGAGTTGAAAAATATTCTCAAAATATCCTGCTAATTTATATGATTGTGCATCAATATTGCCAAGAGCATTGTCCACGGCATTGACACTCCCATGGCTATACGTCGTTTTTGGATAATTTTGCCTATTTGTTGAGTCGGAGAACGTCGTCTGATCGATCAGTTGCTGAAAGTAGAAGATGCGTTGATAGCTTGCTCCAGTCTTGACACCATAGGAATGCATTATTTGCATTTCATACGATGAATTGAATTCCAGCGTTTGGATATGAAGGTTGTTATCGTATAAATGGTTGGTTGTAATGTCGTAGAATACATTAAGACGGCTGTTTTTAAACACGTACCCGTACGGAGCGGAGTCCATCGAATGTTCCGATTCGATTTCATCATAATACGAAACTTCCGACTTCAAAAGAGCTGACGAAGAGATGATATAGTTATTTTGGATCGCGAACATGCTGCTGTAGTAATGAGCATGTTCTTCAGTGGAATCATGCCAGGATTGCGATAACGACCCGGTGTATCCGTCGCTTGTATGATACGGATTTGTAAAAGCACTCGAGGAACTAGTTGTTGGATCGTACTTGAAGGAATCGCCGGCATGTATGAACTTCAGCAACAGCTTATCTTGAAGGGCAGGTTGGAATGTCAGAACTCCCTGGACATCATAGTACGACGGATGTACTTGCGGCGCCTGTTTAAGAAGCTTCAAAACATATTGCGTATAGCTTTGCCTTGCGCCAATAATAAACGATCCGTTACCTCCGATGGGGCCTTCGAGAAGTGCGTCGATGTCCGTCATACTGAGGCTCGCTTGGCCTTTCACCTGTTCCCTGCTTCCTTCCCTGTATTCAATATCAACCACAGAACTCATTCTATCTCCATAACGAGCCGTGAATCCGCCGGTTATCAAATCCATTTTTTTAATCATGTCGACATCAAAAATTCCAATACTTATAATGGGAACTTCCTTAACATGATACGGTTCGTACACCTGTGTGCCGTCAATCAATACAAGATTTTCATTGCCATCGCCACCATGTACATTAAATTTGGCGCTCAACTCGTTATCATTCGAGACTCCTGGAAGCATCTGGACGCTGCGAAGCACATCCGGCATTAGACCGGTTATTTTTCCGATCGTTTCGCTTTCAAGAGAAAGCGCACTCACCTCTTTTTGATTTGTTTCATCATTACCATAATTCGCATACACGGTCACATCCTGCAGAAGCATATCCATGGAGTACAGACGAATCGCAATGGGAATATTTTTTTGTCCCGTACAATCAACGATTTCGGTTTTGTAACCGACATAGCTGCAGCGAAGGTGGCTGGTATCTTCAGGTAGAACGATTGTGAATTTTCCGCCGGCGTCGGTCATTGTTCCCAGCTGCGTTCCTTCGACAACGATATTTGCAAAAGCCAGGGGTTCATTCGTAGAAGCGTCACGCACTGTTCCCTGAAAATTAAATATTTCGGGCTGAAGAGTTTCAGATTTCTTCACAACGATCTGGTTGTTAATTCTGCTGAAACTCAAGCCGAACTCTTTTGCGAGACTTTGAAGAATATGCTCAAGAGATTCTTCTTCTTGTAGTACTTTGACTTTTGTCTTCAAAGGCACATCTTCTTTGATAAAGAAAAATTTGAAATCGGTCTGCTGTTCAATAATGCGGAATAGTTGTTCAAGAGAAACATCGTTGTTTGTTATTTTTATCCGGACATCCGCGAATTTCTTGTCGTCTAAACGCTGAATAGCAAAGACACTATTCATACCAATGACTTGGAATGCCGATCCAATGAATGAATAAACCATGATGAAACGAAGTATTCGATTATATTTATTTTTCATAAAAAATTATTTTTTTAATTTCGTTATTTTCCTTAAGAGTTTTATACGTGAGGCCTGTTGCTTTTTTGAGTACTTCCGAAACCGTCCAGAACGATTCATTCTTAAAGTTCGCTTTAATAGTTCGATGAGCTAACGATTGATCCTCTATTTCAAATTTTACGCCAAAATACCTTTCCAGAGGTACGAGTATTTTTGAAAACGGTTCATTATCAAAGACAAGGATATTGTCTTTCCATCCGACAGCTTTTTGAGAATCGAAAGATTCTATAGTGCTTGTTTCTTTCTCTTTGTTAAAAACCCATTGTTGTGCCGGAGTCAAAATAACATCATCTTTTTTTGTCCCGGATATGGCTGTGGACACTTCTACTTTTCCCTCTTCCAGGGAGATTGATATCGTTTCTTCATGGGGAAACGCGCTTACGTCGAATTTCGTACCGAGATCAGTCGTTGAAACATTTCCCGCATGGACTACAAATGGTTTGCTGGCGTCCTGATTGACTTCGAAGTACGCTTCACCTTCTAAGGAGACCTCGCGCGTATCCTCGCCATAACGGACCGGATATTTTAATTTGCTGTCGGCATTAAGAGTTATCCTCGTTCCGTCGAGCAGCGTGATAATACTTTTTTCTCCCATTGCTGTTTTCTTTTCATTCCATGCAATTGAAACCGGTCTCTGTTTCAGAACACTGGCAACGAAAAAACCGCCCGTAATAAGAATTATAAGAAATGCGAAGGATGCGGCAACTCGTAGGAAGGCAGGCTGATAATAAAATACTTTGTATTGTTTTAATTCTTTATCCCATTGAAATGATGGGTTGGACTTACGAATTTTGGCTGCAAGTGCTTTTCTGCCTCTTTCGATACTGTACTCGGACAATGGTTCGGCTTGTCCTGCCTTTTCCCACTTCTCACGAATTGTATCGAATACCATTGAATATTTCTTTTGTTTTCGAAGTGAATTCAGCTGTTCAATCTCATCAGCAGATGCCTCCCTTGACAAATATCTTGTTACTAACACCAGAAACTCTTCTTTTTTCATAATATCACCTTTTGAGTGGGATAGAAATACGGCATATATCTCTAAGACAACAATTATCGTTATCACCTACTATTCTCTAAGAGAATTATTTTATCTGATGGTCTTGAGTGCTCAACTCTTGAAACAATGATTGCGGGAGATGAATACGAAATTATGTTCGGCGCGGATGGAGATTCGATATGAATTTGACGGCAGCGACCATGTGATTTTGTACCGTGTGTATGGAGAGTGAAAGGACTTCTGCAATTTCTTTGTAGCTTAAACCATCTATGCGATTCATCCTGAAAATCACTTGTCTTTTTTCCGGAAGTTGCTGAAGCAACGTATCAAGATCATCTTTCAATTCTTCATAGTTCATGAATGTGTCTGCATTCATATCGGACGTTTTGTTTTCCTGAACGGCAGTTTCAATTTCCTCCAAATGCATTTTATTTTTCTTGAGGTAGTTAAACGACTGGTTTCTCACTGCAGTGAACAAATATGTTTTCAGATTTATCTTTATGTGAATCTTTTCCTTCTTTAACCAAATATTGAGAAACACATCCGAAACAACTTCTTCAGCAAGATGTGTGTTCTTCACAAATTTGCCTGCGAAGCGGCACAAGGAAAAGAAATGTCTTTCAAACAGAATATTGAAAGCCTTTGCATCATCGCTCTTGATGCGCTGAAACAATTCCTCGTCGGATATAGGTCTATCACTTTGCATCTGAATTAAAATAATTTATAAATTGTTTTTATTTCGACGGTACTCATGGTACGTGAAATATGTTGTTATGGTGAAGGAATGAATTAACTTCGTTTGTACAGTGGCAAGGATAATTCTCTGGCAATAGAGGCAGCTAATTTCTTTCCTTCCTTGCTCAACGCCCATGAGAAGAGACAGGTAATCGGATGCTTCTTCTGAATGGACTTGATCGCATTGGTCATTAAGCTCTTCGCCAGTCCTTTGCCGCGATACTCCGGCAGTACTAATGCCGAACACAAGTAAAGAGAATCATATTTCACCCGCAGGGTAGTTTTGTTAAACAATTCCCGTTCATTTATTTCTTTCGTAATAAATTGTTTCATGAATCTCTGTGTCGTGGGAATAACCAGAATCCATGCAATGGGCCCATTGCGCGTCGCCTTCTCCGTCATCGTACTCGGATGAATCCTTTTAAGCTTCAGCATGACCTTTTTATTGATTGAAATTTGCGAAGGGTCGTTTTTTACTGCAAAAAACTCTTCTGCAAGCTGTTTCATTCTTACAAAATTATTTTTGGGCTTGGTGATCATAATCGTACAAACAAAGTAAGAAAGATAAATGAACAACTTCAACTAGAATCAGCAGTTTTACGGGATTATGACTGATGAAATGAAAATCTATGACAGCAACAAAGAATTTACACGGTTAAGGATTTACCGCCTTGTTACAGATCCTTTTCGTTAGAGGAATACCAGGAGGAAAAAATAATAACTCCAAGACAACCGGTAAAATTTTTACCCGAGAATCATACTTATTCCAAATCTTTCATCGTCTGCCGGGGGCGGATGACGCGGACGCGATCTCCATTCACGAGAATTTCTGCCGGACGAAGCCGGCCGTTGTAATTGGAACTTAATACAAAACCATATGCACCGGTTGTCAGGAGCGCAAGATAATCCCCAGCGCTGCTTTTTGCAAGCAATCGATCCCGGGCAAAAAAATCGCTGCTTTCGCAGATCGGGCCTACGACATCAACTTTTTCGTTTTCGTAGGTATTGATGGACACAGGGACAATTTGATGGTACGCTTGATAGAGGCTGGGCCTGAGTAAGTCGTTCATACCTGCATCAACAATAATAAATTTCTTATTAGAATTTTCTTTAACAGAGATAACTCGTGTAATCAAAACACCGGCATCTGCAATGATCGAACGGCCGGGTTCAATCCAGATGGAACAACCCGTCGTCTGTAGAATTGGCATTACTGCTGCAAAAAATTCCGCGGGGGTTGGAACACGGTTGTTCGGTGTTTCTTCCTGCGGAAGTGCCTCATGCGAAACGGCATGGATGTACTGAACACCGAAACCGCCGCCAAAATCGATGTGTGTTAAATTGATGCCGGCTTCGCGCAATTTTCCGATCAAGCCTGCAACGTAATTCGCTGTTGCGGCAAACGGTTCTACTTTCGTGATTTGTGAACCGATGTGTGTGTGAACACCGACCAATTCCAAAGAAGATAATGTTGCAGCATAGGTGTACGCTTCTATCGCCTTCGATGCCTCAATGCCGAACTTCGTCGATTGCAAACCGGTCGTGATGTACGGATGACTTTGTGCATCAATATCCGGATTTATGCGCAGCGAGATGCGGGCTTTCTTTCCTGTCCGAATAGCGGCACGTGAAATGGTATGCAATTCCGCCACTGACTCAACGTTGAATGAAAATATATTGTGCTGTAATGCAAACTCGATTTCATCTTCTCGTTTCCCCACACCTGCAAAGACAATCTTGTCCTGAGAAAATCCGGCGTTCAACGCAAGATACAACTCACCCGAAGAGACCACATCTGCCCCGGCGCCTTCTGCGGCAAGTAATTGTAAAATATGGTGATTGGCATTTGCTTTCAGTGCATAGCACACAAGGTGACTGATGTCTCCTAAGGCGTTATTGAGGAGACGATATTTTTCAATAATCTGGTTTTTACTGTAGACATACAAAGGCGTGCCGTACTCTTCAGCCAGCTCACTCAACGGAATATCCTCACAGGATAGAATATTTTCTTTATAGGCGATATAGTTCATGGACAATGTGCAATCTGCTATGGACAAACGGATCTCAACAACTTAAACCGTGAATAAAAACTGGTGTATAAAAATTTCATATGGAATTCGCATCGTCATCACAACTGTGAAAATAAAATTCCGAAAAGGATCTAACCGCATCAGCAAGATGACAAGCAATATTCCGAAAAATCCTATTTGGTGATACCGCTCTCCTAGTTCTGCGGGTAGGAGAGATGACAAGACATGCGAGCCGTCAAGCGGCGGTACGGGAATTAAATTAAAGACAGCAAGGAAAATATTCAAAGTGATTCCCGCTGCAAACATATGAATGAAAAACGCAGCGATTTCCCGCTGCATATTTTTTTCAATTAAATTTAACGGGCCGAATACACGTTCCGAAATTATATAAAAAACTGCACAACCAAACGCCACAAGCAAATTGGAAAACGGTCCAACGATCGAAACGAGGATGTCATCGCGGCGATAATTTCGAAAGTTTGCCGGATTGATCGGCACAGGTTTTGCCCACGCAATAAATACAGATCCGACGGAGAGATAGGAAAGGAGCGGAATGGCGATAGAGCCAATCGGGTCAATATGGGGAATTGGATTGAGCGTCAACCTGCCGGAATCACGCGCTGTAGAATCACCAAGCCGCAGCGCCATCCAGCCGTGTGCTACCTCGTGTACAACAATTGAAAAAAGAAGAATCGGCAATATATACAGCGAATTCAAAGACGCGTCCTTTCAAATACAATCCGTCCCGCAGCAAGGCGGGACGGCATAAATCATTTTCTCAGCTTAGTGTATATGTACCGAAAAATAGGGAGGAATTCAAGGAGTTCACCGGTTGATTCGTTGCATCTGCAGCTCTGTTTTTCTATATTCTTTTCGTAGTATTTTTGTTTCTTCTATTCACTTTGACTGCCCGAGGTTTTTCATGAATACCAGGTTCTTGACATTGGTCTCTGGTCTCCTTTGTATTGTAGCGTTCCTGAATGCACAAGCTCCATCCACTCAATTGAAGATAAAAGCGAAATCCGGATTTTTGGGGATGGGCGGACCGCGAACCGTAAAAATCGAACTATCTAATGAGACCAGACAACTGCCTCTCACGAGCGACAATGTTAACAGCGGACGTTATTTCTTCTTTATTGTATCACCGGTGGAAGATTGGCAACTCGATCAGAGTTTTGTCAAAGACGAACTTTCCAATCTCAACGTCTATCAGAACGAAAATAAAACCTCCTCCGTTTGGATAGGAGAATTGATTTCCGGAGGGAATAACTCCGTTCTGTTTGGATTTCCCAAGACTTTCAATCTTCATCTTCTTTTTTTATTCCAATGCTCGATTGACGAAACAATGAATCAGGCAGAGTTTAAGGTGCCTCAGGAGTTTTGGCCGGGTTTCACCATGGTAAGCGACCTTGCGAAGCAGGCTGAAATTGCAGCTGATGCAAAAAACTTCATGTCGGCAATACGCTCCTATGATAAAATTTTGGGTAATGCCGATTTTAAAATATTTTCCACATACGAAGAATATAAATCGAAACGCACTCAATGCTTCCATGATTATTATATCAAAACCTCAGCCTCTTTCCAGGCAGCCGCAGGAAATGCGCAGCAGGATATAAAATCGCGAATCGCATTCATGGATACCATCAAACCGGTATTGAAGTACATCCTCGATTCGTTGCCGCGTCCTGAATGGAATGTCGGATCGCTTGATACGGCAGTTGCACCTATATTGGATAGATGCCAAATATCTCTTTCTCAAGCAACCGCTCTTCGGGATTCACTCCAGCATGCTCTCGACGATCAAAATGTTCGATGGATCATTGAAGGATCCGCGACAAGCAAAAATGGCTACCGGTATGTTTACATGATTGAAACATTAGCATCGGCATTTTCATCTCTCAATTTTACCGATACGGGAGCAACAGAATTGAAAATGAAAATTCCGGAAGAATATCAGTCACGACTGGCAAAATACAACGACACCGAATCGTACGAAACGTTCATCCGGATATGCAGCGAACGATGGCAGACACATATACCAATCTTCCCAATTGATTTTTTACAAAATTTAAAGAAAGATACAATCTCATTTTCGCAACCGTACTATTCCATGCTCAAGGCGGTGAACGATTATTACTACGGCAATTTCGCAAGTGCAAAACAAGAAATCGTGCAAATATTCCGCACATGTTATGACCAGGACATTATCGGGAGATTTGATATGCTGCGTGTGGTCATAGCAATTCGCGAGCAGCATATCTCGTCGGAAGTGATGAAGATGTTCGATGAGGCGGAACAATTCGAGCGGGCAAAAGACATTCAAAACGCGCAGGATAAATACCGTCAAATCACTCTTATTGCACCGAACTTTGCGTATGGGTTCTTCACACTCGGCAAGTTTTACAACCATACGGGTGATCCGATACGCGCGAATTATTCATTTCAAAAGGCATATCAAACAGACACACTGTACTTAAGCGCCTATCGCGAAAGCTGCAGTCTCTATATAAGGCAAAGTAACTTTAAAGAAATTATTAACGTTCTTACAACTGCTATATCCAAGGGTAATGACTTTTGGGAAACCAATTTCAATCTTGGCATAGCGTTTCTCGGCGATGCAGATCCGGCGCGTGCAATTCACAGCTTTGAACGCGCACTTGCGCTCAACTCAAAAAGTTATAAAACAAACATTCAAATCGGTCTGGCGCACCAGAACGTAAAAAATTTTCAAAAGGCACGGGAGTATTTTAATAATGCCATTGGCCTTGATCCCACGAAACAAGAGGCGGTCGATTTTCTTACAAAACTTAATGAACTTCAAAGATCGGGAAAATAATTGTTCATGTTCATGATGACATGCAAAAAGGGGTTCCTTATGAATCCCTTTTTGCTTTTCACTCAATCGGTTCTTATATTAAAAACGCCCAATTGCATGCGTTTTGAAGAACGCCCAGCGTATTGGGCATTTTTCGCATCGGGCACGTGGCGAAACTGGCAGACGCGCTAGCCTTAGGAGCTAGTGGAGAAATCCGTGTGGGTTCAAGTCCCTCCGTGCCTACGGGTAACAATACAGTGTACATGAAAAAGGAACTTGGACGTGGAAGTAACTGTTCAGTCTTTATCGGATGTCTTGCGTGCGGCAGAGATCACTGCCACACCGGAAGACCTTGCACCTCATTTCAACAAAGCATATTTGGAATACCGTAAGAAAATTGAAATTCGCGGATTCCGAAAAGGTAAAGCTCCGATCGATATCGTCAAGAAATTGTATGGTGATTTAATAGAGAACGATTCTTTAAATGAAATCGCCACAGAATTTTACCGGCAGGCTGTGAAGGAAAAAGAGTTAAAACCAATCGGCGAGCCCGTTCTTGTCGATATGGATTATAAACATGGTGAAAGCTTTCGATGTAAAATCCAATTCGATGTCCGGCCGCACATTAAGATAAAAGGATATAAGGGAATCGAAGTAGAAAAAGTCGTTCACACAACCACAAATGATGAAGTGGAAAAAGAACTCGTCAGGTTGCAGCGGGCCAACGCATCCATGGAAGAAGCAGAAGCTGTCGCTTCTCCGGAATATATCGTCACGGCAACGTTACAGGACCTGGATGAAACCGGGGCGCTGATTATCGGCAAGAAAAGCGAGAACGTTCGTTTTTATCTCGCGGACGAACAACTTGAGCAGCCGTTTAAGGATGCTTTGAAAGATGCCAAGAAAAATGGCGAATACC
>Ga0182027_10013180_pt1 | contig 11555 bp, 6 predicted proteins | sample 712E1DmetaG_FD_121300 | JGI IMG/M metagenome (GOLD analysis project Ga0182027, IMG submission 121300) | Permafrost microbial communities from Stordalen Mire, Sweden - 712E1D metaG (Illumina Assembly) | ecosystem: Environmental > Terrestrial > Soil > Wetlands > Permafrost | place: Sweden...
ATCAGGTTGCCTGACACGCCAAATAGGTTCATAAGGGAAATGGCAAATAACATGGCAAGCGGGATTACCGAAGCAACAATAAGCCCTGCACGCAGGTTTCCTAATAAAAGTACGAGTACAAAGATTACGATCAGCGCACCAATAATAAGGTTTTCAGATACTGTGCCAATGGCACGGCCAACGAGGTCGGAACGGTTTAGAAAGGGTTCAATTACAACTCCTTTTGGCAAGGATTTTTGAATAGATTGTATTCGCAATTCCACATTTTCAATGACTTCATGAGCATTTGCCCCTTTCAGCATCATTACCACGCCACCAACAGCTTCAGTCGTATCGACAACAAAAGCTCCATAGCGGGTTGCGCTTCCATATTGAACGGTAGCCACATCACGAATTAAAACCGGGATGCCCGAAGGATTGTTTTTGACAACAATCTTTTCAATATCCTCAATGGTTTTAACCAATCCGATACCGCGGATGAACCAGGCTGTTGGTTTCTTATCGATATATGCGCTTCCGGTATTTTCGTTGTTTTTTTGGAGAGCCTGAAAGATATCGGTAAGTGTGAGGTTCATTCCCCTGAGTCTTTCCGGATTTACTGCAACTTCATACTGTTTAACGAAACCTCCATAACTATTAATATCAGCCACACCGGGAGTACCAAGCATTTCTCTTCGCACAGTCCAATCCTGAAGGGTGCGCAATTCCATGGGTGTATATTTTTTCTCCAGCCCTTTATCAACTGCAAGCTGGTATTGGTAAATTTCACCTAAACCCGAAGAGATGGGGGCAAGTTCTACTTTCGCAAGACCTGCAGGTATATCCTCTTCTGCCTCCTTCAGTCGCTCGCTTAATTGCTGCCTTGCCCAATACAGATCAATATCATCTTTAAATACAACGGTTATTACCGATAAACCCAGACGCGATATAGACCGAAGCTCAATAATCCCCGGGATATTGGCCACTACTACTTCGATTGGCGCGGTAATGAAACTCTCCACTTCCTGAACTGCCAGCGACGGGGCAAGTGAAATAACCTGAACCTGGTTATTGGTAATATCGGGGATTGCATCAATAGGCAACTTCGTTAAGGAGTAAGTTCCCCAACCAATCAAGGCCACCACAAACAACCCGACAATAAATTTATTCCTTATTGAAAAATGAATGATATATTCTATCATAATATAAAAGTCTTTAAAAAAGCTAATAAAAAAACATCATAGATTTCCCATAAATGGAAAATCATAACTTTAAAAAAAGGAGTATTATTAGCCTATTTTCGGCGGTTGCCAGATGTTGTGGCAGGGAGAAGGACTATGTGACAGGGTATATTCGGAGAGAAGTTCCTGAGAATATAAAAAACTATTGAATTCGAATATAAATACCTGAAAAACAATGGGTACTGCGCAACAATTACAGGTGCAAAAGGGCGAGCAATAATCGGAATCATCCTGATGGTTTCCTGTTGTACTCTTTGATAATTCAGTCTTTTGCAATGCATTATCCTTTGGTACATCAGCGCAGGGTAAGGCGCAGAGCACCAAAATATAGAAGGACAACAGATATACGAAAAGCTTCATCGGTATAATTTGACGGTAAAAGTATACAAAAAATTTATGCAACTGAGTTACAACGTCATTTATAACAAATAGAACAAAAACCTTTCACAACCATGCCGATATTTCCAACGGTAAAATGAACAGACAGATTTACTTTAGAGACACAGGTGTCGTTCAGACTTAAAATTTGTTTTCATTTTGTGAAAACAAATAGACATAAAGCACTTATTTTTTAAGATACCAATCCCTTAAGATATACATCGCTTTTTTAGGTTCTCCACGATCACTGAAAAGACCTTTGCGGTTAAAATCATCCTGAATTTTTGGCAGCAGTCGTTTTGAGGAACGGAAATCCATCAATATCCAGGGAGTTGTGCCAACAAGATTCGGCATTTTATCAAGCATTGAGCACATATTTTTATACAATTGTTCCTGATATTCTTCGGTCCAGCGCTGGTGGGTTGTACCATGATGTCCATACAATGCTTCACCGCCAAATTCACTAATAATTATTGGCTTATCATTTTTAAACTGCCATTTTACTTTCAAAGGCAATTCCCATGTTCCCTGATACCATCCCAGATATTCGTTAAAACTGACCACCTCAACCTGATCCATCATATCATCGTTGACGGTTTGGAGCGAATCGTTTATTTGTGATTTTTCAAGAGCCATACTTACCAACCGCGTATTATCAAACACCTTAGCCGACTTGACCAATGAGGTTAGAAATTTACTTCGTGCTTCACCGTGTGGTGTTTCATTGGCAACTGACCAGAAAATAACTGCTGCGCGGTTCTTGTCGCGGCTGATCATTTCGCTTAACTGGTTTGTGGCGTTTGCAAGTGTAACAGGATTCTCAAAGTCGATGGTCCAGTAAACCGGTATTTCTGACCAAAGAAGAATACCTCTTCTTTCGGCTTCTCTTACCATATATTCGTTGTGCGGATAATGTGCTAAGCGGAGGTAATTAACGCCAAGTTTTTGAGCCATATCCAGCAAATTTCTCGAATCAGCTAACGAGAAAGCCCTGCCGGTCCGAATGGGGGCTTCCTCATGTATACATATCCCTTTTAGAAAGATAGGACTGCCATTGAGCAGGATTTTATTTCCACTTGTTTCAATCGTTCTGAATCCAATCTCATCCTCGACTTTATCGGCATCGGTTGAAAGGATAACCCGGTACAATTTAGGGTTCGAAGGCGACCACAGCGTGGCAGAAATGTTCTGTTCAAAAGCAACTTCGCCACCAGCTCCAGTAACAACCGATTTATTAAGCTTTAACTCAGGAATCTCAAGATTTACTTTTTGTTGCACTTTGTTTCCATCCAATTTAATTTCAACTTGCAGGAGTGATTTGCTCCCTTTTTTAAGCTGAACTTTATAATCACGGATAAAAGTGGAGGGGGTTTCAACCAGCATTACATCACGGGTGATGCCGCCATAATTCCACCAGTCGAAATTGTCGGTTGGGATTCCATCAGTGTGCCGTTTATTATCGACCATCACGATCAGTTCATTTTGACCCTGATTTACCACCTTTGTAACTTCCATATTAAATGGAGTATAACCACCTACATGCTCACCCACTTTTTGTCCGTTCAGGTAAACTTTTGCTTCATAGTTTATTGCTCCAAAATAAAGAAACTGGCGCGCAGCCTTTCCCGAATAGGTAAAGCTCTTTCGATACCAGATCGTACCTTCGTAATAATAGAGCTTTTCCTCCTGTGTGTTCCAGTCTCCCGGCACTTTGAGGACTGGGGCATCTTCAAAACCATATTCTTTAAATTGTTCCCAGTTATCAACGGTCGGGTTTTTGAAAAAGCCATTTGGATTTGGTTTTTTGCGATAGTCGTAGTACCCCGATTCGAGCGGATCGACTAATCGATTCCAATGACCATTCAACGATTGCGTTGACCGGCCACCAATATTTTGAATTAAAGGGGCATATGCCTCATTTGTCTGACTAAAAGCCGGGCAGGAATAAAATAAAAGGGACAGGATAAACAGTTTTTTCATAATCAGTAGTTTAATATTATTTTATGGATTCTCTTGCATTATCGTTCATTTTTATTCAGGACGTAAATCGAAGTACGACACCCTACATTACTATTAAAATTAAATGCTATACTTGATTACCATGGGTTCATATTGTGATCAGCAACGCTAAACGATTATTGTTGGACGTACATCATAAACTGAAAAACGGGAGTTACGAAGGATGAGAAAGGCTTTAAATTGAAAGATTGAGAAATCAACTTTATGATTAATTTCAACTGATCTCACCCATAAATTGTGACGAAATTCCTTTGGCGTTCCTGTATTGTTCCTGTATTGTGCCCTTTTTTAGCAATTAGCTACTTTTCGTAACTATATTTATTTCGTTTAATACAAAAAAAACTCCTTCCAAAAATGAAAGGAGCTATACAATAAAACCTGAATCTTTTTCCCGATCATTGAGTCGATCCACCTTTTAGAGGGTCGTATCCAAGGTTGTAATATTCCCGGGGTTACCAACATACCTGCTGACATCGATTTCATCGAATTCGGGAGCTTTCAAAAAATCGGCCATTGCTATATGATATACTGAACCCCATTCGGGTACCATACTTTCGTATTGCACCCGCAATTCGGGTGTAATATCTACCGTTTTTCCATAAATGGTAGCCTCATGAAAATGTTTTTTCTGTTCCTTTTGCTTATCAGAAGGTTGGGGGTTCGAGTCTCTCCAGGGTCACCTTAAAAAAGTCAACTATTTGTATATCAATAGTTAACTTTTTATGTATTAGACAATTTGCACCCCTCCTCAATAATCTGCATCAAGAACAATTTAATTGTTATCACTATGTTTTAAACACTAAGTGTTGTTATTTGTTACATATCATTATAATAGGTTGTTTTTCTTTCAAATTGATAAGAAAAACTTTAATTAAGAATTAACCTAATTTTTTGGTTATGAAATCAATAAAAGGATTTAAAACGTACTTTATCGGTACCGCGATCGATAACAAAGCAATAATAGTCAGATTAATTGTTGGCCTGATTTTCCTCACAGAAGGAGTCCAAAAATATTTATTCCCCGAATTATTAGGAACAGGCCGGTTTTTAAAAATTGGATTTAGCAATCCGGAATTTTGGGCTTATTTCACAGCAACTTTTGAAATTATCTCTGGTACGTTGATTCTACTTGGCCTATTCACAAGATTAGCATCTATTCCACTTTTAATCATCATGATGACCGCTTTTGTGACTACCAAATGGTCACTTCTGACAGATAAAGGGTTTTGGGTTTTTGCGCATGAATATCGTACCGATTTTGCAATGACATTGCTTCTTATTTATTTGCTGATTTATGGAAGTGGCAGGTGGTCGACAGATTCAAAAATTATTAATTCCTCAAAAACCTGAATCATGTTAATATTGAATAAAAAAAATTCGGCTTTAATTGGCATATTGATTTTTCTCTTTGTTCAACCTATCTATGCCGGCCCGCCTTTTAATACCGACGATCCGCAACCTGTTGAATTCAGACATTGGGAGTACTATATTTCTTCAATTAATACCTTTCAATCCCGCGCCTGGTCTGGTACAAGCCCTCATCTTGAAGTGAACTACGGATTAGTTCGAAACGTACAGGTTCATCTGCTATTACCAATGAACTATAATTATTCCCAACAACATGGTGGTAATTTCGGCTATGCAAATACAGAATTTGGTTTGAAATATCGCTTTATTCAAGAAACCGAAAATACACCTCAAATAGGTACTTTCCCAATTGTTGAAATACCCACCGTAAGAAATAGTGACTTTAGTAATGGGAAGGCCCAAATCTATATTCCGGTTTGGGTACAAAAATCATGGGGAAAATTAACGACTTATGGCGGTATAGGTTACTGGATAAATCCAGGTACAAACAATAAAAACTGGATTTTTTCGGGATGGGAAATACAATATGATATTTCTTCAATTGTAACCTTTGGGGGAGAGCTTTATTATCATTCTGCTGACACTCCGGATCACAAATCAGTAACTGCATTTAACATTGGAGGAATGATTAATGCCAGCCAAAAAACACATTTTATCTTTTCTTTGGGTCATAGTTTAACAAACGAAAGCTTTTTTAGCTCCTATGTGGGAGTGCAATGGACAATCTAATATCTTTCCCAATAGCCGCACATTGTGTAGCCGGGAAAAGAATTATCTTTTAACTGTCAGACAAAGTCTAAACTTCTACAATTTTTCAGCAGGCACAATGCTCACGGCTGCACCGCCTCCATTTGCAAGCCTGATATTCAATACACTTGTGCTGGTAACATTTACTTTATCAATTATATAAGCTTCAGGATTGTTTTTCCAGTCGGCATTTGCTGCATCTTTGTAAATGGTGGCAATATAGGTTGTTTTTTTATCTAAGAAATCAAGGGCAATCTTTGCATTGCGGCTGTGCTCATCTGTGATAGCTCCAATAAACCAGGAGGAACTATTCTTTTTCTTCCTTGCTATTGTTACATAATCGCCTGGTTCTGCCTCTATTATTTTAGTATCGTCCCAATCAACCGCTACATCTTTTATAAACTGAAATGCATCATCATGTGCCACATAATTTTGAGGCAAATCCGAAATCATTTGTACCGGACTGTAAATGGTAATATACAATGCCAATTGTTTAGCCAATGTTGTATGTACTTGCTTTGTAGAGTCGGAGGAATAATATTTCAATTTGAAAATGCCAGGCGTATAATCCATTGGTCCTCCCATCAATCTTGTAAAAGGGAGAATAGTCTCATGTTCAGGTGCATTGCCTGTACTGAAAGCATTGTATTCATTTCCTCTGCCGGCTTCGCTGGCCATCCAGTTAGGCCATGTTCTTTGTAAACCTGTAGGGCGTGCCGGTTCGTGAACATCGATCATGATATTATTAGCAGCTGCTTTTGATGCTACCCGAACATAATGGTTCATCATCCATTGCCCGTCATGAAATTCGCCACGTGGAATTATTTTTCCAACATATCCTGTCTTTACCACATTGTAACCATTATTTTTCATGAAACGGAATGCAGCATCAATATGCCTCTCGTAATTGGTGGCAGAACCCGAGGTTTCGTTGTGCATGATCATTTGTACGCCTTTGGCTGCCGCATATGCCTGCAATGCTTTCACATCAAAATCGGGATATGGTGTTACAAAATCAAACACATCTTCTTTCCAGTTGCCAAACCAATCTTCCCAACCGGTGTTCCAACCTTCGACCAACACACCATCAATGCCATTAGCCGAAGCAAAATCAATATAACGCTTTACGTTATTTGTATTGGCCGAATGAGTTTTATTGGGAATTAAATTCCCTTTTGTATCAGTACTATCGGGATAGTCCGAATAATTCCATCCACCAACACCGGTTTGCATTTCCCACCATACGCCAACAAATTTCATCGGCTTTATCCACGAGGTGTTTTCAATTTTAGATGGTTCATTCAAATTCAGGATCATTTTTGAAGCCAATATCTCAGTTGCTTTGTCGCTTACGATAATTGTTCTCCATGGGGTATTGAAAGGTGCATGAACATAAGCTTTGTCGCCAACCGGACCCGGAACAAGGCTGCTTGTCAAACGATAGGTTTTATTATCAATATGCAATTGCATAGCCGGATAATCCACCTGCGCCGCTTCATGGATATTAATGTATAATCCTTCAGCGCTTTTCATCATCAGCGGTGTCTGGACACTGTACCTATCGGGTGCCGTGCGTACTGCAATTGCGGTACTTTTTTCAACGATCTCCTTATTATCAATTTTACTGATACTGGTGGTGCTGTATTCGTATTCGTTCGAATCATAATCGCCTGGTATCCAAAATGTTTTATGATCGCCCGTAAGATTGAACTGTGTTAATTCATCAGAGATTACAAAATATTTCAACCCTTTCTGTTTGGGAAATTCATAACGGAAGCCAACCCCATCGTCGAATACCTTAAAAACAAGATCAAGTGTCCGGCCAGGCGCTTTCTTTTGTTGCAGATGAACCGATAACTGCTCATAATGGTTCCGGATATTTTTCTGCTCTCCCCACGCGGGTTGCCAGGTTTCGTCGACTTGCTTTTTATTTGTGGAAATCAATACGAAAGATTTGTAAAAATCAGGATCATCTTTTAGTACAAATCCTAATGAAGATGGGGATATTACCGGTATGTTTTTATAGGTAACGCTGTATATTGGCCGACCATCATTATCAAGGCTGAACGACAATTTTACATTACTCAATTCCGCACTTGCCGTATCCCTGTCCTGCGCGTGGCATTGCAAAAAGGCAATTAAAGCAAGCAAACTAAAACATATTTTTTTCATCTGTGTCATAACGTGATCAATTAGCTTTTAATAAATTTCTCCTGATGATTAATAGCCGAAAAGCTCTTTAAATAAATCAACTGTTTCATTGCTGTAAGTATACGTAAGCCTGTCTGTACGGAACGGAGTATCAGTTATTTCCTCCGGCGTAGTATATTCGATAATATTGTTATTATTCCTTTGCACGATTATATGTACCGCTCCCTGTTGTTGTTTAAATCTTGTAACATTCATTCCGGCAGTAACCTTCACCGTTTCCGAATTTACAATCAGCGATGCATCTTCCGAAAGGATGGTCACCACTTCTATTCCATCCTCACCCGAAGGTTCTGTAGCTCCCTTTTCAATATAAATTACCGGGATATTATATGGCGAAGGCGTTATATTCGCGGCATATTTTTTGTAAAAAACAACAGCTTTCTCTTTTTCGATTCCAATTGGAATATTGAGCCATTTATTCTTGTAATATTTCAGCAATATTGAAAACCCATCATTGTGATTACTCTCAGGAGCAAGATGATGTCCTTCGGGATAATCATTCCAGGTGATGAAATTGACGATAGGGACATCCTGGTCAATGTTAAACTCCATCATTTTTCTGAAATTATAAGACAAGCCTGTCACAATTGCCTTTCGTTCGATATTATTCATGCCTGCATTTACAGCATCTGCCGCACTTAAAATATCCCATGTGCCTGGTCTTAAAACTTTTGACGTGTAAAAATCGGGAAATACCGATCCGGTGAAAATCCGGTTTCGTGATTTACAGGTGGATGCTACAAAATTGCCAATATAGTTATCTTTGAAAGGTAAAGTCCATATCCATACTGCCGGAAAATAATCGAGGTAACTGTTTAATTTAACCTGGCTAATCTCTTCGTTAATCAAATAAACACAGGCAAATTTTTCCTGAACTGCATCGCCCAATCTTTTAAAAGCATTTGCTGCATAGTATGCTTCGGGCAAATTACTGTTTGCCGGCACATCAGCCAGTTGTTCGCCATACCAGAGATAGACAATCAGCCTTCCATCGGGAGTTCGCAACCAATGTTCGTTGGTATGCCCCACTTCGCTAAAGATCGAATTAATACGTTGTGAAAAAGCGGCTATTTTTTGACTTTCAGTTGATCCGGAGGGATGTGAAATACAAAAAGTAAATTTAAAATCGATCTTTTCTTTATCGGCCACCCTGAAATAGGCTTTTATGATATCATCACTTTCTTCGTTGCCAATTGGGTAATAAAACTGAAATCCGTCAATACCCAATCGTTTGGCTGCAAGCATTTCAAATTCAACCGATTGGTCGAGCGTTGCATTTTTCAGCAATTCTTCATTCAGCACATTTACCTGGGTAAGCCCTCCGATTGGTCCGGTGATGTTATTATACTGCGAATAATATTGCGGATTGCAACCATCTTCATAAGGATGGTCTTTAAACCGAATAATATTGGTCATGCAATGTGCTATCACAAGTTTTTTATTTGCAAGTGGTAAACTCAGTTCAGAAACATTGCTTAAACTTTCTTCCCCACTCAAACTTTTCTTTGTACAATTCAAAGACATCATACAAACAATTATTGCTAAATACCTTACCGACAGATTCATTGACATGACGTTAAACATGAATAAAATAAACTGGGGCATCTGTTACAAGAGCCCCAGTTTTATCGTGATTATTTCAGATTGAGCGTACAATTAGTACCCTGGATTTTGTTGTGCGGCAATCTTGGCATTCGTATTGATCTCGTTGCTTGGTATTGGGAAAACGTATGACCTTGCGTCGCTCCACATACTGGGAATATTGTTTGGTAAAAGGTTACCATAAAAAGTCGCTTCACCACTACCTATTCTCCACCTGCAAACATCAAACCACCAATGACCCTCCGCAAATAACTCTGCCCACCTCTCGTACCGCAAAGGGTTATTCCCAAGATTGGCATCTGTGGCTTTAGTTGGAGCTGTGAGGCTCGCATAGTCATAAGGTGAGACAGAATTAATTGGTTGACTGTAAGCCCTGCGGTGAACTTTATTAATATACTCCAGTGCATCAGGATTTGCACCTGAATTCATGCAGGCTTCGGCATACAACAAATAAACATCGGCCATACGCAGCAAATAATAATTTGCCCCATCAGCCTGTTTAATATCGTCTAAGTGAGAATCCAATGTTTCGTACTTTTTGTAGCTCCATCCATGATAAGTATCGATGTTAGGAAGGTCAACCGATTTTGATACCGGTCTTTTGTTGCCCCAGAAATAAACGGTATCTATCCATGGTTGTAATGCACAAACATATAAGCGTGGATCAACGGTTTTGTTCGCTCTGAAATCTTTTGATTTCTGCATGTAAACAGGATCAGGAATTCGTTTGATGTTCTTCAGGTTTTCGCCCCATGACTGAACAAAGTTTGGATTATCAACCAACGAGTAAACCGGGATATTAAACCCAAAGCGCAAGAGGTTCTTGTCATGTACGCATTCATTTGCGTAGCCCATTTTGAACCCACCGGTACCCTGATCATTTAATCCGCAAGGAGCCCATATAAGACCCTGGCTGGTCGTAAGGTTTTTATTGGGTGAACCACCGAATATCCCATAATCCGCTGCAACCCTGTCAACGTTGATTTCAAATAACGATTCTTCGTTGAACTCGCAATTCACATTGTTGTTAAGGCTCGTGCCGACATTTGAGTTAAAAGCCATTTGATATTTATTAAAAGGCATCAATGTCTTACCACTGTTGTCAATCACATCTTTCAATACAGTTTTTGCATTTGTCCAATCCTGGGTAAAAACATACGCCTTTCCGAGCAATGCCTTTGCTGTCCAATCAGTAACTCTTCCCTGATATTGTTGCGACCATTGTACACCTTTCAACAAATCGGCAGACTTCTTAAGATCGGAAATGATCAGGTCCCAGACTTCGCGCGCTGTACTTCTCGCCTTTTGAGTTTCTTCCAACGATTTTGGTACTGCGGTGAAAATTGGAACACCCTTTTTTTCGCCACCTGTACCGCCTGATGAAATATAGCTTTCGCCAAAGAAACATTCAAGCTGGAAATAGTAGTAAGCTCTTAAAAAATAGGCTTCACCTCTAATATAATTGACCTGCTGCAATTCTGATGGCACCATATAATTTTTCTCAAACAGGTCTGCCCTTTCCAAAGTTGCATTTGCATCTTTTACACCTGTATAAAAACCGCTCCAGGAATCTTGTACCAACTGATTGGAAGGCTTTAGGCTATTATACTGCATATCGTTCCAATAATCCTGACCGCCATAAATAAGGCTGGAAGTATGCTCGGTTGCCGAGAATGTCTTACATAACAACTCGAAACCACTCAGTTGCTGTGAACGGTAATTAGCATATCCCGCTCCAACAACGGATACCAATTCATCCAATTTTGTTGGATAAGAGCCGCTACTATAGGCACTTAAATTTGCTACAACCGAAGGATCCTTGGTACATCCTGCAAAGGAAGCAGCTATTATTGATAGTATTATAATTTTTTTTAACATCACATCAAATTTTTAAGTCTGAAAATAATTTTGTTAGAAAGTAAGGTCAACGCCCAAAGAAAACATTTGGGTACTTGGGTATTTGAATGGGGCATCAATACCGCGAGTAGTAGAACCGCCATTTAGCTGTAA
>Ga0182027_10013182_pt1 | contig 11554 bp, 12 predicted proteins | sample 712E1DmetaG_FD_121300 | JGI IMG/M metagenome (GOLD analysis project Ga0182027, IMG submission 121300) | Permafrost microbial communities from Stordalen Mire, Sweden - 712E1D metaG (Illumina Assembly) | ecosystem: Environmental > Terrestrial > Soil > Wetlands > Permafrost | place: Sweden...
CGCCACCACTACAACACCGTCCGCCCGCACTCCTCGCTCGGATATCGGCCACCGGCGCCGCAAGCATTTTTGCCGCCGATGCCCCATCTAGATGGGACATCGGCGATGCAGTAGTCTCCATCACGCTGGTACAAAAAATCCGTCAGGCCAGTCTCGCGGGCTTTCGTGCAATCGCGGAGCCGATCAGCCGGCGGGCGTCAGATATTTGTGCTGGCTGACTTTTGTGTCGTAGGCGTGGATTGTGGTCGAGTTCGAGGTCGCTTCGAAACCCATCGGCACATCGTAGGCGTGCCCGCATCCTCTCACCACCCAGGTCTCCCACCAGGCGGGAATGTTCGCGCCCGGGCCCGGGGCGGGCCTGGGGGCGTCCGGCAAACCGTAGCCGCCGAAGCTGGCGCTCTCTGGTTCGAACGTTGAGCAGTTCTTGGCGTATTGGCCCGCGGCCTTATAGGCGGCCGGCAAGGCGGCTTGCTGCACGGCAAGCTCGGCCATCGTCGAGCCGGAGAGACCGAAATCGATCTGCTGGTTCTGCGCGCTCTTGACGGTGAAGAACACGTTGATGAGGAATGGCCTGTTGCAGGCGTTCGTGGCCTGGCGGATTTCCCACTGGCCGGCGGTGGGCGCGTCGCCCGCATCGAAGCTCATCGGTTCGGTGACGGCGAATTGCGCTTTGCCCAGCTTGAAGGGCAGCGTGCAGCCGCCAAGCCGCGCCAGGGGAATATTCTGCAAGGCCTGGCTCACCAGACGAGAGGTGTGGCTGTCGCGCAGGAAATTCTGAAATGCCGCGTCGCTGCCCGACGCGCTCTGCGCGCTCGCGGGCGTCGCCGCCAGAAGCATGCAGCACGCAGCGCCGAACACACATCCGATCTTGCCGGCCATCGGCCTCTCCGCTCAAAAATGCCGGTGAATATTGACATATTCCGGCTTTTTTCGAAAGCGGAGGAAACTGCAGCGTTTCCCTGAACGGCCGAAAGCCCGCGAGAGGTCTCGCGGGCTTTCGCTTGATCGTCGTGCAGCTCTACGGGGAGGGGCTAACCGCGAGCCGCACGACTCAAGTTGCCATTCCTAGAAGCGGCCCTCGCCGATGAAGCCGCCGGTGTAGGGGTTCACCTCCACCATGACGCGGTGGTGATGGCGGTGCGCCCACACCACATACCGGCCGTTGCGCCAGAACGGATCGCCGTCGAAATCGTCGTAATGACGATCGCGCAGTGTCAGGAACACGTGGTCGCGGTCGATATAGCCGCGGTCGCGATAATCCGAACGCCAGTAGCGGTCGTGGACGACGCGGTGGTCGCCGACATGAAGGGACACGCCGCCGTGCGGGCCGATGACGAGGCGGGCGGCCGATGCCGTAGTGGCGCCGGCGCTCAACAGAACTGTCGCGGCCGCGGCGGTCAAAAGAAGCTTCTTGAAGTTCATTGTCGTCTCCTTTTGGGACCCTCGGTCCCTGCTGGGGAAGGCGGCAACCGAATCTCCGTCCTTCCATTGTTTGCGACCATAAAGCGGCCCGTCTGAACGACCTCTGGACAAGATGTTCATGGCGGGTTCATCTGGGCGGGGGTACAAAACGTCATGCGCATAGGCGTGATTTCCGGGCTTTTTCTGCTGATTGCGCTCGGCTTTGCGGCTCCTGCCGCGGCGGGGCAGGGCGATCGGCCTTCGCTCGACCGCATCCTGCCGCAGATCCGCGCCCACACGCCCGGTTCCTTCTACGACGCCGAAGGCCCCTTCGTCGGGGCGGACGGCCAGGCGCGCTATCACATCAAATGGATGATGCCCGACGGGCGCGTCGTCTGGTTCGACGCCGACGCGCGCACCGGGCGCGTGCTCGGAGCGGTGCCCACCGGTTCCATGCCTTACGGCGCGGGGCCTTACGGTTCCGGGCCTTATGGCGGTCCGCACCAGGGCGGCAACACCAACCATTTCGGCAACTGGCCGGGTGACGATCGAGGAAGAGAAGGCGGCGGATGGGATCGCGGCCGCGGCGGCGATTGGGGCCGCGGCGGCGATCGCGGCCGGCGCGGCGGCGGACACTGAGGCGAGGCGATGCGCATCCTGCTTGTCGAAGACGATACCGACCTGCAACGGCTGCTGAAGAAGGCGCTCAGCGACGCCGGCTATGTCGTTGACGCCGCCTCCGACGGCGAGGAAGGCCATTTCCTCGGCGACACCGAGCCCTATGACGCGGTGATCCTCGATCTCGGCCTGCCCAAGATGGACGGCGTGCGCGTGCTGCAGCAATGGCGCAAAGACGGCCACATGATGCCGGTCCTGATCCTCACCGCGCGCGACCGCTGGAGCGACAAGGTCACGGGCTTCGACGCGGGCGCCGACGATTATCTCGCCAAGCCGTTCTACACCGAGGAATTGCTGGCGCGGGTGCGCGCGTTGCTGCGCCGCGCCGCCGGCTTCGCCACCTCCGAAATCGAGATCGGCCCGCTGCACATCGACACCCGCGCCAGCCGCGTCACGCTGGACGGCAATCCGGTGAAGCTGACCAGCCTGGAATACCGCCTGCTCGCCTATTTGGCCCATCACAAGGGCCGCGTGGTCTCGCGCACCGAGCTGGTGGAACATCTTTACGATCAGGATTTCGACCGCGACTCGAATACAATCGAGGTCTTCGTCGGCCGGCTGCGGAAGAAGCTGGAGGCCGATCTCATCCAAACGGTGCGTGGCCTTGGCTATTGCCTCGACGATCCGGCGGCTCCTCGCAAGAACGGCGCATAAGCTCGACTCGCTCGCCGCGCGGCTGATCCTGGCGGCCGCGGTGTTGACCGCGATCGGTCTGGCGGCGGGCGGCTATGTGCTGTCCGACGCCTTCGTCACCGCGATGCGCGGCAATTTCGACACCTCGCTGCAGGTCGACCTCGACGGCATGATCGCCGCCGCCGAACCCGATCCCAACGGCGAGGTCGCGCTGCAGGAACGCTTCCTCAACCGGCGCTTCGCGCGCGTCTATTCCGGCCTCTACTGGCAGATCGTGCCCGACAAGAAAGACGCGCCGGTGCAGATTTCCCATTCGCTGTTCGACCAGACGATCCATATGCGCGAAACGGCCAAGGTCAACAGCTTCGTCTGGGGCTATGCCGACGGCCCCGACAAGCAGTACCTGCGCGTCCTGGCGCGGCACATCTCTTTCCCGATCTCCGCCACGGCGCGACCTGACGACAGCCGCTCTTACACCTTCATCGTCGCCGGCGATCTCGACCCGGTCGACGACGAGATCGAGGATTTCCAGAGCACGCTGATCTGGTCATTCGTCGCCTTGCTGCTCGGCCTGATCCTGGCGATTTTCCTGCAGGTGCGCGTCGGGCTGTTGCCGCTGCGCCGGGTTCGCGATTCGCTGGCGCGCATCAGGAGCGGCGCGGCGCGCCGGCTGGAAGGGACGTTCCCCAGCGAGATCGCGCCGCTCGCCTCCGAACTCAACAGCCTGATCGAGCATTCCGCCGAGGTGGTGGGCCGCGCCCGCACCCACGTCTCCAATCTGGCGCATTATCTGAAGACGCCGCTGACGGTGCTCTCGAGCGAAGCCGAAGCCGATCCCGGCCTGCTCGCCGAGCAGATCAAGCGTCAGGTCGAGGTCATGCGCCGCCAGGTCGATCATTATCTGGTGCGGGCGCGCGCGGCGGGCGCCCTCGACGTGCTCGGCAACCGCACGCCGGTGGCTCCGGTGCTGGAGGATCTGAGGCGCCTGCTCGAACGCGTCCACGAAGCGCGCGCCATCGAGCTCGAGGTCGATTGCCCGCCGCATCTGGCCTTCCGCGGCGACCGCCAGGACCTCGAGGAAATGGCCGGCAACCTGATGGACAACGCCTGCAAATGGGCGCGCTCTTCCGTTGCAGTGAATGCCGTGGCGGCGGGCGCGCGCTTCACGCTGACGGTGGAGGATGACGGGCCGGGCCTCGCGGCGGAAGACCGCGCCCGGGTGATGGAGCGCGGCGAGCGCCTCGACGAAAGCGTGCCCGGCTCCGGCCTCGGGCTGCCGATCGTGCGCGATATTTCCAAGCTTTACGGGGGGTCGCTGGAACTCCAGCAAAGCTCGGCGGGGGGCTTGCGCGCGGTCCTCGATCTGCCGTCGATCGGGTGATGTATTGCTATTCGTGCCGGCGCCGCGCACGGTGCCGTACGCGCAGGATCACAACGCGCTCGGGTTCGATCCTGTAGCGGATGACGTAAGGCCAGACCACGACCAACTCGCGCCGTTTGCTGCTTGCGGGTCGTCCGCGTTCGGAAAAGTCGGCAAGACTTTCGGCCGTGGCGATCAGCCGGGCGGCGAAACGAGAAGCGGCAGAGGGATTAAACTGGCCGATGTAGTCGCGGATGCTGCGCAGGTCATCGACCGCGAGCGGCGCCCAAACTATTCGCCGTACTTGGGAGGCGGCAATTCGCGAGAAGTGCCCCATGACAGGAGCCAGCGGCGGATGGCTTCATGCGAGATGAACTTCCCCGCCGTAATTTCCGCCTCTGCTTCAGCCAAAGCTTGTTCTTCCGCCGCGTCGTCGGCGGGCTCGAAAACGGAGACTTCGGGAGCAGGTTTGTTCATGGAACAAATCTAGCACATTGACCGCACGGCCGATATGCCGCGCCCGGCGGGTTTGAGGCGGTTTTCGCCCCCGCAACCGGCTGACCGGGCGGTAAGACCGCGGCAATATCCCGTTAACGGCAATCGGCTAGTCTCGCCGCGAGAACTGCGTGCGGCGGAACATCCTCATGTTAACGCCTGAAAAGGCCCAATTGCTGTCCAGGTTCCTCGGCACTCTGCCCGAGCGCATGGCCGTGCTGTTGGCGAGGGCGGTCGAACTCGACCGGCTGAACGAAGCCGACGGCCTGCCCCATCAGGCGATCCTCGACTCGCTGCGCCCGGCGCTGCGCAACTCGGCCGCCCAGCGCACGCCTGCGCCGCTTCGCCTGTTCTGCCTGCCGTTCGAGGACCTGCTCTACGACGGCCTGCGCAAGGAGAAGCAGAAGGGCTGCATTTCGCGCGCCAGCATTGCGCCTTTGTGGAATTGGCTCGGCGGCAAGCTGCTGCCCGAGGAAACCCGTTCCTATTGCCAGGAGATCAAATCCCTGGTGCTCGCCTACAAACTGGAACCGGCGCTCGAATGCGCCAGCCGGTTTTGGTCGGCGGCGGGCGCTGCGCTGCGCCAGGCGATGGCCAACGATCACAAAGGTTCGCGCGCGGCCTTGGGCAGCGACTTGGCGCTCGGCGACGCCGAAGACATCTCGCTGCTTCTGTGCGCCGGCTCGGCGATGGTCGAGATCCAGCAGCTGCTGCCGAGGCCCGTGCCCGCCCTGACCGACGAACTGTTGTGGAGTCTGAGGCGCATCTACGACCGCGTGGTCGAAACCTCGGTGGATTCGGCGCCCTATGTGCCGGTGGTCGCGATGGCGCGGCTCGCCAAGCCGTGGGAAGCCTTGAAGCTGGCGCTGCTCATCACCCATCAGACCCAGGACACGCTGATCTCCTCGACCGACATGGGACTGGTCGGCGACATCCTGTTCAACCGGATGGAAGCCTGCCGCATGGCGATCCACGCTACGCGCCATCCCCATTTCGACGCCGGCGCACTGCTCGACAATCTCACCGGCTTCACCGACATCTCGACCGCCATCGTCAAGGAAGTCGAAATCCTGCGCCGCGGCAAATGGGGCCAGCGCCTGCTCAAGGATCGCGCCGCGGTGGGCGCGGTGATGGACGGCTTCATGGAGCGCGCGCCCAAGGAAATCGCCGCCGCCCTGCCGATGCAGAAGAGCGGCTTCACGGGCGGCACAAAGGTCTCGGATTTTTCCAGGCCGGCCGATCCCGAACGGGTCGAGCGGGCGCTGAGCTACGCCAGGCTGATCGACGGCTGCAGGAGGCTCGCGGTCCCCGGATCGTTCGGCGCCAAGCATCAGGACGCGCTCGACGAGTCGAGCCAGACGCTGCGCGGCTACAACGAAGACCTGGTCAAGGAATTGCGCACTGCGGCCGGTCCGCGCCGCGAGATCGTCGAGACCCAGTTTCAGCTCGCCGCCGAACTGACCGCGCTGTTGTTCACCCACGAGGAGGCGGAGCTTCTGCGCCGCCGCGGCAAGGCCGCGCTGTCCTCGGCAGCGGTCGCGGCCTGAGCACAGCATTCCGTCACGGAGATAATGAAAACCCGGGCGGTGCGCCGCCCGGGTCCCCATTCAATCGCCGTTATGCCGTGCCTTTTTTACTGCGGCCGCTGCGATGGCGGCACCGGCCTGCGGATGCAATCGACGGTGAACATCGCCTTGGGGCTGAAGGCATAGCCGAAGCCGCCCTGATGTCCGGTCGGCCAGGCTTTCAATTCCTGCCAGCCGCTGTAATGGGGCAGCGACGGTCCACCCAAGGTCCAGGTGTCGCTGACCGTTTGCGTCCCCGGCGCGGTGATCGTGTAATAGGAGATCGGCCCTGTCGCATTGTCGCTGCGCAGGAACGTGTAGCCGATCTGGACCGGTTGATTCGGATCGAACTTGCCTCTTACGGTGATCGTGCCGGTGAAGGTGATGACGGCAGGGCAGGCGCCCTCGGCCATTTTCGGCGCCGCCGTGAGCGACGCCTTCATCACCTCAACCGTAGAGTTCGCCAATGCAGTGCCTGAGAATGCCGCCGCCGCCGCAACGGCGAGCGCGGATACCATTAGACGCTTCATGGGTGTTTTTCCTGTGTGGACCATTTGGGCGGGACCGCCGCCCGCGGTCGCCGGGACAGTGGCATAAATCGCAGAGGGTGAGGAAGCGACGCCGATTCGCTTCGCGTCGCAGCATCAGGTGACAAATTTGAGATGCGTCGCATTCTTGCGGCGCTGGGCGACGCAGAATATACCGGTATACGGAGATCTGTATGACGCCCCAAGCCGCGTTCGAGTATCTGAACAGGATCACGGGCATAGCGCCGCTTGGCGCGCCGGCTTTCGAGGGGGCGGAAGCCGTGATGCCCACACCGCTGCGCACAGCTGCCGCAGCGGCAGCTTCGCTCGGTTTCGGCGCCGCCGTGGCGGGCGAGATCTGGCGCTTTCGCGGCGGCGAGAAGCAGTCGCTCGCCGTCGATCTGAAAGCCGCCGCCGCTTCGCTGACCTCCTATTCCCTGCTCCGCCGCGACGGCGAAGCCTTGCCGCACGCCGATGAAGCGAACCCCACCACTGGCTTCTATCAATGCGCCGACGGTCGCTGGATTCACCTGCATGGCGGCTTCCCGAATCTGGCGATCCGCACGCTCGACGCGCTGAACGCCAAGAACGATCCGAACTCGATCCTGGAGAACGTCTCGAAGTGGAATAGTCTGGCGCTGGAAGACACGCTGGCCTTCCTGCAGCTTTGCGGCGCGGTGGTGCGCAGCGAGGAGGAATGGCGCACCAGCGTGCCGGGCCGCTTCGCGCTGCAGCCCCTTATGCTCAAGAAGATCGGCGAGGCGCCGCCGCTGCGGCTCGTCGACAGCGACGCTCCGCTCGAGGGCGTGCGCGTGCTCGATCTGACGCGCGTATTGGCGGGTCCCGCCTGTTCGCGGCTGTTGGCGTCGTACGGCGCCGACGTGCTCGCGATCCGCGCCGCGCGGCTGGCGACCATCGAGACCTACGATCTCGACACCAACGCGGGAAAGCGCCTGGCCTATCTCGATCTCGCCGAGCCGGCGGCCGCCGAGACCTTGCGCCGGCTGGCGCGCGGCGCGCATGTCTTCGTCGATTCCTACCGGCCGGGCGCGCTGGCCAGGCTCGGCTTCTCGCCGGCGGCGCTCGCCCACATCGCGCCGGGCATCGTCCACGTCGCGGTCTCGGCCTATGGCTCCGAAGGCCCCTGGGCGGGACGGCGCGGCTGGGAACAATTGGCTGAGGCCGCAACCGGGATCGCGGTCGAGCAGGGCGCCTTCATGGCGGGGCGCCGCAAGAGCCGGCGCGAATCGCTGCCCGAGCTGCTTCCCGGCGCGGTGCTCGACTACACCACCGGCTATCTGGCGGCGGCGGGCACGCTGGCGGCGCTGCTTCGTCGCATTCGCGAAGGCGGCAGCTGGTCGGTGCAGGTGTCGCTGGCGGCGACGGCGGAATGGCTGCAATCGCTGGGCAAGATCGACGCAGCGTCGGTGCCGCTCGAGTGGGAACCGCGCGACGGACTCGACCAATATCTCGGATCGTGCGAAACGAAGGCGGGACGACTCGAACTTCTCGGTCCGGTCGTCCGCATGTCGAAGACGCCGCCGCTCTGGCAGGCGCCGCCGCAGATTGCGGGTGCGCCGCGCTGGGCATCCGCGCACGAGGGAGCCGATGCCGCCGAAGTCCAATCCGCTCAAGCTTAATCCGCTGCAACTGCGCACGCTGTCCCTGATGCAGGGACTGGCGGGTCTTCCCGATTCAGGCGTGCGCGAGGCCAATGGCGAGATCACCGTCGTCCGCTTCCCGCAGGCGCACGGCGATCATTTCCATATCGGCAACGCCACCATTCAGGCCAAGGACGCGACCGGGCTGTACAACGAAGCGGTGTGGCACGCGCTCGACCGCAAGGGCCTGGCGCGGGCCGACTGGCCGCACCGCATCACGCTGACCGCGACGGGGCTCACCTACGACACCGGCGCGAGCGGCGAAGTCTTCCACGTCGCCAAGCATTAGCGGAATCTCTTCACCCTCCCTCAAGGGGAGGGTGGAAGTCTTTGGGGCGTTGCAACCGGTCGAACTCTACTCCGCCTTGTGCAGCACGACGAACAGCTTGAACAGCGTGGCGGATTCGGGCGTGGCAAAGAACGCGTCGAGCGCTGCGGCGTCTGCAGTGATGATGACGTCGCCGAAATCGCCCTTCTCAACCGTGCCGGCAATCTTGCCGGCCGCGATCGCCGCTTTCACTTTGTCCTCGTCGAGCAGGTAGAGCATCAGCGTGTGATGCTTGCCGAATTTGTAGAGCAACGGGATAGCGCCGCCGTTCAGCCCGTTGTCCTGCGAGGCATCGGCTTTGGCCTCTTTGTCGACTGCAATGAGCTTGAGGACGTCGATGAAATTGTTACCGCCGAGCTTCGCGGTGCGCAATTCGTAGAGATTGAGCTCGCTGTCGCCTTTGTCGCTTCCGCTAATCACCCAGACACCGGTGATCGTTGGCGTGTCCTGCGACTTTGCCGGAAGGAAATGGAGATAGAGCGTGCCCCTACCCTTGTCGTTCTTGTCCCGGTCCGGCTGGTCCTCGGCGCGTCCGATCCAGGTGCCGTAGAGCGCTTCGTCGGCGCCGAGGCCCGCGGTCGTGCCGACCGGAGTCGTGCTCGTCACCGGCAGGCAGCCCGCCAGCAGCAGCGAACAGCCGATCGCCATAGCGATATGACGAAGTTTCATGCGTTCCCCCTCCGATGCCCCGTTTACGATAATCCGCCCCGGGGAAGCCCGACTGTCGCGCGCTGGAGCGGCTTTTTTGCGCCCCAATGAACCATTTCGGATTATTCATCTTCCGGAGAGAAACAGGCAATGCTAATGGCGTATTGAACGCTCACGGGTTCCCGGGGGACGCTCCAAACAAACGGAGATAAGAGCGCGATGTCAAAGGAGCAGATTATGGATTTTCTTAAGCGGAACAGAAGGTTGGTTGGGGTCGGATCGGCCGCCGCCGTGCTCTTGGTGAGCTTCGGCGCCTACGCCCTCTTGCCTCGTTCCGCCTCGCACGACGAGACGACGGAGCCGGTCCGCTATGTCGCGCCCGCGCCGGACCCGAGCGACGCCCCCGCGCCGCCGCCGCGCCTGGTCGAGAACGGGATGCCGTTCAGTTTCGCCGATCTGGTGGAGCGCGTCAGTCCCGCCGTGGTCAGCGTCACCGCGGAGGAGATGCAGACCGTCGGCAGCCCGGTCGCCCTGCCCGACAACATGCCCGATCCGTTCAAGCAGTTTTTCAAACAATTCAACCAGGGCCATCCCCAGGTGCAAAGGGCGATGTCGATGGGTTCCGGCTTCATCATCGACAAGTCGGGCCTGATCGTCACCAACAACCACGTCATCGACGGCGCCAAGAAGATCAAGGTGAAGCTGCCCGACGGGCGCAGCTATGACGCCAAGCTGATCGGCGCCGACTCCGCCACCGACGTCGCGCTGCTCAAGATCCATGCCGACAAGCCGCTGCCGACGGTGGAATTCGGCAACGACCGCCAGTTGCGCGTCGGCGATTGGGTGGTCGCGGTCGGCAATCCGTTCGGACTGTCGAACAGCGTGACGGCGGGCATCGTCTCCTCGATCGGGCGCGATCTGACCGGCAACACCAACCAGCCCTACACCGACTTCATCCAGATCGACGCGCCGATCAACCGCGGCAATTCCGGCGGTCCGACCTTCGATCTGCGCGGCCAGGTGGTCGGGATGAATTCGATGATCTTCTCACCCACCGGCGGCAGCGTCGGCATCGGCTTCGCCATCCCCGCCTCGACCGTGCAGGACATCGCGAAGCAGCTTGAGGCGCACGGCCATGTGGCGCGCGGCTGGCTCGGGGTGCAGATCCAAAGCGTGACGCCCGAGGTCGCCGGTTCGCTCGGCATCTCCAATCCCAAGGGCGCCATCGTCGCCAACATCGTGCCCGACAGCCCGGCCGCCAAGGCGGGCTTCGCGCAGGGCGACGTGATCACCGCGATCAACGGCAAGGAAATCCAGGATTCGCAGGACTTGACCCGCCGCGTGGCGGCCATTTCCGCCGGCAAGACAGCCAGCTTCGTCGTCCTGCGCGGCGGCTCCAGCAAGACGATCGAGGTCACCATCGGCCAGCGCAAGGACGAGCAGGTGGCGTCGGCGGACCAGGCGACGCCGCAGGGCGAGCCCACCTCGACCGGCTCGGCGATGGGGCTTGGCCTGGCGACCGTAACGCCGGACGTGCGGCAGAGCTACAATCTCGACGAGGGCACCCACGGCGTCTTCGTCACCAAGGTCGATCCCGACAGCGACGCAGCCGACAAGGGCCTGCAGCCCGGCGACGTGTTGGTCTCGGTCAACAACAAAGCGGTGCATACGCCGCAGGACGTCGAAAAGAGCGTCGCTTCGGCGCAGTCGGCCGGCCGCAAGAGCGTGCTTGTCCTGGTGTCCAGCGGCGGAACTTCTCACTTCGTGGCGGTCGATATCGGCAAGACCTGAATTCGTTGAATACCGGGCGGCGCTTCGCTTGAACGGAGCGACGCCCGGCCCCCGCGCCGGCGGTGGCGGCCCCATCCCCCCGTTGCTGCCGTCGGCGCGGACCTTCTTCACCTTCAAGCGGAGGCTGGCATGCGCATACTCGTCGTGGAAGACGATCTCGAGGCGCAACGCTATCTTGTCAACGGCCTCAAGGAGGCGGGCCATGTCGTCGACGATGCCGCCGACGGCGAGACCGGGCTGACGCTGGCCCTGTCGCGTCCCTACGACGTCGCCATCGTCGACCGCATGCTGCCCAAAATGGACGGCCTGTCGCTAATCGGCGCTCTGCGCGCCCAGGGCGGCGAGACGCCGGTGCTGATCCTGTCGGCGCTCGGCCAGGTCGACGACCGCGTCAAAGGCCTGCGCGCCGGCGGCGACGATTATCTCGCCAAACCCTATTCGTTCTCCGAGCTGCTGGCGCGGGTCGA
>Ga0182027_10013183_pt1 | contig 11553 bp, 9 predicted proteins | sample 712E1DmetaG_FD_121300 | JGI IMG/M metagenome (GOLD analysis project Ga0182027, IMG submission 121300) | Permafrost microbial communities from Stordalen Mire, Sweden - 712E1D metaG (Illumina Assembly) | ecosystem: Environmental > Terrestrial > Soil > Wetlands > Permafrost | place: Sweden...
TCGACTTTGCTCATAATTTCACTGCCTTTGAATCAAATACCGGTCCGTCTTTACAAATAAGCAGGTAAGATTCACCATTAGATGGTTCTATCGGACAACCTTGACAAATACCAAAGCCGCATGCCATTGAACCTTCAACAGATATTTCACAGTCATAATTATATTCGCTGCATATATTCTGTAGGACTTTCAACATTGCATTAGGACCGCAGGAAAATATCTTAAATTTTTTCATATCAGTTTTAATTATATTTTCCTGCAAAAGTTTCAATACTGTGCCTTTGTAACCTAACGATCCGTCTTCTGTAGCAACCTGTACATTTACAAGTCCGGCAGTCACTATTTGTTTTTTTGATCGGCCTCCTACAAGACTGATTATTTCTTTATCATTTGGGATAAATTTTGTCAGCAATGGGAAAGGAGCAACTCCTAATCCGCCGGCAATTATTATTGCCGTTTGAAATTCATCTTTATAAGAAAACCCTTTACCGAGCGGGCCAAGTATTTCTAAAACATCTCCATTCTTTTTCTTTGAAAGAATAGAAGTACCATCACCATAGACTTCAAATAGAAAATAAATGAAATCATCTTCAACATCGGAAACACTAAATGGGCGTCGAAGCAAAGGCAAATTAGTTTCAGATATTTTGATATTACAGAATTGCCCCGGTTTAATGATAGTAGCAATTGCCGGTGAAAAAACTTTAATAACAAATATTTCATCGGAAACTTTTTCGACAGATTGGACAAATGATTTTTCGCTAAACAAATATTACCTTATTCTATACCGCTGGAGGCGGCCCCGTTAGCGGGGTTGGTTTTCAGATACTTTATTACTCATCTCTAAGAGGTTTATTTACTATGGTAAATATATTCACTTTTTTAGATATTTTTCTTCAATAACCGAAAGTTTATCAAGACGTTTCTGATGTCTGTCCCCCATAAATTTTGAATTAAGCCAAACGTCTATAATTGATATAGCTGTTTCCTCCCCGATTGCTTTAGCTCCGATTACAATAATATTTGAATTATTGTGTTCTCGCGAACTTTTTGCGGAGAATTCATTATAACAGGTCGCAGCGCGTATTCCGGGTAATTTATTAGCTGTAATTGCAGAAGGTATTCCTGTAGCGTCAATCAATATTCCAAAATCAACTTCTCCAATCATAACTCTATTAGCAACAGAAAAAGCAATATCGGGATAGTCTACAGCATCTTCAGTAAATGTACCAACATCATAAAGATCATATCCTTTTTGTTTAAGGATTTCCCCAATGATTTTCTTTAACTTAACACCTGAATGGTCGGAACCGATAGCAATCTTAATTTGACTATTTGAGGAAGTAACAGAAATAAATGTAGGATCTTTAATAATTTTTAACCCTGCAAACCGAATCCTATCATTTGCAAGAGGTGTTAATAGTGAACCGTCTTCAATTAATATTTCATGGGCACCGGACTTGATTATTTTTTTTACATCATCTTCTGTGATCAATTTTTTCATTTTGAACAGGCTCTTTTTCTAAAATGAATCTCCTCACTGCAAACAGTGAGGTATCTGAAAAGCAATATTATTTTATGCGCTTCAAGAAGCGAGGAATTGAACTAAAACCGCCTCCGGCGGATTAAATCAGTTCTGTTCTCTTTATCATTTTAAGATAATCAACTACGTCCCTTACGTCCTGTGCATTATTTCGATGACAAACCAAAAGCGCTTCGGGTGTATTAATGATTATTAAATTTTCTATTCCTATGGCTGCAGTAAATTTTCTTGGAGAAAAAATAAAAGAGCTAAATGATTTTTCAGAATAAACATCACCTACAAGAACATTTCCTTCTTCATTTTTTTCTGAAACTTCATATACCGCTTCCCAATTACCGACATCATTCCAATAAAAATCAGCTTTAGTCAAATATACAATTTTAGATTTTTCCATTACACCATAATCAATTGATATGCTTTTCAATTGTCCATAAACCTGAACAAGTTGTTTCTCAAATTCAGATGTTCCAATTGCTTTTTCAATTTTTCCCAATCCTTCGGTTAGATCAGGAAGAAATTTTTTCATTTCCTCATAAATTGTATCAACCCTCCAGATGAATATACCTGAATTCCATAGAAAGTCACCGGACTCAAGAAATTCTCTTGCAATTGATAAGTTAGGTTTTTCGGCAAAAGCTAAAACTTTATAAATATCATTCTCAATCATTGCATCATCAAATTGAATATAGCCGTATCCGGTTTCAGGCCTTGTAGGTGTTATCCCGATAGTAACTAAACCTTTTGACTTATATGCAAAGTCTGCAGCCTTTGAAAGACATTGTCTGAATAATTCATCATCATTAATTAAATGATCAGCTGGTAAAGTGATCATAATAGCATCTTTATTTTTAGCTTTAATCAATATAGATGCAAGTCCTATACAAGCTGCAGTATTTTTCCCAAAAGGTTCGTCAATAATATTTTCTTCCGGAAGTTGAGGTAATTGTTCTTTAACCCGCATCTTTTGGACTTTGTTAGTTATTACAATAATATTATTATTCTCTACAAGTCCTTCAAGCCTTTTTACCGTATCCTGAATCATTGTATTATTGCCAACAATTCGGATCAATTGTTTTGGTTTTTTTTCTTTACTCCTAGGCCAAAACCTTGATCCTACACCTCCGGCCATTATTACTGCGAATAGTTCCATTTACTTTTCCTTTTGTTTCAATAACATTGTTTTTCCAAAGTTTTCCGCGCGATTTAAATAATTTGTAATATCAATTTCTTTACCGCGAACTACCGATACAATTACAATTAAACATGCTCGTAATGATTCAACTATATTATTACTAGGAGATATTTTTTTCTTATCTATAAATTCCAAACCTTGAGCAAATATACTGTGCATGTTGGATAAAATTTCAAAACCGATTTTTTGCGATAATTCAGCATTTTCTTTCATCAGTTTGATTTTCGAATTCAGTTCAATTTCAGTATACTCATATTTTAAAATCCGATTTAAGAACGAATCTAATTCTTTAATCGGCCGTAAAATCTTTTCTTCATAATTTTCAAAATTAAAAGCTGATTCCTTATTAAGTTCTTCAAAAATTATTGCTTCTTTTAATTGATCTGTATGGGATCTTTTAGGCAATTCATATTCAATCGGAATTTCCTTTTTAATTTGTTGAGACGGATTCGGCACATTTTCGGTTTTTTTTACAGTTTCAGTTCTAATTGAATCCTCTTCGAATTTCTTGAAAAGCGAATAAGCAGCTTGGGGGGTCAGAACATCAAGTACACTGTTCAGTTCTCGTACTAACCCGTAACTATGCTCCTTGAATTTATCCGATAATTTCAAAAAATCAATTTTCCCATTATCGATAAAAGCTTGTATTTCACTTAACTTTATACCAAGCTTTGACAATTCAGTGATCTTTTTGAAATTTTTGACTTCCTCGGTCAGATTTTCCGCACCGCCTAATCGTTCACGTATGATGGCAACTGTTTCAATCTTTTCCGAGCTTAATCGAAGATTATTAGCGGCTGCAACAATGCACTGTATGATATATTGTTTTACTATATCCAATTAATATCTTCAATATTTCTATCAAACTTTCAGGCGTTAAATTATTGATTTAATTTGGACTTAATCCCATAACATTTAAAATCCATTAGATAAATGTAAGTAAATTTATGCACTATTTGCAGTCTGTTGCCGGAAGTAATCCATCTTACTTAAACCTCTTAATAAGATAAGCTAACTGAACTTTATACTTAATATCTCCGTTTTAATATAAAAAAGAATTATGATCGGAATCAGATTTACAGATTACATCCCGCCTGCAAAAGGTGCAAATACATTTAAAGAACTTCTTAATATCTTTATGCAGCTGCTTAATATTACCGCCGGAAATGTTTCGGAAGCATTAGGTTTTCTTAATGATTTAGACAGAAAATACAATTTAACCAATTCCGAATATGGCATGGGTGATTTTATTGATGATCTTAAAGAAAAGGGATTTATAAAAGAAGACGAACTTCAACCTGGTAATTATACCATGACTCCAAAGTCAGAACAGGAAATCCGCAAACGATCTCTTGAAGAAATTTTCACCAAGCTAAAAAAATCAAGTAACGGAAATCATCAAACACCATTTGCAGGTGAAGGAGACGAAAAAACCGCCGAAAGAAGGGACTATCAATTCGGAGATCAGATTGATCAGATTGATATGACCGCATCAATAAAAAATGCACAGATAAAACATGGAATTAATGATTTTAAGTTGAGTGAAGATAATCTTGAAATTGAAGAACGTGAATATAAATCCTCCTCTTCTACTGTACTCATGATTGATATTTCACATTCAATGATTCTATACGGTGAAGACAGGATTACACCGGCAAAAAAAGTAGCTATGGCTATGTCCGAATTAATTACAACTCAATTCAAAAAAGATACGCTTGATATAATAGTTTTCGGTAATGAAGCCTGGTCAATTGAAATTAAAGATATTCCGTATCTGCAGGTTGGACCTTATCATACAAATACAGTAGCAGGTCTGGAACTCGCTATGGATATCCTGCGTAGGAAAAAAAACAAAAACAAGCAGATTTTCATGATAACTGATGGTAAACCGACTTGTTTAAAAATAGGCGCAAAGTATTATCGGAATAGCTTTGGACTTGATAGGAAAATATTAAATAAAACACTTGATCAAGCAGCAATATGTAAAAAAATGGGGATATCAATTACAACTTTTATGATTGCCCGGGATCCGTATTTACAGCAATTCGTACGTGAATTTACAAAAGTTAATAATGGAAGAGCTTATTACAGTAGTCTTTCAGGGTTAGGTGAATTTATTTTTGAGGATTATGTCAGGAACAGAAGAAAAACAGTAAGATGAGAAAGGGAACCAATGATTAAAAATTTTGAAAGAATAAAATTCTTCGGGGAATTGAAAAGAAGCGGATATAAATCTTTTTCAGTCAAAGAAGAGATGAGAAATAACCTTATTGATATCCTGCAGAATAAAATAAATCCATTTCAAAGTATAATTGGTTACGACGAAACGGTTATTCCTGATTTACAAACTGCAATACTTTCTCGACACAATATTATTCTGCTTGGATTACGGGGTCAGGCAAAAACAAAAATCGCGAGGTTAATGATCAATTTATTGGATGAATACATTCCAATTATAGCAGGAAGTGAATTAAATGATGATCCGTTCGATCCTCTTTCGAAATACGGGAAAGATAAAATTGCCGAACTTGGTGATGAAACAATAATTGAATGGGTTCATAAAAACAACAGATATACTGAAAAACTCGCTACTCCAGATGTGACGATTGCCGATTTAATCGGTGATGTTGACCCGATTAAAGCTGCTACTCTCAAACTTCAATATTCAGATGAAAGAGTAATTCATTTCGGTCTTATTCCCCGTTCACACCGCGGAATATTTGTAATTAATGAATTACCCGATTTACAAGCGAGAATTCAGGTTGCGCTGTTTAATATTTTACAGGAGAAAGATGTACAGATCCGCGGTTTTAAAATCCGGATTCCTCTCGATGTTTTGTTTATTTTCACAGCAAATCCAGAGGATTATACGAATAGAGGAGCTATTGTTACACCATTAAAAGACCGGATTGATTCTCAGATATTAACCCATTATCCAAAAACTTTAGAAATATCAAAAAATATTACAATTCAGGAAGCAAAAATAACTCCGGTACAAAAGGAACAAATTTATATACCTGAATTGATTAAAAATCTAATTGAACAAATAGCATTCGAAGCGAGGATTAGTGAATTTGTGGATTCAAAAAGCGGAGTCTCAGCGCGTCTTACAATTTCCGCTTTGGAAAATATTGTTAGTTATGCTGAACGAAGATTATTGATTAATAAAGAATCCGAAACAACTGTTAGAATTTCTGATTTGATTGGAGTTATTCCATCTATTACCGGTAAAGTTGAACTGGTATATGAAGGCGAACAAGAAGGGCCGGTTAAAGTCGCTCATATTCTAATCGGTAAATCAATTAAAACAAATTTTGCGGCAATGTTTCAGAATCCGGATAAATTAAACCGTAAAACTGAAAAAAATCCTTATCAGGAAATTTTACATTGGTTTTCAAATGGAAATACAGTTGATATATTTAATAATTTATCAAATGAAAATTACAAAAACACATTACTTTCAGTCAAAGGTTTGAAAGAATTTATTCAAAAGACTTATTCCGCAGAAAACGAAAATGATAAATTACTTCTTATGGAATTTGTATTACATGGTCTTTCGGAATTTTCTATGCTGAGTAAACACCATCTTGAATACGGTTTGAAATTCGGAGATATGCTTTCAAGTATGTTTACACCATCTAAAGAAGAAGATTATGAATCGGACGAAGATCCATTTTTTAAACAGTAACGAGTAACGAAATATAAATACTTGTCACTGGTTACGCGTCACTCGTCACGCTTTCATTCTCCATGTCTTGTCTTAAACCCCTTGACCATCCAGCTTCTCGCAAGCAATAAACCAATAGGACTAATTATAGCTATGAAGCCGTAAATCAGCCACATAAATTGAGTATTCATTGCTTGAGGCAATGTATCTGCCGGGCAGTAGTGCATTAAAAACCATCCGGAATAAAGACTCGTAACTACTTTTGTCAAGAACCAGGGGAATTGACCGATTCCCATATAAATGCCAGTCATATTTTTAGGAGCAATTTCAGCAACCCATTGCAGAAATCTCGGCTGCCACATTGCTTCACCTATAGTCATAATAATTAAATAAATTAAAAGGTTCGGCATTGTAGGACCTAAAGCGAGTATAAAAGTTGGTGATGCCATTACAAGTGTACCTATAATCATCATTGTATAGGCGTTTTTCTTTGAAGTAAGCGCTGCAACCATAGGAGTTAAAATGAATATTAAAATAGGATTTAAGTTAACAAAGAATTCAAAATTGGACTGAACAAATCCATTGAATGCTCTGCTTGTATAAAGAGGCAGGGTCAGCCAATTATGTGCGAATAAAGTCTGCACCGGAATCAGAATAAAAATAAAATAGAGAAAACGTAAATCTTTAAGAGGGAAATTCTTGATATAAAATCTAAGTCTTTCTTTTGTTGAAAGTTTGGATACTTCATCATCATCTTCTTCAGTAGCATCATTTCTTTCTTTGCTTGCATCTGCCAATGCTCTGGCAACGGCTTTTTTTGTCATAATGAAATAAACAACACCAATCCCAACAACAGTTAATATAGAATAAACCCAAAATACTCCAAGAATACTTGTTGCTTTTCGAACCGGGGGAGAAATTAATCCGGGTAAAAAACCTCCAAGATTCATCAATGCATAAAGCATTGCGTATCCCATGGCAGCAGTTTTTTCAGTAGTGAATTTTTTAACTCCGGCATAACATGCGGGCATATAAACACCGTAGCCGATAATAACGCCTAATAAACCAAGCATGGCATAAACATGAGAAGAATTCCAAAGTCCGGGAGCGCCTAAATGAGGAGCGACTGATAATAATACTCTTCCGACAAGCATAAATGTTAAGGAATACAATAATGATTTACGGACTCCGATCCAGTCAACGGTTGCTCCGAGAAAAAGCATACTAAGTGTAATTCCCGCAGTTAGCACTCCAACCATATGTCCGGCATTTATATCATCGAGCTTAGTATATTCATTAAAGTATATTGCAAGAAGTCCAACAATACCAAAGTAAGTCAACCCTTCAATTGCATAGGAAATATTCAAACCTACAAGCGCCTGTGAAGTATATAACAGATCAATAAACGGCTGAGTTATTTCAATTATTATTTTATCGAATGAACTATATTCAGATTCCTCAACGTTTTTATTTCTTATAATAAATAAAACAATAACCGGCGCTACTATGGGAATTATTAAAGATATTAAAAACATGAGTAAACTGTTAAATCCTTTTTTTACCGCGACTTTTGAACATCCGAGTACTATAACAAAGTAGAGTATTATTATTAAACCGAGATATACTATAGTTAAATCCATATTTCACCTTTTGGAATTAGATAATATTTACTTCGGGTATCAGTTTAATACCGAATTTAATTTTAACTGCCTCTTGAATCTTTTCCGCGAAAGAAATAATCTCTTTGCCGTTTGCATTACCATAATTAATAATAACCAATGCCTGGTGTTTATAAGTGCCAACTTCTCCTTCTCTTTTGCCTCTAAACCCGCTTTTTTCAATTAGCCATCCTGCCGGGATTTTATACTTCCCTTTTTCAACTTGAAAGTGTACTATATCCGGATATCTTTCCTGCAATCTAAAAAATTCAACGCTGCTAATTTCAGGATTCTTGAAAAAGCTTCCTGCATTACCATACTCTTTAATATCAGGTAATTTACTTGAACGGATTTCTTTGACAAGTTCACTAACATCTTTTATTGTTATCTTTTCTTTATCAACCAAATTCAAGAATTCCTGAAAGGCACGATAATTCAAATTAAACTTTTTCTTCTTACTTAACTTCAATATTATTTTAGTGACTATAAACTTATCTTTTAATTCATGTTTAAATATACTGTCACGGTAATCAAACCCGCACTCAGGGTTGGTAAATACTTTCTTAGTATTACTATCTGTGAAAATGCCTTCAACCGAATCAAGAACATCTTTTAGTTCAATACCGTAAGCGCCGATATTTTGAATTGGCGCCGCTCCAACAGTCCCGGGTATTAATGAAAGATTTTCAATGCCGTAGAATTCATGATTAACGCAAAATGTTACCAGATCGTCCCAAAATTCTCCGGCATAAGATTCAATTATTGCATATTCCTTTGTTTCTTCAAGAATATTTATCCCTTTGATCCCGATTTTAATGACAATGCCGTTAAAATCCTTTGTAAAAAGAATATTGCTTCCTCCCCCAATACACAGAACAGGCAGATTTTCTGTTTTAGAAAATGAAAGAGCTTCTTTAATATCAGTTTCATTTTTAGCTTCGATAAAATATTTTGCCGATACTTCAACACCGAACATGTTAAGCGTCTTTAATGAATACTTTTCTTTTAGAGTCATTGTTATCTCAAAAATTGAATTTATTCTCCAACTGTTTCCAATTTACAGTTTGCACTGAAGTTCCATTCGATCTTAGCAAGATCGCTCCTGATTGATCGGTCCGTAAAATGATCACATGCATATCTGTTAATCTGTCAATAACTTCTTTGTTCGGATGATGATATCTGTTCATTATTCCGGCACTGATCATTGCGTATTCCGGTTTTACGAATTCTAAAAACTTTTGACTTGTACCGTTTTTACTGCCGTGATGACTTGCCTTAAGAACTGTTGATTTCAAAAAATTCCCATATTTGGCTATGTAATCTTTTTCAATATTTGTTTGGGCATCACCGGTAAAAAGAAACGAAGTACAGCCATATACAATTTTAAGTATTCCGCTCTTATTGTTGGAAACCTGATTTGCAAAATAGCTGTTTGTAGTATCATTCAAAATGTAAATTCGTACATTGCCGATATCAATTTTCCCCCTTGAATAATAACTGAATTGAATCCCTTCCTTTCTCAAATAGTTTTCCAGATTTTTATCATTCTCCGGTATCTTATCATATTTCGGCTTGAATATATAATTTATATGTTTATCCCTTATCAAAGAGAGAAATCCCTTATAATGATCCGAATCAATATGAGATATGAACCCATAATCTATTTTATCGGCGCCAAGTTTTGTAAGCAACGGTTCGATTAGGTCTCTGCCGTTATCGAAAAACGGAGTAATGTTCCCCGCATCAATCAATGCGGTTTTACCACTAGGGAATTTAACGTAAAATGCATCTCCCTGTCCCACATCAATAGACATTACTGAAAGCAGATGATCCGGAGTTAACGTATAATCATCAAAGTGAATAAATAATATCATTGTTATAATTGTTAGAAAAGTTGCGGAGATTTTTGCTCTTGAAGTAATAAATGTAGTAAGAATGAAAAAAATAATAATAATGCATAGATAAAATACAACGGCATCATAAACACTAAATTGGCTCAATTCGATATGTGAGAGTCTTTGTCCGCCTATTGCATGTATAATTGAATACATTAAATAAGTCAGAAGCTCATTAGCTGAAGCATAAATAGAAGCAATCCAGAGAGCAAAAGAAGATGTGATCAAAGTTAAAATTCCAAATCCAATAACTGAGCCTGCTATCGGAATAACGAGAATATTGGAAATTAATGCGGCTACAGGAAGTCTTTGAAAGTATATCAGCATAAAAGGCAGTATTCCAATTTGAATTGATAGTGATGTACCGCAGTAGATCAGAAATGATCTAAATAATTTCGAATTACTATCTATTTTATCTATTAACTGCTTAATCCACGGATAACTTAATACCAAAGATAAAATTGCCATAAATGATAATTGAAAACTAGAATCAAACAATTGTCTTGGATCAATTAAAAGAATTATCAAAGCCGCAAGAGATAATGAATTAATACTTTTATAATCGCGTCCCGTTATTGGCGCCGCGAGCATAGTCAAAGCCATTATTGTAGATCTGAATACCGGCAGATTCGCGCCTGTTATAATCAGGTAGAATAATAAGCCCGTAACTGTCAAAATAAAACGTACATAAACATTAAACCGGTTGAATACAAAAAGAAAAATCAATACTATAAAAGCAACATGCAGCCCCGCTACCGCTAAAACATGGACTACGCCCGCATTAATAAAATCTTCATTTATATCTTTATCAATCATTTTTCTATCGGCTAGCAATAATCCTCTTAATAATGATGCGGTAGTTTTGTTATGAAGATTTTGTATTCTTAAATCCAAGCTTTTTCTGATTTGGAATACAATATCTTTAATAGGAGATATTTCATTTGAGATGATTAACAGATTATCTGTTCCATAACAACTGAATACTGCGACAACATCCCTATTTGAAAGATATTCCTGATAATTAAATTCACCGGGATTTCTTTCGTCTTGTGCCTTCTGAAGTGTACCGAGAATACTCGTTTTATTACCTACTCTTAATTTCATATATAGCTGATAAATCTTGCCGTCTTCATCATATATTGAGCAAATTATCTTTTCTTTGACTTTATACTTCCATTCGTTTGTTATTATGGAATCTGTTTCAATCAAAACGGATATTCTTCCATACTTTTTTAATTCGATCCGACTGATCGAACCATACATTTTTACATTCTGATACTTTGGTAAAACGAATGGATATTTCTTATTGTACTGAGTAAAGACGCAATAATAAGTTGAACTAAAAAGAAGAATTGTTAAACATGTTATTGTTATATACAGTATATGAGAACTAATTCCTTTTTTATAAAATATAAGTAATACTAAAAATGATACTAAAAAAGAAATAAACAGAGAAATAAAGGAAAGTCTTAATAAAGATTGTATGATAATTCCGCAGATAAACAATATAATAAATCGTGTTAGCGGAAAGTTTTTCAATCATACATCTCCATTATTGCAGGTTTTATATTACTTAAATTCTTAATTCTTTTAGACAA
>Ga0182027_10013184_pt1 | contig 11552 bp, 12 predicted proteins | sample 712E1DmetaG_FD_121300 | JGI IMG/M metagenome (GOLD analysis project Ga0182027, IMG submission 121300) | Permafrost microbial communities from Stordalen Mire, Sweden - 712E1D metaG (Illumina Assembly) | ecosystem: Environmental > Terrestrial > Soil > Wetlands > Permafrost | place: Sweden...
CGGCGCCGGTGGCCCCGCACGGCGTCGTCATGATCACGCTGAAACCGTAGCGCGGATGGGCGGACGCGCGGCTCACTCCCGCGGCTTCAACCCCAGGCTGGCGAGCTTGTTCAGGCCGTCGATGTAGGCCTTGGCGCTGGCCTCGATGACATCGGTCGATGCGCCCCGCCCCATCACCCGGCGGCCATCCTCTTCGAGTTGCATGGTGACCTCGCCCATGGCTTCAGTGCCGCTGGTCACCGCCCGGATCTCATACCGGGCAAGCTTGGCGGAGGTTCCGGTCACCGCGGCGATGGCCTTGCAGGTGGCGTCCACCGGCCCGTCCCCAATGGAAGCGCCTTCGCGCGTTCCGCCGGCGGCGCGGACCCGCACGGTGGCCGTGGGGATGGCGGACGTGCCGCTGTAGATGTGGATGTAATCGAGCTGGTAGGTTTCGGGCACCGGATGGATCTCGTCATGGAGGATGGCGACGAGGTCCTCGTCGAACACTTCCTGCTTCTTGTCCGCCACCGCCAGGAACCGGTGGTAAGCCTGCTCCAGTTCCTCCGGCGTAAGGCTGTAACCCAGCTTCTGCAAACGGTCGGCCAGCCCGTGGCGCCCGGTGCGAGCGGTCAGGACCACGCGGCTGTCCAGCATGCCGACGTCTTCCGGACGCATGATCTCGTAGGTCTCGCGTTCCTTCAGGAACCCGTCCACGTGGATTCCCGAGCTGTGCGCGAAGGCGTTGCCTCCCACCACCGCTTTGTTGGGCGGAACCTTCATCCCAAGCATGTCCGCGACCAGCCGGCTGGTCCGGTATAACTCGCGGGCTTCGATGCCGGTATGCAGCGGGAAGTAATCGGCGCGCGTGCGGATCGCCATCACGACTTCCTCCAGGGCCGCGTTGCCGGCCCTTTCGCCGATCCCGTTGATGGTGCCTTCCACCTGGCGCGCGCCGTTGCGGATACCGGCCAGCGTGTTGGCAACCGCCAGCCCGAGATCGTCGTGGCAGTGCACGCTGATGACCGCCCGATCGATGTTGGGAACGTTCTCGCGGATGGACCGGATCAGGGCGCCAAACTGCTCGGGCATGGCGTAGCCCGTGGTGTCGGGAATATTGACGACGGTAGCCCCGGCCTCGATGGCCGCCTGGAGCATCTCAAAGAGATATGCCGTGTCGGCGCGGCCGGCGTCTTCCGCGTAGAACTCGACGTCGCCGGCATACTGCCTGGCCAGCTTGACGGCGTCGACCGCCATTTGCAGGATCTTGACTTTCTTCTCGGCGAGCGTCCTGCCGTATCGCTCGTCCTGGAACTTCCCGCGGATATGGATATCCGACGACCCAATGCCGGTGTGGATGCGCGGCCGGCTGGCTTTGGCCAGCGCCTTGCCGCAGGCCTCGATGTCCGAAGCCACTGCGCGCGACAGAGCGCAGATCGCCGGACCCTGGATTTCCCGCGAGATGCGCTCGACCGACTCGAAATCCGCCGGCGAAGACGCCGGGTAGCCGGCCTCGATCACATCCACGTTCAACTGCGCCAACTGCGCGGCGATCATGAGCTTCTCGCGGGTTCCCAGGCGGGTGCCCGCGGCCTGCTCGCCGTCGCGCAGGGTGGTGTCGAATACCGCTACCTTTTCGGACATGAGTCCTTTGTAGCATGCCGGGCGCGGAACGGGGCGCCCGGCGGCACAAATCCGCCAGGCGGCTTTGTGCGGGCTTCGGAAGGCGGGTTGACAACCTGCCCCGCAGAGCAGCGGAGCCGCAACCCAACCGCGCGGGATATCCCGGGCTGCCGGAGGCCAGATCGTCTCGCGCGCAGGCGAGCTCCGCTCGCCGGGCCGATTAACAATCGGCCGCAGGCTGCCAGCCTGCCCCACATAAGACCGTCGCGGCGCGCGAAGAATTTGACAGGTAGTAGTACAGAACGCCGGCTGCTACTCGGTCTTCTTCGGCCCTTCCTCCTTCTGTTCGGCGACCACGTTCTTCAGGTCGTACTTGATGCTGGAGTGGATCAGTTCGCTCATCTTGTCGAGCGAAACCTCGCCCACCAGGTAGACCACCGACAACTCCTTGGGTTCGGCCGCGATCACCAGAAACCCGGCGGGCTTGCCATCGAGCGACTGCACCAGGATCTCGACATGGTCGTCCTTGTCCTTCACGTTCACCACGCGCGACCAGCCCGACCCGGCCCCGGTCTGCTTGTGGAGCGGCTCCAGATCCTGCTCGGTATACGCGCCGGCTGCCCCGAACTCGTAGTGGCGAACGTGAAGTTCCTTGACGCGGCCGGCAAGTTCGCCGAGGCTTTTGTCCAGTTTTCCGGCCTGCGCCAGGGTGGCGCCGTCCAGATCGACCTCGGCCTTCTGCTTCGCCTTGGCGGCGAGCGAGTCGAGCTGAATGGTCAACTTCTGCGCCACGGCGAACGGGGCGCTCAAAATCATGGCAATGGTAAGTGCGGTAGTGGCTCTCATCACATTCCTTTCCCCGGTCATGCGGGGCTACTTGGACGGCTTGCGCGCGGCATCGGGCGCGGGAATCGGGGGGATGCCGAACTGCCCGCCGAAACGCGACAGCTTGTCCAGGTCGATGGCGCCGTCGATGTACACCACGTGCAACTCCTTGGGCTCGGCGGCGATGACGGCGAATCCGGTGATCCGGCCGCCCTCGGTTCTGGTAAATACCTCGGAGCTTTCGTTTTTCTCCTGGGCGTGGACGATGCGGTTCCACTGCGGCTGCGGCAACTGGTTGCGCACCCGTTGCAGGTCATCGGGTGTGTACTCGCCTTCCTTGGCGAACTCATAGTTGCGGACGCAGATGGCCTTCACGCCGGCGAGCAGGCTCTTGGCCTCGCTCTCGTTCGTCTTGCCGGAGGACAGGAACTTGCCCGCCAGTTGCAGGGTGGCGGAGTCCAGCGTCACATCCACCAGTTCCTTGGCCTTCGCCGCGATGTGGTCCAGGTTGAATGGACAGGTCTGCGCGCCGAGCGGCACTGCCGCGCAGGATAGAGCAAGAATTGCCAACCATGTGCGTTTCATCGAGTCTCCATTGGGCCGCCGGTTTCACCGGTAGCGCCGGCCCGCGCCGCCAAGATGTGGCGGACTCGGAGCTGGGTTGTGTGCAGGTCGCCGCCGGCGATGCCGAGCGCCAGCAGCGCCCTCTGCCTGGCCGTTTCGCCTTGCCATTGCCGGTAGCCGGCGCCCGCCAGCACCACCAGCACCGCGCACGCGGCTACCGCGGCCAGGCGCATCCGCGGGAAGCGCCACCACTGCCGAGTGGGCGCATCGGCCTGCGCCGCCGCCCGGGCCAGCACGCGTTCCGCGAAGCCCTCCGGGGGCTCTTCGCGCCGCATCGCCCACCGCAATTCGTCTTTCAGGTTCATGGCCGTGCTTCCCCGCTCCGCTGGCGGCCCGCGCCCAGCTTCTCGCGCAACGTGAGTAGCGCGCGATGCAGCCGGCTTTTCGCGGTCCCGAGCGGCAGCTCCAGGATTTCGCAGATCTCGCTCCACTCCAACTCTTCCTGAAACCGCAAAACCACCAACATCCGCGCCTCTTCCGGCAGCGCCGCCACCAACCTGCGCAACCGGTCTGCCAGGAGAGGATCGCCGCCCCTGGCCGGCGCCGCGGGTTCCGGCACGCGGTCCAACGCCACCCACGGGCGGAAACGCCGCCGCCGGATTTCATCGATCGAACGATGCACCGCCGTGCGCCGCAGCCAGTGCTGCGCGTGCGCCGGCGACTCGATCGACCCCAGCCGGCGGTGCAACTCGAGGAAGACGTCCTGCGCTACTTCCTCGGCCACGGCGCGGTCACGCAGGCAATGCCAGACCAGACTGTAGACCATGGACTGGTGCTCGCGAACGAGGTCGCCAAAGTGCAGCGGGGCCTCCGTCCGCGGGTTCTGCGCGGCAGTTTCGACCGTCAGTTCCGCCATCGGGCGTCTTCAATGGATAAGTACGCACGGGGGCGGCTGATCGCCGAACTTTATTCTCGCTCCGGAGTTTGGGTTGGCCCCCGATCCGCGACCGTATGTTAGTATATATTTCGTGCGAACCGCGTTTCATATGTTTCTTCTGTGCGCGCTCGGAATTGCCACATCCGCCACGTGCTCCGCTGGAGTAATCTACGGCACAGCTTCATTTTCCGGCTCGGGATCCGGGGGAGCGTATACGAGCGTCTCCGGGAATTCCCTGGCCGCCTACATGCCCGAGTTCAGTGTGGGCGGCACGGAAACCGGGTCGGTGATCCTGCTGGACACGGTGACTTCGACCGTGCCGCTGTCGGGCTTCGAGTACGATTTCACGTCCTTTACCGGTTCTGGCTCCGGAACCGTTACCCTGAGCGACGGCGTCGGCGACGAGCTCGTCGTCGGCCTGTCCAGTCCGGTTGGGTTTTTCCCGATCGGCAGTGGGCTGTCGAGCTTCACATTGGCAGCGACCTTCGATTTGACCGCTGGCGGTGGTGTGACCACCACCTCGCTTCCGGAAGCCACCTTTACGGCGGAATCGCCCGAGCCGGCGTCCGCCATGATGGCCGGTTTTGCGCTGGCTGCCTTGGGTTTACTGTCGCGCCGGAATGCCCGGAAATCCCGGCAGGCCTGAATCTTCCATGGAAGCCAGCAGATCGAGCATGTAGGCGTGGGTTCGCGGGTCCTGGCCCCCGCTCAGGTCGTCGGCGCGCACGGCTTCCCGCACCGCTTCCTCTTTCCTGCCGAGCCGCAGCAGAAGCTGCGACAGGTGGAAGTGCGGCACGTACCACATGGGAGCCTGCGCCACGGCGCGCCGTAGCGCGTCTTCGGTGGCGCCATCGTAGCCCCGACGGGCATACACGGTAGCCAGCAGGAGAAGCGCGTTGTGACGCTGTTCGCTGCACCACGCGGCGCGGCGCGCAGCGGTCAGTACGGCCGCTTCCTCATCGAGTTTCAACTTTGGATCCGAATCGGGCGCTTCCTGCGCCAGGGCGGTACGGGCGAACCACAAATCGAAGCAGGCCCCGGCAGGCTGCCACGTCTGCGCCTGCGCGTAATGGTCCAGAGCGGCCGCCGTGTGGCGCCCGGCGAAGTCGGAATGCGACGCAGCCAGGAACCGCTCGGACACCAGCAGTTGCGCGGCGAACACCACGCCGTAAGCCGCCAATGCGCGAATTCCGGCTGCCCCCCACGCCGCCGCCAGCGCATGCCGCGGCAACGGGTCTGGAGGCGCCGGACTGCCCAGGGCCAGGCCGAGAATCAGGTAAAAGACCAGCGCGTCGGGAATCGTGAATACCGAGAACAGGTGCGCCACCACGACGGCGGCCAACAGCGCCGGCACGAAGAACGCGGTGGAATCGGTGGCCCGCCAGGCGCGAATGAAGGCAAAGCCGATGGTCGCCATGAATACCAGGCACGCCGGTGCGCCCCGGGAGAGCCAGACATCGAGAAAGACGTTGTGAGGCGACTCGTGGTAGTGGTTGGGGTATCGAACGGCGAGATCCATCGACCAGTACGCCGGGAACACTACTGGAAACGTCTCCGGTCCGGTTCCCAACACGCGCGGCTCCGCGGCCATGCGCAGGCTGTCCCGCCAGACCGGGAGACGGGTTCCACCGGCCGGGTCGATCCGCCATCGCTCGTACATCATACGGAGCGGCCGCGGACCCGCCGAAAACGCCGCGAGCACGGCCAGCGGCAGCACAAGCGCGGCAACGGCGGCCATGGCGAGCCGGAATCCGCGGCGCGGACCTGGCCGGAACGCCGCCGCAGCCAGGGCAGCCATCAGCCCGAGAAAGGGTGAGCGGGAATCCGTAAGTACGATGGCGGCGAGCAGCAGCAATGCGGCGCCGCCCGCGCACCGGCGCTCGAGAGTCCGCGAGCCGAAGCGGACCAGCGCGACGGCCGCTACCAGCATGGGGACCAGCACGTTCGCCAGATACAGGGAATGCCCCATGGTGGATGGCGGCCGGAGCATGTGCATCCCCTGAACCGCGTAGCTGGCGGGATCGAGGAATGGATCGACGTGCAGGAATTGCAGGATCGCGTACCCCGCGACGGGGACGCCCGCGAAGGCGAGGATTCGCAAGTAGACGAGCGGGGCCTCGGGATGGGCCGTCCGCAGACAAGCCACGAGAAAGCCAAAAACCAGCAGCGCCGCTTCGGTGATCCAGCCCATGCGGCGCCAGTTGGAGCCTGCCAACGAGAGGGCTGGAGAGGTGGAAAACGCGGTGGCCAGCGTCAGCAGCGCCACCTGGCACAGCAGAAGCCCGGCAGCCAAGCGGCCCGGCCTGGAGGCCAACAGGCGGCCGGCATCCGCGCGCAAGTCCCGGTAACAGATCGTCAGAGCCGCTAGACCGGCCAGCAGCGCGACGGCCTTGGGACTGACGTCGTAGTAAAGAGTGGCGCCTGGAAGAATCAGCCATAGAACCGCGACGACGGCGGCCCCGGAAGCGTACAACGGAAGACGTCCGCTTGGCGGTGATTCCATGGGCAGTGCCGGGTCGCACGCGGTCATTTCTCCAGCGTACCCCACCGGGAAGCGCGCGCCGCCAGCCCGCCCCTGCCTGGTAGTACGGCCGGCCCAGCCAATTCTCCCACCCCCCTATCGCGCGTATGTGATAATGACACCTGGGGAGTCCCTCCGCTTAGTAATGGACGTTAAGAAGAAGCTGCAAGACGAAATCGCCGCGCTGGACCACGAGCTGAAGGTAGAGCTTCCCAGGGAAATCCTCAAGGCGCGGGCCCACGGGGACTTGAGCGAGAACGCCGAGTATCACGCCGCCAAGGACCGCCAGGGCTTCGTCAACGCCCGCCTGAACCAGTTGAAGCAACGGTTGGCGGAGCTGTCCATGATCGACTTCACCAAGATTCCGCACGACCGCGCCGGGCTGGGGTCCACCGTGGTCGTCCTGGATACCAGGCGCGAGGAAGAGATTACGTACAACCTGGTGACGAGCGAAGAGGCCGACGCCCCCAACGGGAAGATTTCCACCACGTCGCCCATCGGCCGGGCGATTCTGGGCAAACAGGTGGGTGACACGGTCGGGGTGCAAAGTCCCGGCGGCGCGAAGGAACTGGAAATCCTCAAGCTCACCACCATCCACGACAAGGTCGAGTAGACGATATGACCTTTACGGGCGGGATCGGGAAGGTGGCCGGCGCCATCATCGATACGATAGTGCGCTGGCTGGCGCTTTCCCGCATCCATCCAAATGTGCTCACGTTCATCGGCCTGGTGATCAACATCTGGGCGGCCTGGCTGTTCGCGGCGGGCAGCTTCCGATGGGCCGGAGTGGTGGTCATCGGGGCCGGCCTGTTCGACATGGTGGACGGCCGCGTGGCCCGCGCATCCAACCAGGTCACCCGTTTCGGCGGCTTCTTCGATTCGGTGGTGGACCGCTATTCCGACCTGGCGCTGTACGTGGGGCTGCTGGTCTATTACGCCTCCATCAACCGGTTCTTCTACATCGTGCTGACCGCCGTGGTGATGACCGGTTCCGTGATGGTCAGTTACACCCGCGCGCGCGCCGAGAACACCATTCCCAAGTGCAAAGTGGGTTTTCTGGAGCGGCCGGAGCGCATCGTGCTGATCATAATCGGCGCGCTGTTCCTGCGGATGGCGGCGGTGTTGTGGGTGATCGCCGTGCTCTCGAATCTCACGGTGATTCACCGTATCATTTATACCTGGCAGCAGGCCAACCGGGTCGACGCAGCCGAAGCGCGGGCTTCCGCCGCGCCGGCCGCCGCCCTGCAGCCCGAAAGAGCACTGGCGGAATCGCGGCGCGGTTAGCGGCGCTTCCTCGCACCGGCCAAACGATCGATTCCCGGTAACGGAGCATGGACATGCCCATGAAAACCCCCGTGCATCCCGGCCGCATCGTCCGGCATGATTGCCTTGAGCCGTTGGGCCTGTCCGTGACCGCCGGGGCAAAGGTTCTTGGCGTCACCCGGCAGACTCTCACCAAGGTCGTGAACGGCAAATCCGGCATCAGCCCGGAAATGGCGATCCGGCTGACAAAGGCCTTCGGCAGCACCGAGGAGACGTGGTTGCGGATGCAACTCGCCTATGACCTGGCAGCCGCCCGCAAAGACGAGAGCAAGATCAAGGTGCGCCGCTATTCCGTCCCGCAAGCATTGCACGTCCATAGACGGATACGCGCCGCGGTCGCCGCCAGCGCTTTCGTCTTCTCGATCTGTGCCTCGTTCGCCCAAAGCGCGGCAAGTCCGCCAGCCTTCGCCGTAGCTTCCGTCAAACCCAGCCGGCATGAATTGGGGAGGGACGCGAATAGTCGAATCTCCATCGGCCCCGCCGGGCTCAGGGGCAACAATGTGACTTTGAAGCACCTCATTACCGAGGCGTACCGGGTGCAGCCGTACCAGGTTTTTGGAGGGCCAAACTGGCTCGACATCGACGAATACGACGTGGAGGCGAAAACGGACGGGCCCACGACCAGCGAGCAGGCCGCACTCATGCTCCGGGGGCTGTTGACCGACCGCTTCCGGCTCTCCCTGCATCGCGAGGCCAGGGAACTCCGCGTGTACGACCTGGTCGGGGATAAGCACGGCGCCAGGATTCGCGCCACGAAGGACGCTGAAACCCCCGCCACGAAGGCCGGCGCAGCGGGCGTTCGAAGCTTTCATGGCGACTTGCAACAGTTCGCCGATCTGCTGTCCATTCAACTGAGCATAGCCGTGTCCGACGATCCCGGGAGGCCCGGCAGGGCGAGCGGCCAGCCGGTTCCGGTGCGGGATAAGACCGGGCTCTCAGGGATCTTCGACTTCAGCGTGGAGGTGAAACCGGAGGCGGGCGCAGACATGTTGGCCCTCTGGCAGGGCGTCTTGCAGGATCAGCTCGGGCTCAAACTGGAGAGCCGGAAAGCCCCGGTGGAAGTCCTGGTGATCGAGCGCGCCGAGAGAATCCCGGTGGCTAATTAAAGCCCGCGAAGCCTCCTGCTCCACCCGTTCCAGCACCACCGCGGTCGAGTCGAAATCGCCACGAAGGGTTGAAGTCGTTTCGCTGGACAGGTCCCTGGGCTCGCGTTCCCCCTATCCCGGCGGCAGGGGACCGGGCTGGCACTCGAGCCACTGGAAGAGCGGGTAGCCGATCCGTTCCCGCTCCGGTGGCCGTTCGCCCGCCGAAATTCGTCTTCTACGCCAGTACCGCGCCTGGCTGGACGGCGCTGATGTCGCCGTAACGTTTGAAGTCCGCGACATTGAACGTGAGGATGGTGTCGACGGCGTACACCCTCATGATGGCAACCAGGCGGGCATCGTAGACCTTGACGCCCTGGACGCCGCGATCCCGGACGAGTTGCTTCCAGGCCGGGTAAATCGCCGGGATGTCCGGTAACAGAGTCAGCAGGCTCTCGATGCCGCCGATCTCTTTCAATACCTCGCCCTGCGAAAACCCAAGTCCGTTCATCCCGGCTGGGCGAGTGGCCACGTTCCAGAATTCGGCGATGTTTTGGGAACAGAAGAAAACCGCGGCCTTCTCCCGTATCAGTTTCGAAACGGCATGGGTGGCTTGTGGGCCGAGAGCGTGATTCGGCTGTGCGCTGCGCAGGAGGATGTTCGTATCGACCAGGACGCGCATCAGTGCTCGCGGCCCTCGTACATGGCCTCGCGGCTGACGGCGTAGTCGGAAAGCGGAGGGGTGACGGGATGGCCGGCGGACCATGCCTCAAAGGCGGCGGCCCGTTGGTCGGGCGACAAGGCCTGCTGCGTTGCCGGGAGCACGGCACCCTCCACCATGGAAAGCAGGTATTCTTCCACCGTCGCTCCGCTGGCCCGTGCCTGGGCCAGGAGTCCGGCTTCAACCTCGGGTTTGAAGGTTAGGGTGACAGTCATTGCCCTCTCCACTCCTCAGTGTACGCCCGCTTTGCCCTCACTCCTACTCCACCCGTTCCAGCACCACCGCGGTCGAGTCGAAATCGCCGCGCAGGTTCAAATTCAGGCCGGCTTCCATGAGGTACGCGCCGCTGAGCTGCGGCTGCTTTTCGGTGCTCTTGCCATCGATCGATTCGATGCGGTACATGGCGCGCGGGTCGAGTCCGCGCAGCCGGATGGTGGGCACGGCGGTGTTGTACTGCTGCGAGTGGCGGAAGGCGAAGAGCACGGATTGCGCGCCGCCGGGGCCGACATATTGGTTGGCGGCGAGGTCGCCCGAGCGCGGCGAGAACAGGCGGTAGAGGTCGCCGTTCTGCACCGTGGCGCGGATGCGCTTGTCGAGCGCCACCATCTTGCGGGCGAGAGCGAAGTCCTCGTCCGTCCACTTGTTGAGGTTGCTGCCGATGCCGAGCGCGCCCTGCATCGCCACCAGGAATCGGTAAGCGAGCGACACGGCGCGCCCGTTGACCCAGTTGGGGCTGTCGGTAACCCACGCCGACATGATCCGTGCGGTGTACGCTTGCGAAAAGCCTTCCTGGATGCCCAGGCGGTCGAAGGCGTCGGTGTTGTCGGACGGCCAGACTTCCTCGACGCGTTGCAGAATACCCAGGTCGACGCGGCCGCCGCCGCTCGAACAGGATTCGATCTCGAGGCCCGGATGCTTGGCCCGCAGGCGGTCGACGATCTGGTACAGGTTGCGGACGTAAACCACCCACAGCTTGCGCTCGTCGGCGGGACCGGCTTCCGGCCAGCCGGGTTCCGAGAAAGGCCGGTTCATGTCCCACTTGAAATAGCGGATGGGATAATCGGTGGCCAGCTTGTCCAGGACGCCGAAAATGTACTCGCGGACGTCGTCGCGCGCCAGGTTGAGGACCAGTTGATTGCGCAGTTCGCTGCGCGGGCGGCCGTCGAAATGCATCACCCAGTCGGGATGGGCGCGGTAGAGGTCGCTATCGGGGTTGACCATCTCGGGCTCGACCCACAGGCCGAAATCCATGCCAAGGCCCTTGACGGTGTCGATCAGGGGCTTCAGGCCGTTGGGAAACTTCCGGGGGTTGACCACCCAGTCGCCCAGGCCGGCGTGGTCGTCCTTGCGCGCGCCGAACCAGCCGTCGTCCATCACGAACAGCTCGACGCCCAGCGTGGCGGCCTTGGCGGCGAGGGCCTTCTGGCCGGCTTCGTTGACGTCGAACTCGGTGGCTTCCCAGGAGTTGTAGAGCACCGGGCGGAGCCGCGCGGCGGTACCTCCCGGCAGTATCCGCTCGCGCTCGAAGCGGTGCAGCAACCGCGACGCGCCGCCGAAGCCGCCCGCCGAGAAGCCGCCGTAGAACTCCGGCGTTTCGAGCGCCTCGCCGGGCTTCAGGGGATACGCGAAATCGAAGGAGTTGAATCCGCCGGTGACGCGGACCTGGCGGTAGGGGGTCTGCTCGACGGTGATGCGCCAGTTGCCGCTCCAGCCGAGCGCGCCGAACCAGACCCGGCCGGATTCCTCGCTGGCGTCGCCCTGGTCCACCGCGAACCAGGGGTTGAAACCATGGCTGGTGTGGCCCTTGCGGCTCTCGATGACTTTCATGCCTTCGTGGATAGGCTCATGCACGAACTGCGTTTCGGCGGCCCAGCGGCCGTTGAGGTAACTGAGCTGATAGCCAGTGCCGGCGGGCATGTACCAGGCTGCCGATTGCGCGCTCTCGATGACGAACGGATGCGCCGTCGCGTTGCGCAC
>Ga0182027_10013186_pt1 | contig 11551 bp, 14 predicted proteins | sample 712E1DmetaG_FD_121300 | JGI IMG/M metagenome (GOLD analysis project Ga0182027, IMG submission 121300) | Permafrost microbial communities from Stordalen Mire, Sweden - 712E1D metaG (Illumina Assembly) | ecosystem: Environmental > Terrestrial > Soil > Wetlands > Permafrost | place: Sweden...
ACTCTGGGAACTTTCGCTGGCGCGCTGCGAAAGCTCCGGGCCGACGCTGCGAAAGCTCCGCGGCGCGCTCCCGCAAAAACATTTGCGTACGATTATGTTTCGTGCCATGATAGGCGCGTACCACCCTCTTGCAGGTATACCTGCAATCCCACCGCGGCCTTACACCACCCTTATGTCTCAGCACCCGAAGGTCATTCGGATTATAAATCCTGTTTGCGGCAATCCCTTCACATCCCTCAATCGCGCCCGCCGATTCATCGCCACGGGCCGGGCAGAGTGGGCCGGCGCCAGCAGGTCGTCCATCCGGTTTTTGAGCGGCGACCATCGCCACCGGGCGGCTCAGTCCTCGGCAACGGCCACCAACGTGGGATACGCACTCGCGTCCAACCAGGGCATCGCGCGGATCGGCGAGCTGGTCCACGTGCCCGTGGTTGCGCCAGCCATGCTACTGGGTCTTGGCCGGCGCAAAGGGGCCACGCGGCACGTGTTCCTGGCGGCGGCGGGGCTGGTGACGTGAACGAGGAGATTGCACGCGGCCTCGCGGGGGACGCGGCAGAGCGCAAACGTGAGGAATAGGCATCGCCGTGGGAACTCTTCGGTTCAAGCAGCGCGCGTGGATGGCCGACCCGTGGATGGTGTGCGCGTGGATGGCGTCCGATGGGCGCGCCCGGTTTCAGGGACCTGACTTTGGCCGGTGCCGGCGGCGGGTAGAGATGGTGCCGAACGTGCCCGCCTGTGGGCAGGTTAAGTAGCTTAACCGCAGGCCTTAACCCTTGGAAACGCTTCTAAAATCGGAACTTGCAGCGCGCTTGCACGTAAGCAAGGCGCGCGTGTCCCAGATGGTCTCGATGGGCATGCCGGTCACCGCCGATGGCAGGGTGGAGGTGACCGCCGCGCTCAACTGGATCGAGTCGCACATCGATTCGTCGCACCACGACGCGGCCGCCCGCCGCCAGGTCAGCGGGCCCGCCGCACCGGCTCCCGCACCGGCTCCCGCACCGGCGGCCGGCGGCATTGTGGACGCGGGCCGGGTGCTGCTCACCGCCAAGGCCAAGCGTGCGCTGGTGGACCTGCGCCGCGCCGAACGCGAGGAACGCAGGGAGAACGGCGAGCTGGTCGAGGTGGCCGAGGTGCGGCGGGCGGTGGAGGGGATGGTCGCCAACGCCAAGGCGAAGCTGCTGGCGCTGGGGCATCGGATCGGCCCGCGCGTGGCCATCGAGAGCGACGCTGGGAAATGCGGGCAGATCATTGACGACGTGGTGGGCGAGGCACTGCTCGATTTGACCGGGTACGAGGTGCTGCCGGAGTGAGCGTGCCGATGTTGATCGCGGAATTGTCGCGGGGATGGGCGCCGCCGCCGAAGATGTCGGTCAGCGAGTGGGCCGACCAGTACCGCGTCCTGTCGAGCGAGTCGGGCGCCGCCGCCGGCCAGTGGCACACGCTCCCATTCCAACGTGAGATCTTCGACGCGTTCTCCACTCCAGGCGTGCATACCGTGGTGGCAATGACCGCGACCCAGATGGTCAAGACCGTCTTCATCGAGAACGTGCTCGGTTTTATCATTGATCGCGACCCTGGCCCGACGCTGCTGATCGTTCCGCGCGACTCCGATGGCGACAAGTTCAGCAAGATCCGGCTGGCGCCGATGGTCCGCGACACGGTTTGCCTGCGCGGGAAGGTATCGGATGTGAAGACCGCGCGGACCACCAATACGCTCGATTACAAGGGATTCCCTGGCGGCCATCTGACCATCGCCGCGGCCGGGAGTCCCGGCAACCTGGCGGCGCTGCCGATCAGATTTCTGCTTTGTGATGAGGTCGATAAATTTCCCGCCTCGAGCGGTTCCGAGGGCGACCCGATCAGCCTGGCGCTCAAGCGCACGGCGACTTTCTGGAATCGGAAGGTGGTGATGTGCTGCTCGCCGACCATCGATGGCGAGAGCCGGATCGCCAAGGCGTTCGCCGGTTCCGACCAGCGCCGGTACACGGTGCCGTGCCACGCCTGCGGCTCCTTCCAAACGCTCAAGTGGGCCCAGGTCAAGTGGGACAACCGTCTGGAGACCAACGAACTGCGAGCGGCGTCGTCCTATTACGAGTGCGAGCATTGCGCTGCGCACTGGAACGACGTCGACCGCTGGCGCGCGGTCGAGATTGGCCGGTGGCTGGCCGGCGCGCCGTTTGCGGGCGTGGCGGGGTTCACGATCAACGAGCTGGCGTCGCCGTGGAAGGAGCTCCGTGATGTCGTCCTGGATTTTCTGACGAAGAAAAACGACCCGGAACAACTCAAGACTTTCATCAACACCAGCCTCGCGGAAACCTGGAAGCAGGGCGAGACGCCGGACTGGGCCAAGGTTTATGCCCGCCGCGAGGATTACCCGTTGGGCATCGTGCCCATGCGGGCGTTGATGCTGGTGGCGGCGGTCGACGTACAGCACAACCGCCTCGAGTTCGAGGCCGTGGCTTACGCACCCAACCGGGAATCCTGGTCGGTGTGGTACGAGGTGATTCCTGGCGACCCGGCGAACACCGCCGCGGACGGTCCCTGGGCGCAACTCGATCTGCTGCTGGCGCGCGACTGGCCGCACGAGTCGGGCGGGACGATCCCGATCCTGGCGATGGCGATTGACACCGGGTTCCAGGGGCGCGGCGATGGGCAACCGGCGCCTGTCTACGAGTTTGCCCGGCGCCATCCGCAACCGATCTACGGCCCGGCGGGGACGCGCGTGTCTTCGTTCCGCACGGTGATCCCGGTAAAAGGCTGTGCTGATGCGTTCCGATTGATCTCCGGCGTGAGCGGAACGGACGCCGCGCAGAAGCGGCAAGGCGTGCGGATCTGGAGCGTCGGCACGCATTGGGCGAAACAGGAATTCTATGACCTGCTGCGGCTAACACCGCTCGAGGGTGGGGCGTTCCCGCCCGGCTATTGTCACTTCCCGGCGGCGTATGAGCGGGTGTATTTCCAGGGCCTCTGCTCGGAGCGGCGGGTGGTGCGCGCTTCGGGCAAGGTGGAGTGGGAGCAGGATTCCTCGGTCCGCAACGAGCCACTGGATCTGCGTGGCGTGTATGCCCGCGCGGCGGCCGAGTTGTGCGACCTGACCCGGTTGACGCCGCAGCACTGGGATTTCCTGCAATCGGTGGTGACGCACCGGCCTCCACAGTTGCAGCAGCAGCAGACGGTGGCGCAGCAGCAGGCGCGCACGCCAGGCGACCCGCGGTACATCGGACGAATCGATGTATCGGGCTGGCTTAACAGATAATGCCTACTCCCCGTAAGGGTCCATGCCTTGCCGCGCCGGGCCTAGCCCCGCCTCGCCAAGCCTCGCCTCGCCATGCCAGGCCAGGCCAAGCCAAGCAGACAGAAGCAATCATACCACTACGGGTTTGAACAAGTAATTGACCCAGTGAAGCCATTCTCAATTCTGACCAGGAAACGACTTCGAAGAAAGGCACCCATGTCAACACAACCGACACCAACACCCACGATTGCCGATGCTATCTCGGCGGTCAACCAAGCCAGCAGCGCTTATCAGACTACTGCAACGCAAGTCGCGACAGACGAGAGCACGGTCGCTGCCGACCTGACGCAACTCAACGCCGCCGAGGCTGTGGTCACGCAGGACGAGACCGGCGAGACCGCCGCGGTGGCCGCTTATGTCGCCGCGCTCCAGAATCTGGTCGCGGTTGCCAACGTCCAGATCGCCGCGCTCACGCCGGCGCCCACTTCGGGATCGTAATCGTGGTTTCGACGGACAGCCCAGTGGAAAGAATCCTCGTCGCGCGGTCACGATGGTTGATCGAGCTATGGCCGATAGACCGCTTGGTGCCCTACCGCGGCAACGCGCGCACGCACTCGGCCGAGCAGGTGGCGCAGATCGCCGGGTCGATCCAGGAGTTCGGGTTCGTGAACCCGATCCTGGCCGATGGCGACGGGGGGATTGTCGCGGGCCATGGCCGTCTCCTGGCTGCCCGTCAGTTGGGTCTCGCGGAGGTTCCGGTGGTGGTGCTGGACCATCTCAGCGAGACCCAGCGGCGGGCATACATCATCGCGGACAACAAGATCGCCATGAACGCGGGGTGGGATGAGAAACTGCTCTCTGCCGAGTTGCGCGAGCTGGAGGTAGAGGGCGCCGACCTGGCGTTGGTGGGATTCACCGATGAGGAACTGGCCGCGCTGCTCCAAGATGCCGCGCCGCCCGAGGAGGCGGCCGAGGAGGCAATCCCGGAACCGCCTGCCGAGCCGGTCACGCGGGCTGGGGATTTGTGGTTGATCGGAAAGCACCGGCTCATCTGCGGCGACTGCCGGGATCGGAATACCGTTGCCGTGCTATTCCCATCCGCGCACGCCAACGTGGCCATTACCTCGCCGCCATATGCCACGCAGCGGGAGTACGATCCGGCGAGTGGCTTTCGGGCCGTGCCGCCCGAGGAGTACGTCGAGTGGTTCCGCGACGTGGCATCGAACGTCGCGGAGGTCCTGGCGCCCGATGGTTCCTACTTCCTGAACATCAAGGAGCATGCCGACGATGGCGAGCGCGACCTGTATGTGAAGGATCTGGTCATCGCGCACCGCCGCCAGTGGGGCTGGCGGTTTGTCGACGAGTTCTGCTGGCGCAAGACCGACAACGGCGTGCCTGGTGGCTGGGGAAACCGCTTCAAGAACGCCTGGGAACCGGTGTTTCACTTCTGCCGCCAGCAGCAGATCAAGTTCCGGCCGCAGGCGGTGAGCCACGAGTCGGAGGACTGCTTCGACTATTCCCCCAACAACCCGAAGTCGAAGTCGGGGAGCGGGCTGTTGGGGACCGGCGCGCGCGGTGCCGCCGCGGACGGGGGGAAAAACCAGAGTGCGTGGCAGCGCAGCCGCAGCTCGCTGTCCGACGACTCGGAGGGCCGGCACGCCGGCCTGGCGCGCCCCAGCAACGTGGTGGAAGTGAAATCCGAGTCGTCCCAGGGATCGCACTCGGCGCCCTTCCCGCGCGCCTTGGTGGAGTTCTTTCTGAAGGCGTATTCCGACGCGGGCGATGTGATCTTCGACCCGTTCATGGGGAGCGGCACCACGATGGCGGCGGCGGCGCTTCTCGCCAGGTCCGGCTATGGCTGCGAGATCAGCCCCGCCTACTGCGATGTGATCGTGCGCCGGATCATGAACCTGACCGGTGAGACGGCGCAGCTCGCCGCCACTGGCGAGACCTTTGCTGCGGCCGCGGAGTCGCGCGGCGTGCCCGCCGAGCAGGCGATGAACCCGAAGGCGCAGGACTCGCGGGCGATCAAGCACCACGGCCCGAACCCGTGTTACGGGCCGCGCAACCACTCGTGACAGCAGATGCGACTATGCGGCCCGGCGATCCGGGCTGCGCGATCGGTAACACCCAACCCCAACCGAAAGGAATTTCCCGTATGGCAGACACGAGTTGCAATCCCAATCTTTCCCCGAACGTCACCCACCAGCCGAGCCTGCTGGGCGGCGCCGAAAACATCAAACTGCTCTTCGACGAAGAGCTGGACAACCGGCGCGAGAGCCTGGCCAGCCAGCGCGCATGGGAGGCGATTAAACTCGATCAGGCGCAGACCGCCAGCCGGCGCGCGAGCAACGCCGCCACCTTCGACAAGGCCATGGACGCCGCTATCGTGATCGCCACGGCGACCGCGCAAACCGAGAACCAGCAGACGGTGTCGCCCGCCGGGACGGCGGCCAGCGAGACCGCCAAGGGCGCGGTGGCCGACGCCGGAGCCGGCGAAGCGGTCAGCGCCGAGGCCGTTACCGCCAACGTGGCAAATCTCTTCACGTCGCTCACTCCCGTGATTGCCAGCGCTTTGGCGGCTGCGATCTCGCAGACCATCGCCGCGCTGGTGCCGGTGGTGGTGACCGCTTCCGGAGGGGCCTCGACCCCTTCCCAGACCTCGACGAAGACCGAGGCGTAGATCTCCCCATACGGGAGATCCCCTTGGCGGGCGGCCGCGGTAGCTCCAGCTCCCGCGCCGCCGCCGGGGGCTTTCTCGTGCGGACCAGACCAAGCGGGTGGACGGTATCTGCATCCCGGTACTTGCCACGCTGCCAACGTAAACCCCAGAAACTCGGGGCTGCGGATCGCCGCAGCCCCACAAAAAGAAGGGACCACAGAATGAGCTGGCTATCGTTATTGCTCGCGTATTTGCCGGTGGTGCTGCAGTCCGTCACCTCCGTGGAGAGCACCATCAAGAACGCTCCGGGCGCTTCCAAGAAGCAGGTTGTGATGGACATCATCACGACCGTTGCGGAAGCCGGAGAGAAAATTCCCGAAACAGTCGTCCAGCAGGTTAGCGGTCTGGTCGACACCGTCGTTGGCGCGCTCAACAAGTCGGGAATCTTCACGTCGTCGCCCGCGGCCGCAACCTCGGCGAAGGTGTAGTAGCGAAGACCCCATGGCGATCCTACAGGTGGTGATGTGGCCGGTCGGCCACCTGATCCCTTACGCCCGCAATGCCCGGACGCACACCGAAGAGCAGGTGGCGCAGGTGGCCGCCAGCATCGTCGAGTTCGGGTGGACGAACCCGATCCTGGTCGGCGCCGACCGGGTGATTATTGCGGGCCACGCGCGGCTGCTGGCCGCCCGGAAACTTGGGCTTGCCGAGGTTCCGGTGATCGTCCTCGACCATCTTTCGGAGACCCAGCGCCGTGCGCTGGTGCTGGCCGACAACCGTCTGGCTCTCGACGCCGGGTGGGACGAGGAGATGCTGCGCGTCGAACTGACCTCGTTGAAGGACGAGAACTTCGACCTCGATGTGGTCGGGTTCAGCGAGAGCGAGCTGGAGGAGTTGTTCCGCGCGCCGGAGGATACCAACGAAGGGCTGACCGACCCGGACGCGTTGCCTGGCGACCAGGAACAGGTCGTCACGGTGCCTGGCGATGTCTGGGTGCTCGGGCGCCACCGGCTGATGTGCGGCGACGCGAGACAGATGGCTGACATCGAGAAGGTCCTGGCCGGCGGCCTGGCCGACATGGTCTTTACCGACCCGCCGTACAACGTCGATTACGAGGGCAAGACGGGAAAGAAGCTGAAGATCGGGAACGACACCCTGGGCGAGAAGTTCTACCAGTTCCTGCTGGAGGCTTCCGGCAACATGCTGGCGGTCACCAAGGGCGCGATCTATATGTGCATGTCCTCGTCGGAGCTACACACGCTCTTCCGGGCGTTCACCGACGCCGGAGGCCACTGGTCCACGTTCGTGATCTGGGCCAAGCACCATTTCACGTTGGGCCGGTCGGATTACCAGCGCATGTACGAGCCGATCCTGTACGGCTGGCGCGACGGGACGCAGCACTTCTGGTGCGGCGACCGCGACCAGGGAGACGTCTGGTTCATCAAGCGGCCGATGGCGAACCTGGAACACCCGACCATGAAGCCGGTGGAACTCGTCGAGCGCGCGCTCCGCAACAGCAGCAAGACCCGCGACACGATCCTCGATCCCTTCGGCGGGTCGGGGACGACGCTGATCGCGTGCCAGAAGTCCGGTCGCCAGGCGCGGGTGATCGAGCTCGATCCGAAGTACTGCGACGTGGCGGTGCGTCGATGGCAGGATTTCACGGGTGGCGTGGCGCGCCACGAGGAGACGGGGCGTGGGATTGACGATCCCCGCACGGAAGCCGCCAAGGTGGCATGAGAGGAGAAGCTGCAATGACGTTGTCGATTCTGTTTTGGATCTTGATGATCCTGTGGCTGATTTTCGGGTGGTGGAGCGGTTATACGCCGGGCCAGCCATACCCCTTCCGCAATTGGGGAGGAAATCTGCTGATCTTCGTCCTGCTGGCGATCCTTGGCTGGGCGGCGTTCGGCGCACCGATCAAATGAGGAAAGCCGCCCGTCTCCGGGCGGCTGGTGGGGAAGGCGCGGGCGGTGGCAGTTTTCTCTACAGGCTGGTGGCGGGTATGGTGGCGGCAATGCGGTAGGTGCCTTCGAGGCCCTGCGCCCAGACCTTGTAGTAGTAGGGGCAAAGGCCGGGGTCGCCGCCGCGTTCCAGTTCGTCCATGCGCATCTGGAGGTCGTTTTGGGCGATCTCGCGCGCCTCGTTGAGGCTTACGACGACGCCGATGGGCTGGTAGTGGCCTTCCTCGTCTTCCGCGATCAGCGTCGCGCGGCCCAGTTCGGTGTCGTCCTTGATCACGATGGCGAATCCGGGGGTGGTGGTTTTCTGCTTCTTGGTGGTGATGGCTTTCATTCTGGTTCTCCGTACATGACCATGAATCACTCCGGTTGGCGCACGATGCAAGGCAATAATCGCATTCAGCCGCAAAAAAGCCGCCCGTCTCCGGGCGGCTGGTCCTGCCGGTGGCGAGGCTACTTGGCGATCCGGTATGTCCTCTCGCCGGCCTCGTTCTTGGTGGACTCGACCGCCAGGCCCATCTTCTTGGTGAGGTTTCCGCTGATGAATCCTCGGATCGAGTGGTTCTGCCAGTCGGTGGCCTGGGCGATCTGGGCCATGGTGGCGCCCTTGGCGCGCTGCAGCAGGGCCAGGATGATGGCCTTCTTGCTGTCTGCGCGGGGCTCGGCGGCGGTCTTGGCCGCCTTGGCGGGCTTGGCGGGCTTGGCTTCCTTGGCGCTTTTCCGCGCCTTGGCTGCGCCCTTCTTGGTGCTGGCGTCCGTGGTACCGGCGGCGGCATCGGGCGCAACGTCGGCCGCCTGGGGCGCGTCGGGGGCGTCCAGCTTCTGGATGGCCTTCCAGATCCGGGCGACGCCACTCTTGCGGTCCTTAAACTTTTTGACCGGCGTCAGGTCGCTGCCCAATCCGGCGACTCCGGCGAAGCTGTTCCAGATCTGGGCGAGGCGGTCGCCGGGCCACGCGGTGGCGAGCTTGGCGAGTTCTTTCTCGCTGGCAAAATGCTCTTGGCCTTCGGGGATCTGCTCGGCGGCGGGGAAGGCTGTGATGGCGTTGTCGGTGTCGATGGCGAATAGTCGCGACATGGTGGTTTCCTTTTCGTAGTTGGCTGCTGCTGCTTTCATGGCACCTCGATTCATCACTCCGGTGGCGCGAAAGATCAAGCGGAATCTGCGCCTGCGTACCGGAAAAGTGAGCCACCCGAAGGAAAGGCGAATGGTATGGCGTTGACACTCACCGAACTCTATGCGATCCGCGATGCTATCCAGCGGGCCAAGGGCAGCCCGGTGCTGCGGGTGCACGCGCCGGACGGCAAGGACATCACCTATCGGTCCATGGACGAGCTGCTGAAGGCCGAGGCCAGCAACGACGAGGCCATCCGCACCTATGGTAATCACCCGGACAGCAAATCGACGCTGGCTCAGCACCGGCGTGGCGACGGTCCGTATGGGCCGGGATTTCCGGGACCGCCGGGATGGGGCTACTGGTAATGAATCTGCTCGACCGCACAATCGAGGCGGTGGCGCCCAGGTACGCACTGCGCCGGGCCCAGGCGCGCGCCGCGCTCACGCTGACCCAGGATTTCGCCGAACGTCATGCCGAGCGATTCACTTACGATGGTTCGTCCGCGGGCCGGCGCGCGCACGGCTGGTACGCGCCATCGAGCGACGCCAACGTCGAAATCATGGGGTCGCTGGTGTGGCTGCGCAACCGCAGCCGCGACCTCGTCCGCAACAATCCCTATGCGGTGAAGGCCGTCGAGGAACTGGTCGGCAACGCCGTCGGAACGGGCATCGTGCCGCAGGCCAAGACCGGCAATGCCGCCATCGACAAGACCATCGACTCGGAGTGGCCCTTCTTTGTCGAGGGGTGCGACACGCCGCAACGGCTGGACTTCTATGGGATGCAGGCGCTCGTCATGCGCACGATGGCCGAGAGCGGCGAGTCGATTGTCCGCTTCAGGCCGGGGCTGGCCCAGGACAATGGGAAGTTTCCCAATCGGCGCGGACCGGGTGCGTTTGTGAGCAGCCGCACAAACCCGCTGCCTGGCGTCCATCGTGATTCGGCTTAAGTACCGTTGCCGCGCGCCAGTATTCTAGCTGGCCTAAATCGCGTCTTCTAGCTAGACAAGAAAATCTTTTTGTCGAGCTATCTTACGTTGCATCTTGGGCTTCGCCGGAGGGCTCGCGGCGTTACCTGCAAAAAAACGATTGACGCAAATCGGTGGCTGTCTGTAGTATTTGTAATTGTCAAAGGACAAGAAGCGCCGGGCAATTAGAACGACGCCCGGCGAAGCAGTATCATCGCAGCAGGCAGCACCGTTTTAAGCATCGCCGTTGTAAGCAGCACCGTCTAAGCGGCACTCGGGGTCTTCTTCAACCGAGACGCACCCAAGGTAAAGAAAGAGCATTTATGGTCAGCGACAAGACAGGTGCGCCCAAACGCCGCAAACCGGGCAACCGCCGCCGGTTCGGCCCTCTTTTCAGATTGGCGGTGGAGATTGCGGCCAGCGGCATGGCGATCACGATATGATCGGGCCGGTCAATTTGGCAAGTGTGCCCGCGGTCCCATGGGCCTGGGTCGATGAGCATGTATACGCAGCCATCCGCGGCTGCAGCGTGAAGGTCCTCCAGAACGAGCGCCGCTTGAACATCGGTTGCCCATTCCGGCGAATCAACGGAACGACGATTCGCTACAAACTCGGGGATATCACGGCTTTTCTGGAATCGCAGCCTGGCGGAGGCGGCGGCGAAATGCCAAGTGATCAACTGCGGCGTGGGGCTGGCCGCCCACGCAGATCTTCGACTTGACTGTTCCGCGACGCTGGACCCCTATAGGGTCGAGGCAAAAGGTCGCCGTATGAGTGTTTTCAAAAACGGCAAGTTCTACCATTACGAGTTTTTCCTGGATAACCGGCGGCACCGCGGCTCCACTTGCATGGCCAGTAAGCCACAGGCTATCCAGGAGGAGCGCCGCCAGCGCGAGAGACTGGAGAAGAGCTACAGCCAAGTCATCGAAGAGGAAGCTCGCGAACAGCGGCGGAAGACGATCCAGCAGGCAGCGGACGAGTTCCTGGTCGAATACAAGGCCAAGCACGAATCGCCCACATTCGCTGTCTACGCGCTCGGACACGTGACGGACCACCTCGGCAAGAAGCTCGTCGTAGAGATCACACCGACGGTCGTGAAAGGCTACCAAACCGCGCGACTGGCGGAGAAGGCCGGTCCGAAGACCATCAACGACGAGGTGCTGTTGTTGTTGCGGCTCTGCGGCGACCAGGGAGATCTGATCCGAGCGAGGTTGCGCCGCGAGAAGACGATGAAACTCGCGCTACCGCCATCGCCGGGACGCGCCTACACGGCCGACGAGAAGGCGCGTATGCTGGCGGAAGCAGCGAAGTTGCAGAGCAAGAACATGTATCCCGCCCTTGTGCTGGATCTGAACTGTGGATTGCGAGACAAGGAACTTCGTGAGCTGCGGTGGCAGCAGATCGACCTCGTCCACAAGAAGCAGCTCACGGTGGGCAAATCAAAAACCGACGCCGGTACGGGCCGGGTGATCCCGCTGAACGATACGGTCATGATCGCCCTCGAGGCGCACGCCGCGTGGTACATCCGGCGGTTCGGCGAATGCAGGCCGGAGTGGTACGTCTTCCCCGCCGGCAAAGGGCTCCCGAGTGATCCCACGCGCCCTGTTACCTC
>Ga0182027_10013187_pt1 | contig 11550 bp, 6 predicted proteins | sample 712E1DmetaG_FD_121300 | JGI IMG/M metagenome (GOLD analysis project Ga0182027, IMG submission 121300) | Permafrost microbial communities from Stordalen Mire, Sweden - 712E1D metaG (Illumina Assembly) | ecosystem: Environmental > Terrestrial > Soil > Wetlands > Permafrost | place: Sweden...
ATGAAAAGCTTGTCAGATAAGATGTCGGAAATGCAGCAGGAAATGGATCAGCAAAGCGAAGGAGAAGATATTAACAGCCTCAGGGATATCCTTGAAAACCTGGTTAAAGCTTCTTTCGACCAGGAAGACATTATGAATGAACTTGGAGATGTGAAAACTTCCGATCCGAAATATACAACCGTAATGCAGGATCAAAAGAAATTAAAGGATGACCTGCAAATGATAGAAGATTCGCTGTTTGTGCTAAGTAAACGACAAACACAAATTTCCTCTTTTGTTAATAAAGAAATAAGTGAAATCAATGATAATGCTGATAAGGCATTGAATTATCTGAATGCAAGAAATACAAGCATGGGCGCAGCAAAACAACAACTTTCCATGACTTCTATCAATAATTTAGCTCTTATGCTTTCAGAAACGCTTAAGTCCATGCAGGATCAAATGAATGCAAAACAAAGTAGTACGGGTCAATGTAAGAAGCCGGGCAGTTGTAATAAGCCAGGAAGTGGCAAAATGTCTTTTAAATCTCTCAGGCAGTTGCAGGAGCAATTGAACAAAGACATGGAAAAACTTAAAGATGGAACAAATCCAAATGGACTTACCGGTCAGAAATCAATGAGCGAACAATTGGCTAAATTGGCTGCAGAGCAAGAAGCAATTAGAAAACAATTACAGGAATTGGAAGAACAATTAAAAGAAGAAGGAAAAACGAATACTGGAAATTTGAATGATGTTCAGAATAAAATGGATGAAACCGAAACAGAACTGGTAAACAAAATTATTAATAATGAGACAATTAAGCGACAGCAAGAAATTTTAACGAGATTATTAGAATCTGAAAAAGCAGAAAAAGAAAGGGAGTTAGATGAAAAAAGAGAGTCAAATGAAGCAAAAAATGAAAATTATAGTAACCCTGCGAAGTTTTTTGAGTATAACAGTATAAAAATTAAAGAAGTTGAATTGTTAAAAACAGTTCCACCTTCATTAAAAAGTTTTTATAAAAATAAAGTTAATGAATATTTTTATAATTTTGAGGACTAGGAGTATTTTTTATGATTTCAGAAAAACTACAATTAATATTACCCTCTTTAGCAGAAAACATTCATCAGGTCGAAAAATTTGTTGAAGACATTTGTGACGAGTTCAATATTAATAATACATATTTTGGAAATATTCTGGTAGTGCTGACAGAGGCAGTTGAAAATGCCATGAAGCACGGTAACGGAAATGATCCCAAAAAAAATGTACAGATAATATTTACTTCAAAATCCGAAGGTCTTTCCTTTACCATTAGTGATGAAGGAAATGGCTTTGATGTTAGCCAGATTCCAGATCCAACCGATCTGAATGTTGATCCTGATGAAATAAAAGGGCGCGGTATATTCCTTATAAAATCACTTGCTGACGAAGTTAAATTTCTTAATAATGGCAAAACTGTTGAGATTATATTTAAAATCTCCAGTATCAATAGCGAAATGGCTATTGAAAGAATAAAGCAACTTAAGAAATATTCGGGCACAAAAGAAACAACTTCCTCCCGAAACGATAGTAAACAGTCTTCATAAAGACCTATTTATCCCTGATTGTTCGATGCATTCTGCCATAAGCTATAATGCCGAAAATATTTCTTACTCTTTAAAGAATAAAAAAATCATTACTTCGTGGTTAAAAAAAATTATTAATCATGAAGGGAAAAAAACATGTATCATTTCTTTCATTTTTTGTGATGATACATTTCTTTATGAATTAAATAAAAAATATCTAAAACATAAAACACTTACTGATATTATTACTTTCGATTACAGTGAAGCCGATAATATTTCGGGAGATATTTATATAAGCATTGACAGAGTAAGAGAGAATGCGGAAGAATTTAGAAAAACCTTCCATAATGAGCTATGCAGAGTTATGTGTCACGGAATTCTTCATTTGACGGGATATTTAGACACAACACAATCCGAAAGACTTGGTATGAGAGCAAAAGAAGACGAATATTTATTATTGTTAGAAAAAATGGACAAACGTTCCACGTGAAACACAGCCGATGTTAAAAGAATATGATATCATAGTAGTTGGTGCAGGACATGCTGGTTGTGAAGCAGCTTCATCTGCTGCAAAGTTGGGCTCATCGGTACTTCTTATTACCATGAATATGATGAATATTGCACAGATGTCGTGTAACCCGGCAATGGGAGGAATAGCAAAAGGTCAGATTGTAAGAGAAATTGATGCATTAGGTGGTATGTCAGGCATTATTACTGACAGGACAATGATACAATTCAGGATGCTGAATAAATCCAAAGGTCCTGCTATGTGGAGCCCAAGAGCTCAATCTGACAGAATGTTATTTTCGCTTGAATGGAGAAATGAGCTGGAGCATATTAAAAATCTTGATTTTTGGCAAGATGTAGTAACAGCCATTCTTATTGAAAAAGGAAAAGTTGTTGGAGTAAAAACTTCCTTAGGGATTAAAATAAGATCTAAGGCCGTCATTTTAACGAATGGTACATTTCTTAATGGTATCATCCATATTGGAGAGAAAAGCTTTTCTGGAGGAAGATACAGCGAATCTTCTGCAATGGGATTAACAGAATCACTTATAGAAATAGGTTTTGAAGCTTCCAGAATGAAAACAGGAACTCCTGTAAGAGTTGATGGTCGTTCTATTGACTTCAATAAAATGGTTGAGCAAGAAGGTGATAAAATTCCAGAAAAATTTTCATTTACTGACACGCCAAAGCTTACTAAACAAAAAAGCTGTTACTTAACTTACACAAACGAGGAAGTACATGATATTTTAAAAGAGGGATTTGACAGATCACCACTTTTTGTTGGCAGAATTAAGGGGACAGGCCCTAGGTACTGCCCATCTATTGAAGATAAAATTGAAAGATTTTCGGAGAGAACAAGACATCAGTTGTTCATAGAACCTGAAGGATGGAATACTGTCGAATATTATGTGAATGGATTTTCTTCATCCTTGCCGGAAGAAATACAATACAGGGCATTAAAAAAAGTTTCGGGATTTGAGAATGTGAAAATTTTCAGACCTGGTTATGCAATAGAATACGATTACTTCCCACCTACTCAATTAAAACATAATCTAGAAACAAAACTAATAGAAAATTTATTTTTTGCAGGACAGATTAATGGCACAACCGGTTATGAAGAAGCCGCATGCCAAGGTTTAATGGCAGGGATCAATGCCAATAAAAAAATCAATGATAAAAATGAGTTCATATTAAAAAGGTATGAAGCTTATATTGGTGTTCTTATAGATGATCTTATTACTAAAGGGACAAAAGAACCTTACAGAATGTTTACTTCAAGAGCAGAATACAGAATATTACTCAGACAGGACAATGCTGATTTCCGACTTACTCCCAAAGGCTTTAGCATTGGTTTGGCCGACGAAGATCGAATGCAAAAATTGGAAATAAAAGAAAAGAATGTTCATGAAATAATTCAATTTCTGAAAGCAGAAAACATAAATCCGGAAGAAGTCAATAATTTACTGACAGAGGCAGAAACTCCTGTTATTTCGCAGAAAACAAAGATCAGTAACTTGCTATTAAGACCCCAGATATTCATTCAAGATTTGGTAAAAAACTCAATAAAACTAAAGGATTATTTATCAGGTTTAGATTTAAGTAATTTTGGTGATGAGATTATAGAAGAAGTTGAGATACTGATTAAATATGAAGGATATGTTGAAAAAGAAAAAGAGTTGGCAGAAAAAATGAACCGACTTGAAGATATTGAGTTGCATGAAGATTTTGATTTTAATAAATTACAATCTCTTTCGAGCGAAGCAAGAGAAAAACTGACTAAAATCAAACCTAGAACATTAGGCCAGGCTTCAAGGATTAGCGGAGTTTCACCTTCCGATATTTCGGTGCTTATGGTTTACCTGGGAAGATAATTGTTTCACGTGAAACTATAAAAAATGGAAGAAATTAAACAATGCCTGATTTGTGGAAATGATAAATTTTCAGAATTCCTGGAATGCAAAGATTATTTTTTATCGAATGAAACATTTAAGATAGTTGAGTGTAACAAATGTGGTTTTACCTTTATAAATCCAAGACCTGAACACAGCCATTTACATCGCTATTATGACTCTCCGGAGTATATTTCTCATTCAGGAACGAATAAAGGTATCGTCAATTCTATTTATAAAAAGGTTCGGAAACACACTCATAAAAATAAAATGAAGCTTATTTCAAAATACTCTAATGGAAATACAATTTTGGATATTGGATGTGGAAGTGGTGAATTATTGGACCTTTTCAATCAAAATAATTGGGAAACAATTGGCATCGAGCCAAATCCAAATGCGAGAAATTTTGCAAAATTAGAATATGGACTTGAAGTGAATGATGAACCTTTCATCTCTAATATTTCAGATAAATCAAAAGACGCAATTACAATGTGGCATGTATTAGAGCATGTTTCAGGTTTAAATGGGAGAATGCTCGAGCTTAAAAGAATATTAAAGGACAATGGTGTCTTATTCATTGCAGTTCCAAATAGGTTGTCCTATGATGCTATTCATTATCAAAAATATTGGGCTGCTTATGATGTTCCAAGACATTTATATCATTTTACTCCTGATACAATGAAAAAATTACTTGATAAATTTAATTTTTCAGTTGTCGGAACTATACCAATGAAATTTGATTCATATTATGTCAGCATGCTAAGTGAAAAATATAAAACAGGAAAAAACAATATAATTAAAGCTCTTTACATTGGTTTTAAATCTAATTTAAAAGCTTGTAAAGATAAATCCACATATTCAAGTTTGATTTATATTATAAAGAATACCTGATAAATAGGCGATCTTAAATGATTATTTGCTCTTTCAATTTTATTATCTTTATCACGGGTTTTATAAAGCTTTTTATGAAAAGTTAAACAAAGCGAAGAATAACCAAATAATTTAAATTGAAGATTAAAAATATATATCTGTGTTTTGTTTTATTCCTGCTGTTTGCAGTTGCAGCTTATTTTATCAGGCATAATATTTTAAAGGAGCCCGATTATCAAGTTAAAACGGATCAATTTGTAAAAGAACTTCGCAAAAAAGAAAGCCTGGTAAACACCCTGCTTGAAAAAATAATAGACGAATTAAAAACACAAAAACCAGATTCACTTAAATTAAGTAAAAAGTATTATGCTGACAATTATAGAGAAAACGAGGTAGCCATAATTGTATCAAAAAAGGATTCTGTTGTTTTTTGGTCCACAAACGCTGTTCCAGTTGAGGATATTATTGTAGATACGCTATATATTTCAGAAATATTTCACCTAAGTAACGGTTGGTATGAGGTCAGGGAAAAGAGGTTCAATGATTATCTTGTAAGAGGTGCAATATTAATTAAAAGAGAATACAAATATCAGAACGATTATTTAAAAACAGAATTTCAAAAGGACTTTTCTCTTCCGGATGAGTGTAAAATCCAGCTTTTTGAAGGAGAATATAATGTGTTTTCTTCAGAAGGTTATTTGCTTTGTTCGTTGATATTTCCTAAAACAATTACATTTCAAAAAGGATTAGAACACCTTGCGTTTGTATGTTTTACCCTTGCATTTATTTTCTTTATTTCTTTCCTGATATTATTTTTCAAAAATTTAACCGAAAAGCTCAAATACAAGGCCCTTTGGATTTTCCTGACAGGAATATTTATTCTGGGTTTACGTTATTTCTTTTTTTGTAGCCATTTTCCCGGATTTATTTATACAATGGATGTATTCGGGCCAAAATATTATGCAAATTCCGAATTTCTTCCTTCTTTAGGAGACCTGTTAATGAATAGCATCAGCATTTTTCTTGTCTGCGTATTTTTCTTTAAAAGTTTCAGAAAAAATCAAAATATAACAACAAATATTTCTGTAGTACCAAGAATGACAATTTCTGCCATTTTATTATTTATAATTCCGTTATTATTTACAAGTGTGTTTAAAATTATTAAAGGACTAATACTTAATTCCAGCTTAATCTTCGACCTTAATAATATTTTCAGCCTTGATTTTTATAGTATTTTCGGTTTAATATCTGTTTCATTTATTTTGTTGTCGTTCTTTCTGCTTTCCTTTATTTTTGCAGAAAGTGCGTATGTGCTTAACAATGAGAAACATAAAATATGGCTAACATTATCAGCTATTAGTTTTGTTTTTTTCTGTCTTTTAAATTCAATTTTTACCTGGATCAATTGGTACTATGCCGGGATTATTATCATTTTGATTTTTGCAATTGGCTTTTACTTAAAAAGAGACCACCGGAAATTTACATTTCAGGCAATAGCATTATATATTGTAATGTTTTCATTGCTTTCCACTTATTGTTTTTATGAATACAATACATATAAAGAAAGAGAAAAAAGAAAACTACTTGCCTCCCAGCTTGCTGTAGAGCAGGATCCAATCGCCGAATATTTATTTAATGATGTTGAAAAGAAAATTGCTTCTGATACAACAATTAAAAAAATAATTAACTCTGATGCTGAAAACAAAGAAATCCAGATAGCTGAAATTGTACAGAAAAATTATTTAAATGGATATTGGTTAAAGTATAACCTGAATGTTATCGTTTGTCCACCAGGACAAGTACTTAATTTAAAACCCGAGAACATTAAAACAGACTGCGATTCATTTTTTCAATCAAAGATTAAAAATGAAGGAATTGCTACTCAAAATTCTAATTTTTTCTTTATAAATGATGGTTCTGGCAGAAACAGTTATTTGGCAAGAATTCCATTTAATATTAAATCAATAAAAAGTTTATTTGTCACGAATTTATACGTAGAATTGGATTCTAAATATTTTGATAAAGAACAAGGATATCCTGAGTTATTGATAGATAAGGACATTAAAATAAATAGAGATTTATATAATTATTCCTATGTCAAATACAAAAATAATCAATTACTATTACAATATGGAAAATACTATTACAGCCTGAATGCAAGTAATTATCATATATCAGGCAATAATGAATTTACATTTTTTGAAAAGGATGAATACGATCATTTATTTTACAAAATAGATCCTGCTACAACTATTATTATTAGTAAAAAGAGCGATACACTATTATCAATTATTGCTCCGTTCTCTTATATATTTATTTTTTATTGTATCTGTGTACTGGCTTTCCTCTTTTTGCTTCATTTCCCAATGAAAAAGAAAGAAATCAGCATGAATTTTAAAAGCCGTATCCAGATTTCTATGGTATCGGTTTTGATTGTTTCGTTTGTAATCATTGGTGCATCTACATTGTACTACATTACTAATTTATATGATAAGAAGAATCTCGATAATTTAGGTGAAAAGGCTCATTCAGTATTGATTGAAGTTGAAGACAAGCTTGGTAGTGTATCGAGAGTCACACCAGATATGAAAGAAGATATTGCCGATCTATTGACCAGGTTTTCAAATGTGTTTTTTACAGATATAAATCTATATACTCCCGGCGGATTGCTCGTGGCTTCTTCTCGTCCGCAGGTATTTGATGAGGGCATGATATCCAGAAAAATGGATTCAAAAGCATTTAATGAACTTTCTTCCAATAAAAAGACATTATATATTCATGAGGAAAATATTGGAAAGCTTAACTATATTTCTGCTTATGTGCCTTTTCGAAATAATGATAATGAATTGATCGGTTATATCAACCTGCCATATTTTGCCAAGCAGAGCGAATTAAAAAAAGAGATATCAACCTTCCTTATTGCTTTTATTAATATAAATGTAATCCTTACTGCTCTTGCTATTATTATTGCCCTTCTGGTTTCAAATTATATAACAAGGCCGATGAAACTTATAAAAGATAAACTCAGCCAGCTGAAACTTGGTAAAAAGAATGAAAAGATAGACTGGGTACGCAATGATGAAATCGGAGGCCTGATAAGTGATTATAACAGAATGATAGATGAGCTTGCAGAAAGCGCGGAGCTATTAGCAAAATCAGAGAGAGAGAGTGCCTGGCGTGAAATGGCCAAACAGGTTGCACATGAAATCAAGAATCCCCTAACTCCCATGAAACTGAGTATTCAGCTCCTGAAGAAATCATGGGAGGACCATACACCTGACTGGGATATAAGACTCGAGAAATTTACTTATACCATGATTGAACAAATAGAATCATTAAGCAGAATTGCTTCTGAGTTTTCCGATTTTGCCAAAATGCCCAGAGCCAACAATGAAAATATTGATTTGATCAGTCTAATCGAAAGCGTTGTCATTTTATATCAAGATAATAAACAGATGATCAACTTTGTAAAATCAGAAATGAAAGAATGTTTTGTTCTTGTTGACAAAACACAGATTTTACGTGTATTTAATAATTTATTGAAGAATTCAATTCAAGCGATTAATCTTGTAGAAAAGGGAAAAATAGATATTATCATAACAAAAGAAGGCGATTATTTTATAATTAAAATTTCAGATAATGGTGTCGGGATCGCCGAAGAACAAAAAGAAAAAATATTTTCCCCCAACTTTACTACAAAAACAGGCGGCATGGGATTAGGACTTGCAATGGTAAAAAGTATTATAGAGAGTTATAAAGGAAAAATATGGTTTGAATCGCAAATGAATAAAGGAACAACTTTTTTTGTTTCATTACCTGTGGTTGATAATTTGGATTAAATATCATATTAAAGAAATTGTCGTTAATTAAAACTGTATAATTTAAATTATATTTTGAATCCAATCAAACAACTTGCCGGTCAAACAGCTATATACGGATTAAGCAGTATAATTGGCCGCGTAATTGGCTACTTGCTTATTCCTTTATATACACGCGTTTTCATTCCTTCGGAATATGGTATTTCAAATGAACTATATGCTTATAGTTCGTTGTTGTTAGTAATACTTACATACGGGTTAGAAACTGCTTTTTTCAGGTTTTCGCAATCAGAAAAAGACCGCTCTCGTGTGTATAGTACGGCTTTAATATCTATTCTTATCTCCACCGCATTCTTTTTGGTAATAGCTTTCTTGATGGCAAAGCCTGTTGCAGATCTTATCCGGTACCCAAATCATATAGAGTATATCATTTGGTTCGCGCTGATCGTTTCCATGGATGCTCTTACTGCTATACCTTTTGCTCATCTTAGAGTAACCAATAAAGCAAAACGATTTGCCACCCTCAAGCTGATCAATATCTTTTTCAACATAGGACTGAATATATTTTTCATTCTTCTTTGTCCATATTTTCTAAAAAAAGGTTTATTTATGGGAACGATCAACCTTATTTATAACAAAAATATCGGAGTCGGATATATTTTTATTTCAAATCTAATTGCTAGCGCACTCACCATTGTCATGCTACTTCCGGAATATCTGGGCATAAAATACTTGTTTGATCGTGCATTATGGAAAAGAATGATGACTTATGCTTTGCCTTTGTTGATCGTTGGATTTGCCGGAATTATTAATGAAACCATGGATCGTATTTTTCTGAAGTTTTTATTGCCCAAGGATATTGCAATGGCAAAGGTTGGGATATATGGTGCCTGCTATAAGATCTCGTTGATCATGACAATTTTTATCCAGGCCTTTCGCTTTGCAGCGGATCCTTTCTTTTTTGCTAAGGCAAAGGAAGAAAATGCCAAACAGATCTATGCCGATGTGATGAAGTATTTTGTTATTATTTGCACATTTATTTTTCTGGTGGTGATGTTATATATTGATTACGTTAAGCATTTTGTCGGGAATAAATATTATGAAGGTCTTCCGATTGTGCCGATATTATTGCTTGCAAACATGTGCCTTGGAATTTATTACAATCTTTCCATCTGGTATAAGCTGACGGATAAAACCGGATTCGGAGCGTATATTTCAATTATAGGAGCAATAATAACTACCATTCTCAATGTTTGGTGGATTCCTATTATAGGGTATATGGGTTCGGCCTGGGCTACATTGATTTGTTATGCTTCAATGATGATCTTATCATTTATTTATGGACAAAAACATTATCACGTAAATTATAATCTAAAAAAACTTATTGGATATATTTCTTTGTCAATTGCGCTGTTTTTTATAAGCAAATATATTCGCTTTGAAATTACTGCCATTCAGTATATATTCAATACATTCCTGCTTCTGGTTTTTATAGCATTTATATATTTCTCAGAAAGACCAGAATTAATAAAAAAAAGGGAAAGTACTAATTAAAAGGTTTTTATTGCAATGACATCATCAGTACCTAATGTTTTAAGTACTACAAAATAAAAAGTATTGTTTTTAAGCGATGTTTTTATAAATATTTGATTTTCACCTTTTACTAAGCAGACATCTTCTTTGAAAATAATCTGGCCTAAAATATCAATAATTGATATTTCTGAGTGGCTACCTTCAGTTTGGTTAACATTAATTGAAATATTTCCGTTATCATTATAAACATTTAACTGTGGCTTGCTTTTAACAGGCATTATGGTAACTATATCTGAAAACGTACACTTACCATCGAAATCGGTTTGCTTTAATCTATAATAGTTTATTCCTTCTAGAGGGTTTTTGTCAATATACAAATAATTTAATGCATAATTACTATTTCCGGCGCCTTTTATATTATCAATTGGGAAGAATGTTTTTCCATTCCCGGATCGTTCAATTGTAAAATAATTATTGTTTACTTCAGAAGCAGTGACCCAATTAAGTTGAATTTCATTACAAACAGCTTTAGCGTTAAAAGATAAAAGTTCAATAGGAAGAGTAAAATCCTTGCATGGCACAAAATTAATATCATCTAGCCCAAAATCATTTCCGGAGGCAATAGTATTTTTGTTGACAATACTTATTGTAGCTGTTGTATTTAGCCCAGAATTCCATGTAGCATAAAATTGCTGCCAATGGTTTAATGTATCACCAGGAGCGGTGAAAACGGAACCAATATTTGTTCCATCTACAGAAAACTGAAGTTGTGCTGGGTTGCTTGGATGCACTGAACACAACCAGGCAGTAAAGTAATAATTTGTATTTGGCGCAACTGTTATGTCTTCCTGCCAAACAACAATATTATCAACAGTATTTCCATTTACTATTAAGAAATTTCCACTACCTCCATGCCCCGTTGTATATTGGGACCACATATAATGCAAATCTTTAGGACACGTCCAAACCGAATAATAACCCTCGGGCCAGAGCTCTGTTCTTATAGATGGGTCTGGGTCATTTGCAACATAAGTATATCCACTCGTAAACCCTGAATTTCCTACGCTAAAATCACCATTCACAACACAATTCAATCCATTTTCCATATAACCCGATGGACATTGTGTTACGATTTTTCTTGTTCCGGCAGCATTTGTTGGAGAAGGAGTATATGAAGTACCACCCAAAACAATGGAGGTGCATTCTCCGTCAACAACATCATTTAATAAAGCAGTTCCGGGTATATCATATGTAAGCCAGAAATAGTTTGTTCCAGGTATTAATGTTTGTGTGCCAGTAATTGTAAAAGTTCCATTCGGACTATTTGTTGTGCCAAATAATGTAGATGTTGAAAAAGTAGATGTTGTTGAATAATATATTTGAGCTTTA
>Ga0182027_10013188_pt1 | contig 11550 bp, 10 predicted proteins | sample 712E1DmetaG_FD_121300 | JGI IMG/M metagenome (GOLD analysis project Ga0182027, IMG submission 121300) | Permafrost microbial communities from Stordalen Mire, Sweden - 712E1D metaG (Illumina Assembly) | ecosystem: Environmental > Terrestrial > Soil > Wetlands > Permafrost | place: Sweden...
CACTTCCTGGATGCGCTTGGCCGAGGCTTCGGCACGCGCCAGTTGGATCACCATCGTGCTGACCATCATCAACGAGAAAAGGGTGGTCATTAAATAATTAACGAAGGCGATGATCTGACCGATGTGCATATTCCCCTGCGTCACCTGGATGCCGCCAAACCACAATACACTGACGATACCTACGTTCATCGTCAGCATCATGAATGAAGGCATCACAGCTACGGTGCGGGCGGCTGTCACCGACTGGACGGTCAGGTTTTCGTTGGCGCGGGCGAAACGGGTCTCTTCGTGGCGGGCGCGCACGAACGCTTTGACCACACGCACACCGGCCAGGTTTTCCTGCATGACTTCGTTCAGGCCGTCCAATTTTTCCTGCACCTTAGTGTACATGGGGGTGGCGCGGTTGATCACCCACAGCACGGCAGCCAGCTCGATGGGCATCAATACCAGTGGCAAGAAGGCCAACTGCGGGCTGGTCACGATGGCCATTACCAGGCTGCCAATTAACAGGAGCGGCGCCCGTACGAGCATACGCAGGATCATCAAAATGGCCTCCTGCACCTGGGTGACATCGTTGGTCAGGCGCGTGATCAACTGCCCGGTGTCCAGTTCGTCCAGGTTGCTGAACGAAAAGGTCTGCACCTTGTGAAAGAGGAACTGGCGCAGGTCGGCGCTAAAACCTTGCACGGTCATTTCGGCAAAAATGCCGTTGCTCATCCCCCCCAGGGCGCCGATGACGGTCAGTACCATCATCAACAGGCCGGTGTGAATGACCAGATTGAGGTCCAAGTGGGCAATGCCGTCGTCGACGATGGTCTGGATCAGGCGCGGCTGCATCAGATTCATGACCACTTCCAGGGTCATCAACAGCGGCGCCAGTGCGATCCAGCGCCAGTAGGGTTTCAGAAACGAAGCCAGCTTAGCGCCAGAATTCATAGGGTTTCACCGTTAACTTTGGTCAGGTTATAACGGATGCGCTGCAAGAAGGTGCGCAGCAAGGGGCGTTCTTCATCGCTAAAACCGGCAAACGTATCGGCCTCCATCGTGTCCCGGACTTCCTGCACCTGAGATTGGATGGCGCGCCCGGCTTCAGTCAGGTAAACGCGGGAGACCCGCTGGTCGTTAGCATCCGCACGGCGTTGGACGAAGCCGGCCTTTTCCATGCGCTGGAGCATTTTGGTGATCGTGGCGGGTGTGTTTTGCAGCCGTTCAGCCAGCTCGGTATGTGTCAGACCTTCTTGCTCCCATAAGGCAAACAGGACGGGCGGTTGTCCCCGGTAAAGCCCGAGAGCTTCCAGTAGGGTATTGGCTCTGAAATGGTGATGGTGACAGACTTCCGCCAGCAGGAAATCAAGGGTATTGGGCTCGTCGACTGATTTCATTTTGCCCCTCCGGGAACAATTTAGCCGGCTAATATTTAGCCGGCTAAATTATATTCTGTTTCGCAATGGTGTCAAGGGCTGGCTTTATGGCCTGCCGTGCATTATTATTCACTTTTTTATACACAAAAAACCGCAGGTTTTTTGTGTATAAAAAAGTGGGTTCCTATTTTTCGGATAGGTTCTACTGGACCTTTTCGTCGATGGCGAGCGGGTCGGGTTGGAGCAGTTGAGCAATTTGCAAACGCCGGGCTTCTCGCCAACGCAGCCACAGCACCAACAGGCCTATTCCTCCAACGACTGTCTGGGCGATAAACACGTCCATTCCAGGGGAAAAGAGAAAGGCAACCAGCGGCGGCAGCCCATCCCATAAGGCATGCAGCAGAGCTAATCCCAGGAAGGCGGCGGTGACCTTCCCGTTGATTCGGAAATGGCCCTGCCGGCTCTCGCGGAAGAGAACTCCCGCCAGGATGGCCGTCCATGTGCCATGCCCGACCGGGGAAAGGATGCCGCGCAGTATCGTCACATACACGACTGCGGTAAGATTGCCACTTTTGATCTTGACGGCAGGCCGTGAAAGTTCTATGATTATTTATCTAAACAATGCACAAACCGTTTGCGATTCGGGGAGTTTTATGGATATTGATCTGGCGAAATTAAAATTTAAATTTGAGGCAAAACCTTTGCTGATTGGCGGCAAGGCCATGGAATATTATGACCTGCGCCCGTCCGGCAACGACATTGATTTTGTCATCATCCCGGAAGATTACCAGCGCCTTTCCCGGGCTTACCCGGAGCATCTGAAGGACTTGTGGGGGGATCTGGGAGTGTGCGTATTCGAATTCGAGGTCTGGCAGAGCATTTGCCTGTTCGACTATGCATATTTGTCTGCCGGCGCGCTCGACCAGGGCGAATATCTGGTCATCGCGCTCGAAAAGCTGCTTTTCTTGAAGGCCCTAGCCATGATGAAAAGCGAAAAATACCACAAAGACCTGGAAAAGATCGTCCAGAAAATCCTCGACGACCGCTACGCCGCCTGGTTGGGCGGGATCTCCGAGGAACGCAGGCAGTATTATCTGGCAAAGAGGTTATCATGAACAACCAGTCAATTCCTGTTGGCCGAGTCTTTGGAATTCCTCTCAGGGTCGATTATTCCTGGTTCCTTATTTTTGCCCTGGTGACCTGGACCCTAGCCACCGGTTATTTCCCGGCTGAATTTAAGGACTGGCCGGCGGCGGAATATTGGGTGGTGGGAGTGATTACCGCGGTGGTGTTCTTCGCCAGCGTACTGCTGCACGAATTGGGCCATTCGGTGGTGGCACGGCGCTATAAGATCGAGGTAAACAGCATCACCCTTTTGATTTTTGGCGGGGTTTCTGAGATCAAAACCGAGCCCGCCAGCGCTTCATCCGAATTTTGGATCTCTATTTCCGGCCCGATGGTCAGCCTGGCGCTGGCCGGAATTTTTGCCCTGCTGGCGCTGCTCTTTTCCGGGGTCGAGCCGTTGCTGGCCCTTACCAAATACCTGGCCTACATTAATCTGCTGCTGGGCGTCTTCAACCTGATCCCCGGTTTTCCTCTCGACGGCGGCGGGGTTTTGATGTCGATCGTGTGGGGCATTTCCCACAAACGCCATCTGGGAATCGTTGTGGCAGCTACAGTCGGCAGTTCCTTTGCTTACCTTTTCATTGCCTTAGGCGCTTACCAGGTGCTGGGAGGAAATTTCCTTAACGGATTGTGGACTGTGTTTATTGGCTGGTTCCTGCTCAACGCGTCTGGCGGGGAAGCGCGCCGGGAAAAGATCAAAAGCTCCTTATCCGGGCATAAGGTTGCTGAAGCGATGAGCCTGGGATATACCATTATCCCGGCTGACACCACTTTGCAGTACCTGGTCGACGAACACATTCTAGGCGGAAGCCGGCGCAGTTTCATTATTCAAGAAGGCGATGCGGTAGTGGGATTGCTGACCATGCATGCCCTGCAGGCAGTTCCCAGAGAAAAATGGTCGACGACTTGTGTTGACCAGGTGATGATTCCAACTGGCCAGGTAAAACAGATCAGCCCGGATACGGAAATCTGGGAAGCCATCGAAAAAATGGACCGGGATGGAGTCAATCAACTGCCGGTGATGCTGGACGGTAAGATTCGAGGCATATTGACCCGCGAGGATGTGATCAGTTACATCCGCAGTCTTGCACCAGGTGGGAAACGCCCGGATGGTTTTAGCGGATAAACAGGTTTCCCCTATTTTGATGTGAAAAATGTAGCTTTTCACATCAAAATAGAGGTTTCGTTATTTTTTAGAGCAGTTTCTTAATCTTAAAAGTTTTAAAAACCTATTGACATTTGTATATATTAATTGTATAAATATGAAAGTGCTTTTATAAAAGTATTTTCATGTTTCCTTAATGTTTCTCTAATGGGCAATAAACACTCTCCAACGATTTATGATGTTGCCACTGCTGCGAAGGTCAGCATCTCCACTGTTTCTCGGGTGCTTAACAACCCGGATAAGGTGAATGATGAAACCCGAAGCACGGTCTTGGAGGCTATCAATAAGTTAGGGTTCGTTCCCAAGGCAGAAGCCCGGGCGAGGGCCATGAAGGAATTCCGGCGCATTGGTGTGCTCACCCCCTTCTTCACTGCGCCCTCTTTCGTACAACGCCTGCGCGGGGCCGCCTCCGCGCTTCAATCCACCAGTTATGAACTGATTATTTTTACCGTCGATTCTTCCTCCTCCCTGAATAATTACCTGGAGACCCTGCCGTTGACTGGAAATCTGGATGGCCTGATCGTAATTTCCTTGCAATTTAACGACCGTTACGCCAGCCAACTGGTCAATCACGGCCTGCAAACCGTGTTAATCGAATACCCGCAGCGCATTTTGAGCAGTGTGGAGATTGACGATGTTGCCGGCGGGCGGATGGCGGCCGAATACCTGATCCAAAAAGGTCACCGGAAACTTGGCTTTGCCGGTGATACGACAGCCGCCCCGGATTATGGCATCCACCCAATTTCTCTGCGCTTGCGCGGTTTTCGCCAGGGGTTGCAGGACGCCAGTCTGCGCCTTAAGGAAGAAAATATTTTATTGGTGCCTTACGACGTTGAATCCACTCGTCAAAAGGCACGTGAGTTTTTATCGTCCAGGCAGCACACAGCTATTTTTGCTGCCACTGATTTGCAAGCCATTGGTATCCAGCGCGCTGCCCGTGACCTCGGGATGCGCGTGCCTGAAGACCTGGCCGTCCTGGGTTTCGATGATCTGGATGTGGCCGAGTACGTCGGACTGACCACGATCGACCAGCACCTGGATGAATCAGGCTGTGTAGCGGTTGAGTTGCTGCTTTCCCGCCTGGATGGCCCAACCCGGGCCATCCAGCACATCCAGCTTCCTCTCAATATCATTGAGAGAGAGACTACTTAAAAGACATTTTGGATTAAGTAAGCTAGAAAGGAGGTGCCATTTTTCAAGTAAACCAGAATAAAGAATAATTACTGTCGTTATCGTAACTGTTTGAACCGATTCTACAGAAGGAGAAACTAATGAAACGCTCGTTTAAGTTTTTTGGCTTGTTCTTAATTGTAGCTTTGCTGTTGGTGGCCTGCGCCCCTGCTGCCACCCCGCCGCCCGCTGCCACGCAGCCGCCGGCTGCCACTCAACCGCCGGCTGCAACCCAGCCCCCAGCTGCAACCCAGCCTCCCGCCGCCACAGCAACAACTGCCGCCGCAGGGCAACCTACTGCAACAACTGCTGCCGCAGCGCAACCTACCGCGACAACTGCCGCCGCAGCATCCACTTTTGATTATTCTCAAGTAGGCCCTGAACTGGCAGCCGCCTTCCAGGGCAAGTACAAGGGCACCGTGGTCGATATGGCTGGCCCCTTTACCGATCAGGATACCGTGAAATTCAACCAATCGGTCAAGGATTTCGAGGATAAGACCGGGATCACCATTCTGTATGCCGGCTCGAAGGAATTCGAAGCTTCGATCCGCATTCAGGTTGAAGGCGGAACCCCGCCGGATATCGCAGATTTCCCCCAACCCGGCCTGTTGGCCTCGTTTGCATCGACTGGCAAGGTTTTGGACGCCAGCAAGATCGTCAATCCCGCCTGGCTGCAGAAGAACTACTCGAAGGCCTGGCTGGATCTAAGCCAGATGGCAAATAAGGACGGCACCATGTTCACGGCCGGTATCTGGGCCCGTGCCAATGTCAAGGGGATTGTGTTCTACCCCAAGGCCCAATTTGACGCGGCTGGCTACAAAGTTCCTACCACCTGGGATGAACTGACCGCCCTGGAAAATCAGATTATTTCGGATGGCGATACCCCCTGGTGCATTGGCATGGAATCCGGCGCTGCTACCGGCTGGACCGCCACAGACTGGATCGAAAATTTGATGCTGCGCACCACCACGCCTGAAAATTATGACAAGTGGGTCGCCGGCACTTTGAAATTCGACAGCCCGGAAGTCAAAAATGCCATCAGCTACATGACCCCGATCTGGTTCAATGACAAGATGGTGTATGGCGGAACGAAATCTATCGCCACCACGAACTTTGGGGATGCCCCCAAGCCCATGTTCGATAACCCGCCCAAATGCTGGCTGCACATGCAGGGCAACTTCGTCACCAGCTTCTTCCCCTCTAACCTCGTCTCGGGGAAAGACTATGATGTCTTCTATCTGCCTCCGATCGACAAAACCTTAGGCATGCCGTTGGAAGTGGCTGGCGATATCTATGCCGCTTTCAATGATCGGCCCGAAGTGCGTGCCGTACTGCAGTACTTCACCCTGGGCGAATCGCTGAAGACCTGGATTGAAGCGAACGGTGCCATCGGTCCTCAAAATGACGCCGACCTCTCCTGGTACACCGACCCGGTAACGGCGAAGATCGCCGGCCTGGTCAAGAGCGCCACTGCCGTGCGCTTTGACGGTTCGGACTCGATGCCCGCCGCAGTTGGCACCGGTTCATTCTGGAAAGAAATGACCGCCTGGGTATCTGGTCAGGTTGATGAAGAAACCGCTTTGAAGGCCATCGACGCTTCCTGGCCGACGAAGTAAAATCTTTTCAAGCAGAAGGATCGGGCAGGCGATTTCGCTTGCCCGATCAGCAGCATTGATGGTGGAGAGCAGGAGAACCACTTCATAGAATGGGTTCTCCTGCTCCATCCCTAAAAGATATCCGGTAAGTTCTTCTCAACCCCCCGTACTTTTGAGAAGGCTCGCCATATGTCAGGACGGAGGGATAAGGCGATGGAAATAAATAATGGGATTAAGCCTAAACCGGGTGGCGGTTTTTTGGGTTGGTTTGCCGCCGGCCTGGGACGTATCCTGGTCTCGATTTTTGTACCGTTAATCACGTTTCTTGTGCTCTGGCAGGGGTTCATATTCCTGCGTAATTCACAGGCCCCACAAATCGTGCTTGTGCTGGTGGCGATCATTTGGGGAGTAGGTGGGGTGGCGTTGTTGTTTACCGTTTCGAACTGGTTGATCGAGCAGCTCCCTAAAGAATGGTCGCGACGCATCTTGCCGTTTGTCTTTGTGGGACCGGCCCTGGCTATTCTGGCCTGGTTCCTGCTCATCCCAACTTTCCGTACTTTGTACGATAGTTTCATGGATGCCAACAGCTTTCACTTCGTTGGAATGGCCAATTACATTTATGCCTTCACTAACCCGATCATGCTGGAGGCCTTTCGTAACAACCTGCTGTGGTTAATCTTCGGGACCTCTTTCAGTGTGGGCATGGGCCTGTTGATTGCCGTTCTGGCCGACCGCAGCAGCTTCGAGTCGGTCTATAAAGCGATTATTTTCATGCCAATGGCCATCTCGTTTGTGGGAGCTGGGGTGATCTGGAAATTTATCTACGCCTACAATGGCACCGGCTCAGGCATCCAGCAAACTGGCCTGCTGAACGCCATCGTGGTGGCTTTGGGGGGAGCACCCCAGGCCTGGCTGGAACTGGCGCCCTGGAACAACTTTTTATTGATCATCATCATGGTCTGGTTGCAAACCGGTTATTCTATGGTGATTCTTTCTTCGGCCATCAAGGGCGTGCCGGCTGACCTGATGGAAGCCTCCCGCATCGATGGGGCCTCGGAAATCCAGGCCTTCTTCCGCATCACTATTCCATACATTCAAGGCACTTTGCTTACCGTAACGACCACCATCCTGATCTTTAGCCTGAAGTTATTTGATATTGTGCGGGTTATGACCGGCGGCAATTCCGGTACTAACGTGATCGCCAATGAGTTCTACCTGGAACGGTTCACTTTTGGCGACGCCGGCCGCGCCGCAGCAATCGCCGTTGTGCTGCTGATCGCGGTTGTTCCAGTCATGATCTATAACCTCCGGTCGTTCCGGGAAAGTAAGGCATTCTAATGGATACCAAAAAATCGACTGGTTTCAAACGACAAAAAGTAATTTCCAGCCTGCTGGTAAATGGGGCGTTGATCTTGATTTGCTTGATCTGGATCCTTCCCACGATAGGCATTTTTATTACCTCATGGCGCGACAGCCAGGATATCTTTACCACCGGTTGGTGGACGGTTTTTCCACACCAGACCTATGTGAACAGCAGCCAAATTCATATAGACCCGAGCGTGGATGTCAATAGCGCCATGTCTATTCCGGGCGCTCCGGGCAAATATACTTTTGAACAACTGCGCGCCGGCGTCAAACTGCCCAACGGAACCCAATTGACCTGGTTCGGAAATAAGCGTACCCGTCTTATCGATGTGGCCAAGTTGCAGTGGGTCGGGTTCAGCACCAGCCTGACCACGAAAAACTACACCGACGTGCTGAGTAATAACAATGTGAACTATACCGATGCCAATGGTAACAACATTGTCCGCCAGGGTGATAACTTATTTGGGGCTTTCTTGAACTCGGTGGCAGTGGCCGTACCCGCCACGATCATCCCTATTTTGATCGCCGCCTTTGCCGCTTATGGCTTTGCCTGGTTGAATTTCCCCGGGCGTAAATTCTTTTTCACCATTGTGGTGGCGTTGTTGGTGGTTCCGCTGCAGATCGCCCTGGTCCCCATCGTGCAGGACTATACCAAGTTGGACTTGAACGGCACTTACCTGGCCATCTGGCTGGCGCATACCGGCTTTGGCCTGCCGCTGGCGGTTTACCTGTTGTTCAACTACATCAGCGGCCTGCCGCGCGAGATCCTCGAGTCGTGCTTTATCGATGGCGCTTCCAGCTTCACCATCTTTACCCGCCTGATCCTGCCATTGTCCATTCCGGCCCTGGCTTCCTTTGCCATCTTCCAATTCCTATGGGTTTGGAACGACTACCTGGTTGCCCTGGTCTTCCTGGGTAGTAAAACCCTGGTGTTGACCGTCACACTGGCTAATATGGTCGGTGAGAAAGGCCAGGACTGGCAGTTGTTGACATCAGGAGCGTTTATCAGTATGCTCCTGCCCCTGGCGGTGTTCTTCGCCTTGCAGCGCTTCTTTGTGCGCGGCCTGCTGGCCGGGTCGGTAAAAGGATAATAAGCTTATAAGCATGCAATTAAGGAAACTGGGTTCGACAAGTTTATCGGTAACACCTCTCGGACTGGGTCTGGCTGCCCTGGGCAGGCCGGCGTATATTAACCTGGGGCATGCAGAGGATTTACGCCGTCATTACGACCGGGATGAGATGGAAGGCGGCGCCCACGCCATGCTGGATGCGGCCTGGCAGGCCGGCATGCGCTATTTCGACGCGGCCCGTTCGTATGGGCTGGCCGAAGCTTTTCTGGGAAGCTGGCTGCGCTCCGGGCAAATTTCTCCTGAAGAGGTTACGGTAGGCTCTAAGTGGGGCTACACCTACACGGCGGATTGGAAGATCGATGCGCCGGTCAACGAAGTCAAGGAGCATTCGCTGGCAGTCCTGCGCCGCCAGAGGCAAGAAAGTGACGCCACGTTGGATGGTTACCTGGGCCTTTACCAGGTGCATTCGGCCACCCTGGAGAGCGGCGTGCTCGAGAACCGGCCTGTTCTCGAAGAGTTGATGCGCTATCGCGAGCAGGGCCTAGCGATTGGCTTGACCGTCAGCGGCGTGGAACAGGCGGAGACGGTCGAAAAGGTGCTGCAGGTGGTTGTAGCCGGCCGGCCCTTGTTCCAATGCGTCCAGGTGACCTGGAATTTGCTCGAACCCTCGGCCGGTCTGGTGCTCAAGCTTGCTCACCAGATCGGCATGGGCGTGATTGTTAAAGAAGCCCTGGCCAATGGGCTGCTGACCGGCAAAAACAACGATCCGGAATATGCTCCCAAAATGACCGCTTTAAAAAATGCAGCCGTTCAACGCGGGACCACGCCAGATGCACTGGCCCTGGCGGCCGCTTTGGCCCAGCCCTGGGCGGACGTGGTGTTGAGCGGCGCGGCCACCCCAAACCAGCTTCGCTCGAACGTGGCTGCCCTGGATGTGACCTGGGACGATCAGCTGGCCGATAGTTTATCCAGCCTGGCCGAAGCGCCGGCGGTCTATTGGGCCAGGCGCAGCCAGATGCCGTGGAACTAGAAATAAAAGACAGGAAACCACTTTTTTATACACAAAAAACCGCAGGTTTTTTGTGTATAAAAAAGTGAAATTTTCTAAATACAGCCTACAGAGTGAGCATGTTTATATTGCCGATATAGTCCGGGCGATTTTCTCCGGCTGGCTCTTCGTCTTTGGAGGAAACCTCGACTTGCCCTTCCCGAGTGACCAGGCGCATTTCGATGGCTGCGCGCTGTTCTGCCGCGCAGTTTATCTGCCCAAAGTTGTGGATCTTTGAAATACTGCCGGAGAGGACGGCCGGCGGAATGGCCGGATCGATGGTCAGTTCGCCGGTGACTACCAGGGTAGCTGTGCCTTTCATGTTGTCGAAACGCCAGGCCTGCCAGGTTTGCTCATCTTGCACCAGCCACAACTCATCGGTATAGAAAATGGCTTTCGTGTCGAACAGGCGACACTTTTTCGCCACAACGGGTTTCAGTGCGGCCGGGCTGAGCAGCAGGTCTTTGGCGATCAGGCTTTCCACATTCCGGTCGAGCGCGGCTGCGTCAACCTCCATGCCAATGCGCACGATTTCTTTACAGAAAAGCTGCTTGCCTGGCAGATAATCCAATATGTCGCCATCCAACACCAGGGGTTTCTCGACCCACACATACCCGGTTGGGACAGTTTCAAAATTTCCCGAGCTTTTGTACTGCTTGCTGTGCAGGGCCTGGGCATTCTCTTCGTGGCAGATCATATCGCCGGAGACGAAAATCCGCCCGATTTTCCGTTCCAATAACTCGTTGGAGAGCACTTTGGGGGCCAATAGGTCCCCGAGCACACAGATTTCTGTTCCATCACTCAAACCGTTCAGGAACTCGGGTTCGAGGCGCAGGTCGCCTTTGATGAAGCGCTCGAAGGGTGGGTAAGTCACGGACTGCCCAATGATGGTATTGGGTATAGTGTTTAAGGCGCCGATCAAGTCCTCAGGGCAAAAGAACTGGCCGGTGACTGCTATGCCTGCCAGGCCTTTGTCAATTTCTTCCACCGGTACACCGGGCTCGATGATAAGCTGGCCGGTGACCAAGAGATAGATTTTCCGCTCGACGTTCTTGAAAAAATCTGCGTTGACCTGCATTTGGCCGGTTTTCATAACCATGTTTGCCCCGCTGGGGATCTCGATGGTGGCATTGACATTGTCGGGGTTCATCTGGTGCAGCAGTGAGACGGTTTCAGGGGTATACACAGCCACATTGATATTTTCGATGTGGCGAATGCCAGCTACCGATTCTGGCGTGGCACTTACCAGGTTGAGAAAATTGACATTACCAATCGTTTTCGGGTTATCCATTTTATGCCTTTCCTTTCAATTGTGCTTTCAATTCCAATCATCAGGATGAGTGCGCAGCCAGGAGATGGCCAGCCGTATTCTTGAACGGACGGTTGCGGCGGGGACGTGCAGCCTGAGGGCAATTTCATCGCTGGTCAACCCCTGCACATAGCGTTCGACGAGCAGGTTTTTGAACCGCCCAGGCATACGTTCGAACAGGTTGATCTCTCCGGCATACTCTGCCGATGGCTCGTCCCGGGTTACGAGTTCGGCTAAGGCCTGGAGGATTTCCTGCTTGCGCCTGGCCGCCCGTAGATGGTCGATGAAGCGGTTCTTGACCACCGTATACAACCATGCCCGACATTGAGGGCCGTTCAACTG